>UMKX01046472.1_pt1 | contig 11610 bp, 10 predicted proteins | sample 1966471 | NCBI WGS metagenome assembly UMKX01 (sample SAMEA4836188, study PRJEB28245) | human gut metagenome | biome: gut microbiome; material: fecal sample | place: Denmark | collected 2008
TTGGTGATGGCCTTCTTCCAGCCGGTCAGGTCCTCGCGGGTCTGGCCGGGCTCGACAAAGAACTCAGCGAACATATACCGGGCCAGACGGGTGGCGGTGTCCACGGAGGTCAGGCAGAAGGCGGACACGGCCAGGATCAGCATGGAGTACACGGCGTTGTAGCAGCCGTCGCCGAACACCTCGGAGAACATGGAGGCAAGGCCGGTGGCAAACACCACGGTAGGCGTGGTGGTCGTGCCGTCAGCATAGGAGGCCCAAATGTAACCCACAGCGCAGACGGAGATCAGCGCCAGGGCGCACTCGATGAGCATACCGCCGTAGGCGATGGGCTTGGCGTCCTTCTCCTGATCCAGCTGCTTGGACGTCGTGCCGGAGCCCACCAGGGAGTGGAAGCCGGACACAGCGCCGCAGGCGATGGTCACGAACAGTGCAGGGAACAGATAGCCCAGGGACGTGCCGCTGGGAGCGAGGGTGTCATAGAACCCGGTGAACGCGGGCATATCCACATCGGGGTGGCAGCCGACGATACCCACCACAGCCAGGATCATCATGCCGTACAGCAGGAAGGAGCTCAGGTAGTCACGGGGCTGGAGCAGAATCCACACAGGGGTGACGGAGGCCACGCCGATATACAGGCCCACGATGATCATCCACACGGTGTAGCTCAGATAGATGGGATGCCAGTTCAGGCCGATGACCATGCAGACGGCGATACCGATAACACCGATAACGGTGGCAATGCCCAAAGGGGCGTTGCGGCGGTATACGAAGAAGCCGAACAGGATGGCCATCACGATGAACATGATGGAGATGATGGCGGTGGAAGCGTTGGCGGCAGAGGCCTCCAGGTCCACGAGACCGTCCGCGGTATAGGTGGCCTTGAAGGTGTTGGCCACGATGGAGGCGAAGGCCGCCACCACCAGGATCAGCGTCAGGTACGCGAAGGTGATGAACAGCTTCTTGGCCTTTGCGCCGATAGCGTCGCCGATGACCTCACCGATGGACTCACCCTTGTGGCGGATGGAGGCGAACAGTGCGCCGTAGTCATGCACGCCGCCGAAGAAGATGCCGCCGATGAGCACCCACAGCATCACGGGCACCCAGCCGAACACCGCGGCCTGGATCGGGCCGTTGATCGGGCCTGCGCCTGCGATAGAGGAGAAATGGTGGCCCATCAGCACGGGGGCTTTGGCGGGGCAGTAGTCCTTGCCGTCCTCCAGCTCATGAGCGGGGGTGACGCGGGAGTTATCCACGCCCCACTTCTTGGCCAGCCAGCCGCCGTAGAAAATATAGCCTACGACCAGCACGGCACAGCCGACGATCAGGAACAAAGCAGCATTCATAAAGTTCTCTCCTTTCCGAACAGCTTTCTCTTTTGCTTATGAAACAGGGCTCTGTTGAGCACCTGCGCTGCACTGTGTCCGCTGGCGTTGGTGCTGACCTTTTCCTCCGGCAGCACCGCCAGAGCGGTATGAAAATCCATCCATCCCCAATAGGACATACGAAAGCTCTTGTAGAGCCTGCACCGCTTCAGCGCCCTGCGGGCGTCCTCGTCGCAGCTGTCGCACAGGAAGATGGCGGAGATATAGGTATACATGTGGTTCGGGCCGGGCTGGATGCGGGCCATGCCCTCCTCGTAGGCCAGCTTCTCGCACCGTTCATAGATCTCCTTCGTCAGGTGCGGCACGCTGAACAGGTACACATATTCAAAGCTGTTGGCCTCCCACAGCTTCGCTTTCTTGGAGAGGACGTACTTGGAGTTGTGGACGAAAAAGTCCATGGTGGCCATCAGGGGCTGCCGTGCCTCCTCGTGCCGCGTCACGTCAAAGCTGCCCGCGTACACATCGCACAGCTTGTCAACGGCCTCCTGCCTCGTCATGGTCTCGTCCTCCTTCCATCGCACCGTTCTTAACGCCCATTCACACACTCTGAACATCTTTCGCGATTAAAACCGTGAAAGGGGCTTTCCGCAAAAGTTGGAAAAGTGCTCAGCATGAGCGCCGGGAAACGTTCCCGGAAAAGACAGTCATAAATATATACCGCTGTTTTTCAACTTGCAAGACGCAAATTGCACAATCTTCATCCGTTAATTTTGTGTAAATTTTTAGTTGATTTGTGCAAAGAGATGTGGTACATTGTAAATGTTCCCGCGCTATGAGGAAGTTTCGTGTAACGCACCTCATTCCGCCTCTGAAAAACAGCAAAACGGCCTGTCGCCCACCACCGGGAGACAGGCCGCTTTTTGCGTCCTCGCCGCCAAAATATCCCTGCCGCGCCGCTAAAAAATTTTTCCGCTTTTGGTAAAAAATAACGGAAACTTTTTTCCTTACCCGAACCGCCTCACGCGGCTTCTGCTCGCCCCCCAGCAAAAAAGAACCGCCGGAGGGCGGTTCTTTCAGCTTGTCGATAAACATTTTCCATACGATAAGCAGTTCATCTACGCAGAGGGAGCTCGAGGGGGCAAAGTCCGCCTCGAATCGGATCAAATGTCGCGCAAAGCCTTGCCTTGCAAGGCGTGCGTGGAGCGAAGCGCCCTCCGGCGGTTCTTTTTCCATTCATCTCCGTATCACCCGTCCGGCCTTCGCGCCGGTCAGCTGTCCGTCCCGGACGGCCACCTGACCGTCCACCAGCACCAGCGCCATGCCCTCCGCCGTCTGCCGGGGCTGCTGATACGTCCCCCGCTCGTGGAGCTTCTCTGGGTCGAACACGCACACGTCCGCGTCCGCGCCCTGGGCCAGCAGACCCTTGCCCCGCAGCCGCAGCGCCGCCGCCGGCGCGCCCGTCAGCTTGTGAACGGCCTGCTCCCACGTCAGCGTCCCCGTCTCCCGGGCGAAGTGCTCCAGCAGCCGGGTGCAGCTGCCGTACACCCGCGGATGGGGCTGACCCTCCGTGGGATAGGTGGCGTCGGAGATCAGACTGCTGTACGGGTCGCGGAGGATGGCCGCGATGTCCGCCTCCGAGGCCATGAAGTCGATCATCGTCACCTGGCAGTGCTCCCGGATCAGCAGGTCGCAGCAGGCGTCCAGCGGCGTCTTGTGCTCTATCTCCGCCAGCTCCGCCACGCTCTTGCCCAAATATATCTGATCCTCCGGGCAGTGCAGACTGGTCAGGAAAATGCCGTCCCAGCCCGCCAGCTTGGCGATGTCGTCAAAGCCGCTGCCGTCCTCGATGCGGCGCGCCAGCCTCTCCCGCTGGCGGGGATCTGCCAGCCGCGCCACCACCGCGTCCATGCCGCCTTCCAAAAACTCCGGCGGCAGGATGTGCAGCAGCTGGGTCGAGCCGGCGGTGTAAGGATACACATCGCAGCTCACATCCAGCCCCTCCCGCCGTGCGCTTTCCAGCAGCGCCAGCGCCCGGGGTATCTTCGTGCCCCAGTTGTCCCGGCCCATGGCCTTCAGGTGGCTGATGTGCAGCGGTATCTTCAGCGTCCGGGCCACCGTCAGCATCTCCTCCACGGAGTCGCACACGCCGCCGCCCTCCTGCCTCATGTGTACCGTCAGCGGCACGTCCTGCCCTGCCAGGGGCCGTAAGGCCCGGATCAGCTCCGCCGTGGTGTAGAAGCACTCCGGCGCGTAGCCCAGACCCAGCGACACGCCCAGCGCGCCGTCGCCCAGCGCCCGCTCCAGCGCCCGGTGTATGGCCCGGTAATGGCCGCTTTCCAGGTGCTCCAGCTCATAGCCCGCCGCGTCGGCCCGCAGCACGCCCGCTCCGGCCAGCATCCCCATGTGCAGGGGCAGCGGCGGCAGCGATGCGAAATACTCCGCCAGCGACCCGGTGGCCATCTCCGCCGGGATCTCCCCGGTGATGGGCCGCAGATAGTCCCGTATGGCCTGGCCGTGTGCCGCGCCGAAGGGCGCGCAGCTCAGGCCGCAGTTGCCGTTGACGATGGTGGTCAGCCCCTGGCACAGCTCCGCCGCGCCGAAGCCGGGGCGAAACGCCGCCGCGTCGGCGTGGCGGTGTATGTCGATGAACCCCGGCGTCACCGTCAGGCCGTCCGCGTTGACAGCCTGCCGGGCCTCCCGGCCCGTCAGATCGCCCACGGCGGCGATTTTCCCGTCCAATATGCCCACGTCCGCCCGGAAGCCCGGTACGCCCGTGCCGTCGATGACAAGGCCGCCCCGGATAATGGTATCAAACATGATCCGCACCTCTTTCTTGTTTCCCCGCCGTCAGGGGCAGGGTGATGATGAACCGCGTCACGCCGCCGCCGCTCTCGCAGCGCAGCGTGCCCCGGTGTGCTTCGATAATGGCCTTGGCGATGGGCAGCCCCAGACCGAAGCTGTCGCCGTCCGTCCGGGCCTCGTCTGCCCGGTAGAAGCGGTCAAAGATATGGGGCAGCTTGTCCGCCGGAATGTCCGCGCCCCGGTTTTCCACCGTCACCGCGGCGAAGCGCCCCTGTCTCTCCGCCGTCAGGCGGATGTCCGTGCCGTCCGCGGCATATTTCACCGCATTGTCCAGCAGCGCCGCCAGCGCCTGCCCCAGCTTTGTGCCGTCGCCCCGCACCGGCAGCGATGGCGCGATGTCGTACTCCAGCCGTTTTCCGGCCTCAAAGGCCACCGGCTCGAACCGCAGCGCCGCCGTCACCGCCGTCTCGGACAGCTCCACCGTCTGCTCCGGCAGCGCTCCGGCGCTGCGCTGGGCGCGGGACAGGGTGAGCATATCCTCCACCAGCAGCTTCATCCGGCGGCCCTCCGCCCGGATGTTGTCGATGTACGCCGCCTGCTCCGGCAGCGCCGACTGGTTCAGCAGCTCCGCCGAGGATAAGATCACCGTCAGCGGCGTTTTCAGCTCGTGGCTGGCGTCGGACAAAAACTGCTCCTGCTGCGCCCACGCCGCGCCCACCGGGCGCGTCACCACGCCGGACAGCAGATAGCTGCACAAAAACAGCACCACCAGCGCCGCCGACCCGGCCAGGGAGCACACCGCCGCCATGGAGCGCATGGTGGTGCTCTCCAGCGTGGTGTCCGTAAAGGCGATCAGGGTGCTGGTGTAGCCCGTCCGCCGCAGATACCGCAGGTGGAAATCCGCCAGCAGTCCCGTGTCCTCCTCCTGGGCCAGCGCCGCCGTCACGATGGCCGCCAGCTGGCTCTGATCGCTCAGGTCATAGTAGCTGTTGCCCGCCACCCGGGCCGTGCCGCTGGCATATACCTCCGCCACGAAGCAGGGGATGCCCTCCGCGCCGGGCTGGCGCGAGCCGTAATCCCCGCTCTCCAGCGCCTGATACAGCTGCTGCTGCACGCTCTTTCGGTAGTTGCTTCGAGAGATCAGCACCACCGCCGCGAACACCGCCAGCAGCACCAGCGAGATCAGCAGCATATTGGTGGCCACCACCTTCCAGCGCAGATGGCGTATCATTCCTCCACCTCCAGGCAGTAGCCCACCAGCCGCAGCGTTTTGATCCGCACGCGGGACTGCAAATGGGTCAGCTTCCGCCGCAGGAAGGAGATATACACCTCCACGTTGTTGTCCTCCGCCGCGGAGTCATAGCCCCAAACCTTCAGAATAAGCTGTTCCTTCGTCACGATCTGACTGCCGTTTTTCATCAGCAGCTCCATCAGGTCGTACTCCCTCCGGCTCAGCCGCACCTCCCTGTCCCCGCACCGCAGCAGAAACGTGGACTGTTGTAATTTCAGGTCGCCGAAGGTCGTCTCCCCGGCGTCGGCGCTGACCTCATCGCCGCTGCGCCGCAGCAGGGAGCGGATACAGGCCAGCAGCTCCTCCGACTCAAAGGGCTTGGTCAGATAGTAGTCCGCGCCGCAGTCCAACCCCCGCACCCGGTCACTCAGCTCGCTCCGGGCCGTCAGCATCAGCACCGGCAGACTGCTGCCGCCGCCTCGCAGCTCCCGCAGCAGCGTAAAGCCGTCCATCCCCGGCAGCATGGCGTCCAGCACCAGCAGGTCGTAGATACCGCTGCGGGCGTTGTCCAGCCCGGAGATACCGTCGTGGCACACGTCCGCCGTGTAGCCCCGCTGGTGCAGCAGCTCCGCCAGCGTGGATGCCAGCCGCTTCTCATCCTCCACGATCAAAATACGCATCCCGAACACTCCTTTCGCCGCGCCCGGCGGGCTTTACGAAAGCCCCAGCGCCGCCAGCGTCAGCACCTGGGCCAGCGCCGTCTCCTCCATGCGATAGATGGTGGTGTCGCCGTCCAGCGTCACATACCGCCCGCCGTCGCCGGTGCTGCCGCCCACGGTCAGCGTCAGCGCGCCGTCATCGCCGCCGGCGGTGGTGTAATTCACTGCCAGTATAGCCTCCGGCACGTCCAGGCCGCACACCGCCGCCGCGCCGTCCGCCGGGTCATAGTCCACGCAGGCCGTCACCGCCAGCTTTCCCAGCTCGGCCACCAGCTCCGCCGTCTTTTCCGTCACGTCCTGCGCGCCGGACTTCCGCACGCCGCTCTCGTCCACCGAGAACGTCACCTGCTTGCCCTCCGCCCCGGTCAGCGTCAGGGAGATCAGGTTTTCCTCCGTGATGACCGGCAGCTCCGGCAGCACCGCCATGTCGTAGATGCTGCGGCTCAGCGCCTCGCCGTCCGCCTGTGCGGCCAGCCGCACCACGCCGTCCGGCGTCAGCACATACCAGTGCCCGTCCGCTGTCTGCGACCCCACATAGATGGTGCTGGCCGCGCCGTCCGCCGTGGCCGTCACGTGCTTTTTGGAGTTCTCCAGCCCGTATTCGCTCAGCTCACCCTGCTGTGCCACCGGCTGGGCGGCGGCCAGCGATGACGGCAGCGCCAGCAGCTCCGCCACGGCGCTCTGCTCCAGCGGGAACGTCCTGTCCTCCGCCCAGTACCACGTGTCGCCCTCCCGGGCAAACCGCAGCGTCACGTCGCCGTCACTGAGCTCCAGCAGCGTCACGCCCTCCACCGGCACGGTGTTCACCGTCGCATCGTCCTGCTTGGCCTGGGTGTCCTTCTGCCCGCAGCCGCATAAAAGCGCCAGCGCCGCCAGCAGCGCCGCCGCGAAGATCCATCGCTTCATATCCGTGTCTCCTTTGCCGTATTCTGCCCCTCAGTATAGCAATTTCCGCGGAAAAAAGAAAGAACAAATCGTAAATAATGGCCAAAATCAGTTCGTCGATAAACCCTCTTTATGCGGCAAGCAGTTCCTTTACGCGAAGCGACTATTTTCGTGCCGCAAGGCGGCACAAAAATAACGACATTATTTCAGGCTGTCGAAAAAAGCCGGAGGCTTTTTCGACAGCCTGAGGGCGGGCCTTCCGGCCCGCCCTCTGCTTATCTTCCCCCGTATGCCATATACCTTCGGGATAATATGTATCGTTGCTTTACGCCTCCCAGTGCGCCCGCTGCGCCGTGCCGCACAGCCGCGCCGTCAGCGAGGTGGGAAACGTCCGCACCGCCCGGTTCAGCCGCGTCACCGCGTCGTTGTATAAAAGGCGGCTGGTTCGCAGCATCTGCTCGCAGCAGTCCGACGTGCCGAACAGCCGGCTGTACGCCTCGTCCGCCCGCAGTCCGGGATAGCGATCCGCCGTGGTGGACACGGCGGCCAGCACATCGTCCAGCAGCTGCTCCTGCTGCCGCACGTCCTCCGGCCCGGAGGATGCGTCCACCGCCCTGCGGCGCAGCCGCAGCTGCTCCGCCAGCGCGGCCATAGAGTCCCCGGCGTAGCCCTGGGCCACCTCCAGCAACGCCAGCACCGCGTCAAACCGGGTAGACAGGTGCGTGCCGATCTGCTTCATGGCGCTGCCCGCGTTTTCGTCCAGCGTCCGCAGCTCGTGCCGGGCGGACAGGAACACCACCGCCACGGCGGCCAGCAATACGGCGCAGCAGATAAGCAGATCCATGTGCTCCTCCTCCCGGCGACAGCGCCCATTTGCGGACGGCGTGAAAACCCGCCGCCGTCCCATGGTCACAGTGTACCGCATACAGCGCGCCGTGGCGGCAGAAATGCGCGAACCGTCCGAAAAAAGGAGTAAAACGTCACAAAATGCCGCAGCGGGCGTCATAACGACGCCCGCAGGACAAACCGGCCATCCTTCTCGGCGAAGGAATACACCCCGTTATAGCGCTCCACCACGGAGCAGATGCTTCGAACGCCGATGCCGTGGCCCGCCGTGTCCGTCACCGGCAGCCCGCCTCGGAAGCGGACGCCCGGCGCACAGGTGTTGGACACCTGCAAAAAGAACTTCCCGCTCTTTTCGTATGCCACCACCTCGATGTCGCCGCCCTTCCCCTCGGCCCGCAGATGCTGGCAGGCGTGGAGCGCGTTCTCCAGCGCGTTGGACAGCAGCACGCACAGATCCGTCTCCGCCACCGGCAGGAACTGGGGCAGCTCCGCCCTGATCCGCAGGGAGATGCCGCTGTCCTCCGTCCGCTGGGCGAAGGAGGACAGGAGCAGGTTCACCGCCTCATTCTCGCAGAACCGCCGCACCCGCCGTGCCTCGATCTCGTCGCAGACCTGATGGATATACGACTGCGCCCGTTCCGTCTGCCCGTTTTCGATGCAGTCGGACAGATACTGCATGTGATGCCGCAGGTCGTGGCGGTAAGCACTGGCCTGCCGGTCGGATTCCCGCAGCCCCGCGATCTCCCGCGTGGCCTGCGACACCTGCAACCGCAAGCCCTCCTGTATCTGCTCCAGCCGGCTTCGCTCCGCGTTCTCGGCGGAGGAGCGCAGCACGAACACCAGATACAGCACGCAGCACATGGACGGCATAAACTCCACCGCCGCCGCCAGCCCCCGCGCCAGCATATCGGTGTAGATCCGCGTCAGATAGTCAAAGACGTAGCTGATGGCGGGCATAACGCCGAAGAAGAACTGCATCGACGGCTTCAGCCGTCCGACCTCCCGCACGGCGGGCGCGAAGAATTTCAGCAGCACCCACAGCAGCGGCAGCGTCACGATCAGCTGCACCGTGCTCTGCAAATAACTGCCGCCGTTGAAGCAGGCCATGGCCAGCAGCGCGATCCACCGCCGTATCTGACAGCACAGATACGCCGTCAGTACCGACACGATGGGCCATATCGTCTGCCGCTTCATCACGCACAGCACCACCACCAGCGGCAGATGGGTCACCAGCGGATAGAGACGCCGCAGCAGCGCCACGTCGGCCACGCAGTACACCGCGGCCTGCACCAGCAGTATAACGGCCATGCAGCCCCAGTAGTGCAGCAGCCGCTTCTTCGTCCACGTAATATCGCAGAAGGCGGCGGACAGGATCATTCCGAAAATGCCCACCACCGCGTCGTTCAGCAGATATATGGCATTCCACAGCGCCTCGTGGGTCAGCGCCGTCGTTCCGTTCATCATAAGAACACCTGCTTTCGGCTGAACACGTACTCCAAATACCGCTCCTTGATCTCGGAAAACCTCCCGTGGGGTATGGGTATCTCCGTAAGGCACGCCATCTGCAAGCCCCGGTAGGAGATGCTCTGAATATAGTCCATATTCACCAAAAACGACCGATGAGGCCGCAGGAAGTTGCCGTAGCTCTCCAGGTCGGCGGTGAGCTTATCCAAACTCCCGGTGCTCTCCAGCACCTGTCCGTTGGCCATGTGGAACAGCAGCGCCCGCCCGATGATCTCGCAGTATTCCAGCTTGTCCAGCCGAATACGGGAGATGCCGCTCTTGCACCTGAGCAGAATGCTCTGCGCCTCCGTCCTCCGGCACTCGTCGATAACGGAGTCCATCAACTGAAAGAACGTCTCCTCCCGGATGGGCTTGAGCTGGTAGTAGTACGCCCCCACGGTGTAGGACTGCACGGCAAACTCGGCGGAGGATGTGAGGAAAATGATCTTCACATCGTTGTCAAACTGCCGTATCTCCCGTGCGGCGCTGATGCCGCTCTCTCCGGGCATGATCACATCCAGCAGCAGCACGTCCGGGTGCAGGCCGTTCTCCATCTCCGCCAGCAGCTCCAGCGGACTGCGGAAGGCCGCGTACTCCATGTCCCGGCAGCGCTGCTCCTTATATTTCTCCAAGAGGGCGGTGATCTGCTCCAAAATCACCGGCTCGTCATCGCAGAATGCGACCTTTATCATGAAACAGCTCACCTCCCGTCGTTTTCGCATCGACTTCTTACATTGTCATTCCGAGCCAGTGACCGACGTCACTGGCGTGGGAATCCGTTCCCCTTTTCTCATGCCTCCGGCGGCCTCTTTTCTTTCAGCAGCGAAAGAAAAGAGGAAAAGAAACGCCGTCAAAAACTACGTTTTTGGATTTCCTTACGCGCCTTCGCCCGCCGCTTATCTCGCTTGTTTTACCACGCGAACGCTGTGCCATGCAAATTTCCCCTAAATGTTGCATTGTCCCTGCTTCTCTTCTCGCTGCCGCTTTTGCTCTGAAATGCAAGGCCATACAGTATTGTGTTTCGGCGTAAAAATGTTATCAAACAGCGGCCCTTGGCCGCTACCTACCTTTGCCGCAAGGCGGCAAAGGCGCGATTTGATAATCGCTAAACCCCAAGGGTGAGGTTTCCAAAGGGGAGGGGTCGTGACCCCTCCCTTTTGGTCGTTTCAAGGTGAGGGGATTTTTAAGGGGAGAGGGAAATCGAAATCCCTCTCCCCTTAAACCGTTCTTTGGGTACTTTCTTTCGGGAAAGAAAGTACCTCGCCGAAGGCAAAAAGAAAGGAAAATCTTGCGCGGTCCTTACCCCCGCGCCTTCTCCAGCTCCCCGATCAGCGCCGCGATGGCGTCCTCCCGGCAATCCGGCAGCAGATGCACCCCCGGCGTCTCCCGCACCAGCGGAATGGCGTTGGCCGGGGCACAGCCCAGCCCCGCCCAGGTCAGCATGGAAATGTCGTTGGCGTGGTCGCCCACGCACACCACGTTCTCCCGTGAAATGCCCAGCATCCCCGCCATGTGCGCCACCATGCCGCCCTTGTTCGCGCCCTTGGCCGTCAACTCCACCAGCGTCACCGCGCTGGGCACGACCTCGTAATCGCCGTACCACGGCTGGCGGCGCAGATACTCCAGCAGCACCGGCAGGTTCTGCTCCTCCACGGAGAACAGCGCCTTGCTGATGGGCGAGGGCACCTCGTCCATGGAGCTTACCTCCACCGACGGCGCGTGGGTAATATGCATGTGCCGCCGTGTCACGTCGTTGGGGTTCAGGGCGTGGATGCTGTTGTCGTCGTGGTACAGCTCCACCGCCGTGGCGGGCAGGTCGCGCACCACCTGGGCGATGTGCGCTCGCACGCCCTCCGGCAGAAACGCCGTATACAGATACTCGTGCCGCGAAAAATCATAGATGGCCGCGCCGTTGAACAGCACCGTCGGCCCGTTCATAGGGATGTCGTCCACCACCGTCTCAAAGGCGGGCTTGGCCCGGCCTGTGGCCACGGCGAAAATGCCCCCCTCGTCCATGAAGTGGTGCAGCGCCGCCCGGTTTCCCGGCGACATGGGCGGCATATCCACGCACAGCCGCAGCGCCTCCTCGGTATAGACCAACGTGTTGTCAAAATCGCTGACCAGCAGCATACCGCTGAAAATACCCATGCTCACGCCTCCGCTCCGCCGTTGGGCTTATGTCCGCCACCGCCGCCCCGGCGATGACGGCGGCGAGGCCGCTTCTTCTCCCCGTCGCTTGCGCCGCCTGCGGACTGCACCGGCTTCGGCGCGGCAGGCGCGGCGCTCACGCCGTCATTCCCGC
>UMKX01050347.1_pt1 | contig 11595 bp, 12 predicted proteins | sample 1966471 | NCBI WGS metagenome assembly UMKX01 (sample SAMEA4836188, study PRJEB28245) | human gut metagenome | biome: gut microbiome; material: fecal sample | place: Denmark | collected 2008
TGTCCCATCCCCTATTTTCCTCTTGAAACAGGCTCTTTTCTCCACACTTTTGGTGCGCAATCAACGAAAAACATTATATTTGCAGCTATATTGAATAGTAACGAGCTACAAACGAAGTCGCATTGTACAGTAATACCACCTGACTAAAATTGCAGCTTATTACCCGTAACCTGTAACTAAATGAAAACAATATGAGCATCAAGTATCGATTGATTATTATGAACTTCCTGCAGTTCTTTGTGTGGGGATCGTGGTTAATTTCGTTAGGTGGCTATATGGGCGGTGTTCTGCATTTTGAAGGCGGACAAATAGGTGCCATTTTTGCTACAATGGGTATCGCTTCACTTATCATGCCGGGCCTGACAGGTATTATCGCCGACAAGTGGGTAAATGCCGAAAGACTGTACGGCATTCTTCACCTTTTGGGCGCAGCCTGTCTTTTCTATGCTTCCACAGCCACTGATTACGACCACATGTATTGGGCAATGTTACTCAACCTGTTGGTATATATGCCAACCTTGTCTTTGGCCAACACCGTTTCATACAATGCTCTTGAACAATATAAATGTGATATCGTCAAAGACTTCCCTCCCATTCGTGTATGGGGAACTATCGGTTTCATTTGCGCCATGTGGGCGGTAGATTTGACAGGATTCAAATCCTCCTGTGCGCAGCTTTATGTAGGTGGCGCGGCAGCACTCCTTCTGGGTTTCTATTCTTTTACGCTTCCCGCCTGCCCGCCTGCCAAAAACGAAAACAAAAACATGCTTTCTGCTTTTGGACTCGATGCACTGGTATTATTCAAACGTAAGAAAATGGCTATTTTCTTCTTTTTCTCCATGTTGCTGGGGGCCTCTTTGCAGATTACAAACAGTTACGGAGATCTTTTCTTAGGCAGTTTTGCTTCCATACCCGAATTTGCCGATTCATTCGGGGTGAAGCATTCCGTCATCCTGCTTTCTATCTCACAAATGAGTGAAACCCTGTTTATTCTTGCCATACCCTTCTTTTTGAGACACTTCGGAATCAAACGGGTGATGCTTATCAGCATGTTCGCGTGGGTATTCCGCTTCGGCCTTTTCGGACTCGGCGACCCGGGATCCGGACTATGGATGCTGATACTTTCAATGATCGTTTATGGGATGGCATTTGATTTCTTCAACATTTCGGGTTCTCTGTTTGTTGAATTAGAAGCCAAACCGGAAATCAGAGCCAGTGCCCAAGGACTATTCTTTATGATGACCAACGGATTGGGAGCCATCATCGGAGGATATGCCAGTGGTGCGGTAGTAGATGCTTTCTCGGTTTATTCGGATGGAATGTTAATCAGCCGCGAATGGCCGGATATCTGGTTTATTTTTGCGGGTTATGCATTAGTCATCGGAATTTTGTTTGCACTGGTTTTCAGATACAAGCATCAACCCGAAGAATTAAGTAAAAAATAACAATGGATAAAAAGATAGAATTACAAGTATTAAACATCTCCAACAGCCAGGCACAGGTAGGTGCCTATGCCTTGGTGTTAGGAGAAGTGGACGGGGAACGGCAACTGCCTATCATCATAGGTCCTGCCGAAGCGCAAGCCACTGCCTTATGTCTGAAAGGTGTAAAGGCACCACGCCCATTAACGCACGATTTATTCTACACTTGCCTGAACATTCTGGGAACCAAAATGCTCAGAGTTCTTATTTACAAAGCAAAGGAAGGTGTTTTCTACTCGTACATTTATCTGCAAAAAGAGGAAGAGATTATCCGTATCGATTGCCGTACTTCGGATGCCATCGCACTGGCTGTGCGTTCCGACTGTCCGATCTATATTTATGAATCCATCCTCGATAGAGAGTGTATCCGTTTGGATGATGACGATGAACGTCCCGTAGAGAATCCGGATAAAGAAAATGAAACCAGTGACTCTACCAATATAAATTCATTGGAAAACGCATTAGAACAGGCTATCAAAGACGAAAATTATGAGTTGGCAGCCCGCTTGCGTGATGAGATAAACCGAAAAAAATAAAACCAGAATATGCACGTTTTTTATACCCCCGATATACTGACCAAACCGGAACTTCCAGAAGAAGAAGCACAGCACTGCACGCGTGTATTGCGTCTCGGTATAGGTGACGAGATTACCCTTACGGATGGTAAAGGTAACTTCTACCGTGCAGAAATCACTGCGGCGACTAATAAGCGTTGTTTAGTAAAACTGATTGAAACCATTCCGCAAGCACCTCTATGGTCGGGACACTTGCATATTGCCATGGCACCGACCAAGAATATGGACCGCAATGAATGGTTTGCCGAAAAAGCAACAGAGATCGGTTTCGATGAACTGACATTTCTTAATTGCCGCTTCTCTGAACGGAAAGTCATCAAAACGGAACGTATCGAGAAAATACTCGTATCTGCCATGAAGCAATCACTGAAAGCACGTTTGCCTAAATTGAACGAGATGGTGGAATTTGACAAATTCATAGCCCAAGATTATCCGGGACAAAAGTTCATAGCACACTGCTATGAAGGTGAAAAGCCCCTTTTAAAGGATATACTGGAACCGGGGAAGGACGCTTTAGTACTAATCGGCCCGGAAGGAGACTTCAGTGAAGAGGAAGTCAAAAAAGCGATCGGGAAAGGTTTCCGCCCTATTAGCTTAGGTAAATCGCGGCTACGAACAGAAACGGCGGCACTGGTGGCAACAATGGTAATAAATAGCGATTAGCGAGCTGCGCTATCACTCCGCATGGCACTAATCACTATTACTGAATACTTTTCACTTAAAAAACAAATAATTATGGTAAAGAAGATGATTTCCCGACTTTTAGTATCAGCAATGCTGATTGTATTCATTGCCGCATGTTCTCAGAAATCGGAATACACAAGTGCCATTCCGGCAGATGCCTCAGCTGTAGCGTCTATCAACCTAAAGTCTCTCGCTGACAAATCGGGCCTGAAAAACAAAGAAAACGAAGCTGCTAAACAAAAAATGATAGAGGCCTTGAAAAGCGGAACTACAGCGGCCACTTTCCAACAATTGGAGAAAGTATTGAACAATCCGAAAGAGTCGGGAATAGATGTGGACGCACCCGTTTACGTCTTCACCTCTCCTTCTTTCCCATACGCATCCTTAGTTACCAAAATACTCGACATCGATAAATTGCGCATTTCGCTGGATGTCATGGTAAAAGAGCAGATTTGTCAACCTGTGGAAGAGACTGACGGATATAGCTATGCCGTAGTGGGCAACCAAAACATATTCGCTTTCAACGAAACAACCGCAATGCTCGTGCAAGTAAACCGGAAATCGCAAATGGAAAATGCACAGAAAGCCATTGGTGAACTGATGAAACAGACTCCCGAAAAGAGTATCGCAGGCAACGCCGGTTTTCAGAAAATGCAGAAACAAAAAGGAGATGTCAACTTCCTGGCATCATTGGCCGCACTGCCACAAGCATATGCCCGCCAATTAAATATAGGACTGACAAGTTTCAAGGTAGATCCCAAAGATATCATGGCCCTCGGCAACCTTAATTTTGAAAAAGGAAAAATAGCTCTGCAATTTGAATATTATACAGAAAACGAGGAAGCCAAAGCAATGCTGAAAAAGCAAGAAAAGGCAACTACAAAGCTAAACACAACTTTCCTTAAATATTTCCCAGCCTCAACGATTGCATTTATGAACATAGGAGCCAACGGAGAAGAACTATACAATTTATTGCAAGAAAACGAAGAATTCCGTAATACGGTATCCATTTCCAAAGCGGAAGAAGTAAAGGCATTGTTCGCCTCCTTCAACGGTGACATCTCTGCCGGACTGATCAATATAACCATGGGAAAAGACCCGGCTTTCGTAGCATATGCGGATGTGAAAAACGGGAATGCACTGAAAGCACTTTATGACAACAAGAAAGCATTGAATCTGAAAAGAGGAGAAGACATCGTGCTACTGAGTGATAATGAATATGTGTACAAATCAAGAGCCATGAACATTTTCTTCGGATTCAAAGATAACCAGATGTACGCCACCAATGACGAATTACTATACAAAAATATCGGCAAAGCGGCTGATAAGTCGATAAAAGATACCGGTTATGTATCAGACATGAAGGGTAAGAACTTCTTCTTTGTCATCAATATGGACGCCATTCTCGAACTGCCGATCGTGAAAATGATGACAGGCTTCGGAGGAGAAGAATACCAGACCTATTATAATCTTGCGTCACAAGTCAGCTATCTGGAAGTGAGCAATGTAAGTGACGGTGTAAGTGAAGTAGATCTTATTCTAAAAAACAAAGATACCAATTCGTTGAAACAAATCGTAGACTTCGTCAAGAAGTTTACCGGCATGTAATATTGAAGATATGAAAAGTATCCACCTGCGGCAGACACTTCCACAAGTGTTTGCCGACCGTAATTCTATCACATCGGATATCTGGCATAAAAATGTCGTATTCAGCAAGGGCGAGATGTATCTGATAGAAGCAGCATCCGGAACCGGAAAATCATCGTTATGCAGTTATATTTACGGTTACCGGAACGACTACCAGGGGATCATTAATTTCGATGAAACAAATATCAAAGCATATTCAGTGGAGCAATGGGTCAACCTCCGAAAGCACTCGCTGAGTATGCTTTTTCAGGATTTACGCCTGTTTACCGAACTGACGGCGCTCGAAAACATCCAGCTTAAGAACAACCTGACCGGTTACAAGAAAAAAAAGGAGATCCTCGCACTTTTCGAAACAATGGGTATTGCAGACAAAGCTCATATAAAGGCCGGTAAGTTATCTTTCGGACAACAACAACGGGTGGCCTTTATCCGGGCGCTCTGCCAGCCTTTCGACTTTATCTTTCTGGACGAGCCGATCAGTCACTTGGACGATTGTAATGGAAAGATCATGAGCAACCTGCTCCTAGAAGAAGCAGGCAGACAAGAAGCCGGAATCATCGTTACTTCCATCGGGAAACACATCGAATTACCCTATAATCATGTTTTACGTCTGTAATACAACCCAATTATGACACTCATCTGGAAGCTTCTTCGCCAACATATCAGCATCGGTCAACTTGCCGGTTTCTTTTTTGCCAATCTCTTCGGCATGATGATCGTATTACTCAGTGTACAGTTTTATAAAGATATCATCCCGATGTTTACTGAAGGAGACAGCTTTATGAAAAAAGATTATATCATCGTCAGTAAAAGAATCAGTACGTTAGGATCTTTCGCCGGCAAAAGCAATACCTTCTCTCCGCAAGAAATAAAAGAGCTGAAGCAACAGCCTTTCACCGAAGAGATAGGTATCTTTACCCCTTCGCAGTTTAAGGTCTCGGCAGGCCTTGGTATGCAGGAAGCCGGCATCCGCCTTTCCACAGATATGTTTTTTGAAGCAGTGCCCGATGAATTTGTCGATGTAAAACTCGACAAATGGCATTTTGACGAAGAAACGCGCAGCATACCTATTATTATCCCGCGCAATTATTTAAATCTGTATAACTTCGGTTTTGCCCAAAGCCGAAGTCTCCCCAAGCTTTCGGAAGGTGTAATGAGCCTGGTGCAGATGGATATCACTCTACGTGGTAACGGACAGACAGAGCAATACAAAGGCAACATTGTCGGTTTTTCCAATCGGTTAAATACGATATTGGTTCCGGAGTCCTTTATGAAATGGGCCAATAATAACTTTGCACCGGAAAAAGAAGCACAACCGGCACGTCTTATTGTTGAAGTCGGTAACCCGGCAGATGCTTCTATCGCCAAATACTTCCAACAAAAAGGTTATGAAACGGAAGACGGAAAACTGGATGCCGGAAAAACCACTTACTTTTTGCGCCTAATCGTAGGCATCGTGCTCGGTGTCGGTTTATTCATCAGTATTCTGTCCTTTTATATCCTGATGCTAAGCATCTTCCTTCTTCTTCAAAAAAATACGACTAAGTTGGAAAATCTGCTATTGATAGGATATAGCCCTGCGCGCGTAGCACGCCCTTATCAAGTCTTAACTTTAGGGCTGAACACCATTGTACTGGCCATCTCTCTCTGTTTGGTCGCCTGGATACGGCATTCCTATACCGGTGCACTCTATCTATTGTTTCCACAACTGGAAATCGGATCGCTTTGGCCGGCTGTCAGCATAGGCGTCCTCCTGTTTATCATTGTATCTGTCATCAATATTCTGGCAATCAGAAGAAAGATACTATCGATCTGGATGCATAAATCCTAAAATTCATAAAAAGAACAGTGATAGGTTAACCGAAAGAATTATCCATTTCGACTTATTGACGGCTCCGGCCAGCCGATCAGTGAATGCCTGATATTCATCTTTATGGACGACTATCTGATAAACACCTGTGAAATATTAGATGTTATACAAATTTACAGAGTTGACTGAAAAGCATGTAAGCCCTGAGAAAAGAGATAAAAAGGCTGTCTCAGCATTAAAAATTCAAGACATTTCCATTATCTCATAAAACGCTAATTATCAACACATAGCAAAACCTATTATTTTCCCGTAGAGAATCGACCCGTTCCTCTACGAGACTCCATATGTTTCTCTACGGGGAACGAAGCGTTTCTCTACGGGAAACAAATCGACTATCCATAAAATATAACAATTGGCATAATCTCAAAAGCAAAATCATTCATCAATTGTAATGCAAAGAACATAGCCAAAAAATAAAATATTTTTTTCAATCAACTTTCATTAAGTAATGATAAAAAATAACTTGGTACACATTACACCGGTTTGGTCAGCTAATTCCATTTAGGAGGCTTTCCATGAAAAACAATTCTCTGAGCAGCTTTCTTTTCATGAGATTCCAACCATTTTGGCATATTATCCACCTAAAATTTACCCCCTTCACCGGCTTCACCTTTTTTGCTTGATCACCCTATTCATCGGCAATACAAGGTGAAGGCACACTCTGTTTTTTCGGGTATCGTGCTCGCCGTCCGTATGCTTGGTGCTTACGCCCTGTATGCACAGTGCTTATAACTCGTATGCACGGTGTTTGGGAGACCTTTGCATAGATACTGGAGAACGAGAGTGGTCCTTCACCCTGTATTGCCGATGAATAGGGCGATCAAGCAAAGAAGGTGAAACCGGTGAAGGGCATAGAAAACATACCAAACAGGCATTCGGAAGAATAAAAAAATGCTTGTCGGGAAAAACATGCTACGTCTTTTTCTGTAACATGCTACGTCTTTTGTCGAAACCTGTTACATCTTTTGTTGAAAGACGCTATGTCTTTTTTTGAAAGATACTAATCCTTTTTTGAAAGATGTTACATCTTTTGATTTATACAAAAAACAGTTGTTACTTTTTTTTTTCGCCAAATGTTTTGTGATTGACAGAATCGAATGATATAAATACAAATCAAAAAAAGCCGATCGATGGATAAAAGATTTAATTGTCCACCTAAAATATCAGAAAGCACACTTAACAAAAAGAATTTCAAATAATTAGCCTGTCCCCCATTATTCATGAGAATATTTCTAAAGTTTATAACATGATTTTACCCTCTCCTCTCCATTTTTCGCAGCCTTTTTCCTATCTTTGTCCGCATCTATTATTAATAAGGAGAATAAACTATGCCGGACTATGATTTAATCGCCATTCTTGGTCCCACCGCTTCAGGGAAAACCCCTTTCGCCGCCGCACTGGCATCGGAACTAAACACCGAAATCATCAGTGCCGATTCGCGACAAATATACCGGGGCATGGATTTGGGAACAGGCAAAGATCTTGCCGACTACACTGTCAACGGTCGTCAAATCCCCTATCACCTGATCGACATCGCCGACCCGGGTTATAAATACAATGTATTCGAATACCAACGGGATTTCCTGAAAGCCTATGAAACAATCAAACAAAAAGGCTGTCTACCTGTTCTATGTGGAGGAACGGGAATGTATTTGGAATCGGTATTGAAAGGATACAAGCTAATGCCGGTACCCGAAAACACGGAGTTGAGGACAAGATTGGCCGATAAGTCGCTGGATGAATTAACCGCAATTTTGAGTCAATACAAAACGCTTCACAATTCCACAGATGTAGATACAGCGAAAAGAACTATCAGGGCAATTGAAATAGAAGAGTACTATGCTGCCAATCCGGTAGCAGAACGGGAATTTCCACAACTCAACAGCCTTATCATCGGTGTAGATATCGACCGTGAATCGAGAAGGGAAAAAATAACCAGACGGCTGAAACAGCGATTGGAAGAAGGCATGGTAGATGAAGTACGACAACTGCTCGCACAAGGTATTCCAGCCGAAGACCTGATCTACTACGGATTAGAATACAAATACCTGACACTGTATGCCATTGGAGAATTGAGCTATGAAGAAATGTTCAGCCAACTGGAAATAGCCATCCATCAGTTTGCCAAGAGGCAGATGACCTGGTTCCGAGGGATGGAACGACGCGGATTTACTATCAATTGGGTAGACGCAACGCTATCGACAGAAGAAAAGATAGCTTTCGTAAAGCAGAAACTCGAAGGGATTTAGTATCTTTGGCATCAGAAAGATAATAAGAATAATCCCGCAACAGAGAAAGCATAAAGGGAGAAGTTAAAAAAGAATCACTTGTGATCAGACGATTCTGCATAAAGCAGCGAGAAGCGAAAGGTGATCAGAAAATAACATATAGGAGCAATGAGCGTAGAAGCTGGAAAATGGGGGGTGATCTATAACCCCAAAGCCGGGACACGGAAAGTGCAAAAACGATGGAAGGAAATAAAAGAGTACATGGACCAGAAGGGTGTGGCATACGATTATGTGCAATCCGAAGGTTTTGGCTCGGTAGAACGGCTTGCCGGAATTCTTGCCAACAATGGATATACCACCATTGTCGTAGTGGGAGGTGACGGTGCATTGAACGATGCCATCAACGGCATCATGCTTTCCAATGCCGAACACAAAGAGGACATTGCCATTGGAATTATTCCAAACGGTATCGGAAATGATTTTGCCCGATACTGGGATATCGGAATGGACTATAAGCAAGCAGTAGACTGGATTATCAAAAACCGCCATAGGAAAATAGACGTAGGATTCTGTAACTTCTACGATGGTGAAAAACATCAGCGCCGTTATTTTTTGAATGCCATTAACATCGGGTTCGGTGCACGTATCGTAAAAGTAACCGACGGAACCAAACGTTTCTGGGGAGTCAAATTCTTGTCCTATTTGGCAGCTTTCTTCCTGTTATTCTTCGAAAGAAATCTATATCGCATGCATCTCCGCATTAATGACGAACATATCCGAGGACGTATCATGACGGTATGCGTGGGCAGTGCCTGCGGATACGGGCAAACTCCCAGTGCCGTACCCTACAACGGTTGGCTGGACGTTTCAGTTATCTATCGTCCCCAACTTCTGCAAACCATGTCAGGATTGTGGATGTTAATTCAAGGACGGATATTGAATCATAAAGTGGTGAAAAGTTACCGCACCAAAAAGGTAAAGGTGCTCCGTGCCAAAAATGCCGCAGTTGACCTGGACGGACGAATCTTACCCAAACATTTCCCATTGGAAATCGGTATTCTGCCAGAGAAAATTACATTAATCATACCGGATTGATAATGATTCAATACGCCAATGTACCAATTGTAAAGAATAACCAAACGGAGGAATGGACAAACAGGCGAAATGGATCAGTAAACGAATGGGAAATGCAAGATCAAAAAAGTTAGGAAGTAACCGGAACTTTGATAAATTTACATATTATACATTATGATAGAGCAATTAAAAAACAATCCCGCCGGCAATTTCTTTTTACTTGCCGGTCCCTGTGTGATAGAGGGAGAAGAAATGGCAATGCGTATTGCCGAACGAGTAGTAAACATCACCGATACTCTAAAAATTCCGTATATATTCAAAGGATCCTATCGTAAGGCCAACCGTTCTCGTCTCGACTCATTTATGGGAATAGGCGATGAAAAAGCACTTAAAATTCTCAAGAAAGTGCATGATACTTTCGGTGTTCCTACCGTTACCGACATCCATTCTGCCGATGAAGCGACAATGGCTGCCGAATATGTGGATGTGCTGCAAATACCCGCTTTCCTTTGCCGTCAAACAGATATCCTGATCGCAGCAGCCAAAACAGGAAAAGTAGTGAACATAAAAAAAGGGCAGTTCTTATCTCCCATGGCCATGCAGTTTGCAGCCGATAAAGTGCTGGAAGCCGGCAACAAAGAAGTGATGCTTACCGAACGCGGAACGACATTCGGTTATCAAGACCTGGTCGTTGACTATCGTGGCATTCCCGAAATGCAGACATTCGGTTTCCCTGTTATCCTGGATGTTACTCACTCTTTACAGCAACCCAATCAGACCAGTGGAGTAACAGGCGGCATGCCACAATTGATCGAAACCGTAGCCAAAGCCGGAATCGCGGTGGGTGCTGACGGGCTGTTCATCGAAACACATGAAAATCCGGCGGTAGCCAAAAGCGACGGTGCCAATATGTTGAAACTCGATCTTTTAGAAGGGTTGCTCACTAAATTAGTAAGAATCAGAGAAGCGATAAAATAACGAGCAGCGATTTAGTGATAAGTGATTAGCGAGTAGCGATAAAATCGCAAGAGTGCTAACCAATGACCTTGTATAGCGCAGCCCGCTTATCACTAATCACTATTTTTATTTCTCTTTTTTGTGATTTATCCCACCCCTCTCCGACAGATAATGCAAAATACTCATTAAAATTCATTATATATGAAACAATTACTTCATGGTTTATTTGTTGCAGCCGCAATCGTATGCTGCAGCTTCCAGCAGGTTTTTGCCCAGCAATTGCCTCCTGTTCCTGTAGATCCGAACGTACGTATCGGTAAACTCGACAACGGACTAACGTACTATATCCGTAAAAACGCACTTCCGGCAAACCGGGCTGATTTCTACATCGCACAGAAAGTAGGTTCAATCCAGGAAGAAGAAAGCCAACGTGGTCTTGCCCACTTCCTGGAACATATGTGCTTCAACGGAACGACCCACTTCCCCGGCGATGCCCTGAAACAGTATCTCGAACATATCGGCGTGAAATTCGGAGAAAACCTGAATGCCTATACTTCAGTTGACGAGACTGTCTACAATATCTCGAACGTCCCTGTCACCATGCCGGGAGCAATCGATTCTTGCCTTCTAATCCTCCATGACTGGTCTAATGATCTGACTTTGGATCCCAAAGAAATAGACAAGGAACGCGGCGTCATCAATGAAGAATGGCGTACCCGCATGAGCGCCATGCAACGTATGCAGGAAAAAATGCTCCCGCAGATGTTTGCCGGAACGAAATATGCCACCTGTTTCCCGATCGGTACGATGGATGTAGTAATGAACTTCAAATATCAAACATTGAGAGATTACTACGAAAAATGGTATCGTCCCGACCTACAGGGCATCGTTGTCGTAGGTGATATCGACGTAGATGCTGTGGAAGCCAAAATCAAAACAATGTTTGCCGATATCCCGGCACAACCCGATGCAGCCGAACGTATCTATTATCCGGTAAATGACAACAAAGAACCTATCATCATTATCGAACAAGATAAGGAACAACCTCATATTCAAGTACTCGTATTCAACAAACACGA
>UMKX01025715.1_pt1 | contig 11590 bp, 10 predicted proteins | sample 1966471 | NCBI WGS metagenome assembly UMKX01 (sample SAMEA4836188, study PRJEB28245) | human gut metagenome | biome: gut microbiome; material: fecal sample | place: Denmark | collected 2008
TGAGGGAACGGGCCGCCTCCCGGCGGCCCGTTCCCCACAGCAACAGGTTTACATAATACCAGACTTCTTTTTCCCCTCCGCGATGGCCTTATTCAGCCGCCGTGCGGGGTAGTAGACCACCAGCCCGAACGCGGTGAACACCACGCACATCCCCAGCAGGATCGCAGCGCAGCGCAGATACGTCTGCCCGTACATCCCGCCGATGGTCTCCCGCAGCATATCCATCCCGTAATGGAACGGCATGACGGGGTACAGCCGCTGGAACAGCTCCGGCAGCACGTGGATGGGATACGACCCGCCCGACCCGGCCACCTGCAATACCATGATGATCACCGACGCGGCCATGCCCACGTTGTCCAGCGCGTACACCAGCGCGTAGTTCATGGCGGCGAAGTTCAGCGAGCACACGCAGCAGCCCACCACGAACAGCGCCGGCTCTGCCACGGTCATGCCCACGAAATGCAGACACCCGAACGCCGTGACCAGCGCCTGGGCCATGGCCATCAGGAAGAACACGGTAAACCGCCCGAAATACCGCTGGATGGCCGGGCAGCCCGCGAACTCCTTCTGTGTTACCGGCACTTTGATCATCACCGCGGTGAGCAGACTGCCCACGAACAGCGCCAGCATCACGTAATACGGTGCCATGGCCGAGCCGTAGTCCTTGATCTCATAGATGATCTCCGTGTTCAGCTGCACCGGGGAGCTGAGATAGTCCGCCATGTGGCCGGAATCCGACTCCATCAGCTCACAGAACCGCTGGAACGCGCCGCTGTCGGTGATGCGCCGCAGGTCGTCCTCCATGTCCGCCAGATAGCCGTTCACCGTGGTGGTCAGGGCGATGGCCGCGTCCAGCGTGGGCTGGGTGGCGGCCACCGCGTCGGCGTAGGCGTACAGCGAGCCGTCCACGCTGTTCAGGCTGGCGGACGCGGCAGCCAAAAGCTGCTGTAAGGCCCGCAGCTTGCCCTGCGCCTCCGCGCCGGTGGTGTGCAGATAGTCGTTCACCGCCTGATTGGTCTTCAGCGCGGCCATCCGCAGATCCTCCCGTACCACCTGCATCGCGTCCAGCACCGGGCCGCGCATCTCGGCGATGCTCAGGTCGTCCACCGCCGCGTCCAGCGCCCGCAGGTCGGCGATGGTCGTCTCCAGCTGTGCCTGCATCTCCGGGTCGGTGGTGGCGGCAGCCTGTGCCTCCAGCGCCGCGATGGCCGTCTGTAGCTGCTGGTGCAGCTGCGCCTGCATCTGTGCGTCCGCCGCCGAGGTGTCCGCCGCCCGCAGCAGCGCGTCCACGTCGTCCAGCACCTTGTATGTGTTGTCCAGCACCGTCAGCAGGTCGCCGCCGGTCTCATCGGCAGCGGACAGCCCGGTGTCGATCAGATGCACCGTGCTCCCGGCGGCGGCATAGCCGCTGTCCATGGTGTCCCGTGCGTCGCCGATGGTGATGGCCGCCGCGTCCAAAAGGGACTCCGCCCCGTCCATCACGTCCTTCAGCGACACCAGCACGGCGTTGAGCTGCGTCATCTGCTGCTGTGCGTCCTCCAGCCGTCCCAGCAGGTTGTCAGCGATGTCCTGCCCGTCCCAGCCCATGGCCTTGAACACAGACCCGGCGGTGGTCAGCGCGTCCGCCACCTTGCCGATGACGGTGGTGTTGATCTGCTCCTGCACGGCGGTCTTGGCCTTGCTGGTGATCTTGGGCGCGATGGCGTTCTTCTTCTCGTTCTCGTAATACTGTATCTGCGGGTGGCGCAGCTCGCCGGACAGAATGCTGACGAAATCGCCGGTGAACTCGTGGGGCACTACCAGCGCGGCATAGTACTCGCCGGACTCCACACCGCCCAAAGCCGCCTCCGCGTCATCCACGAACACCCAGCCCATCTGGTCGTTGCTCTCCAAGCCCTGCAAGACCAGCTCACCGATGTTCACGTGCAGGCCCACCACCTCGCAGCCGTCATCCTCGCTGGCCACCGCCACCTTGATGCGGCTGGTGGAGGCCGGGCCGTAGGGGTCCCAGTTGGACAGGATGTTGAACCAGGCGTACAGGCAGGGCACTAAGCACAGTCCCAGCAGCACCACCACCGCCACCACGCTGGAGGTGATGCGCCGCCAGTCGGAGCGGAAGATGTTCCATACGTTCTTCATGCGTCCACCTCCCCGTCATGGCCGGGCTTCGTGCCCCGGCGCAGGTCGTCGGACAGGTTTTGCAGCGCCGCTGTCAGCAGCGACAGGTCGTCGGCCAGCTTCTCCGGGTCTTGCAGCAGCTTCTCCAGCACCGGGGAGGCCGCGCCGCCCTGCTGTGCCGTGCCGCTCTGCACTTCATTCGGTATCCGCTCCGCGGTCCAGGCTGCCTCCGTCTCCCCGGCGGGCGCGGCCTGGGTCGTCTCCGCCTTGCTCTGCACGGCGGGGACGCTTTCCTTCTCCGATACGGGCGCGTTCTCCTCACGCTGTCCCCGCCGCAGCAGGTCGGGCAGCCGGGGCATACGGGGCAGGCTGGGCAGCTCCAGCAGTGCGCCCAAGCTCTCCTGCTCCATTTGGGTGATGTACTCCAGCTTCTTTTGCAGCTCATAGTCGGCGTACTCCACGGCGATGAGATATGCCGCCACGCCGAACATGGACACGATCCACAGCATCAGGGTGAACACCTTGTTGCCCTCCGCCAAAAACATGAGCAGCATCAAGCCCAGCGTCACCGCCACCAGCATCCGCATCCCGTTGCGGATGCGCCGCCGGTTGCTCTGGTGCAGGGCCGCCACCTCCGCCAGTAAGCGTTCGTATAATTCGTGGTATTCCTTTTCCTTAGACATGGTCCTGCACCTCCCTTCACAGCAGCTCCGTTTCTTCCAGCTTCTCCTCCATGAAGTGGTTCAGACCCATGAAGGGGCGGCGCACCAGCAGCCCGATCAGCAGCGCCGCCACGGCAAACAGCAGCAAAAAGGCCAGCTGCTGCCCGTAGTAGCTGCCGTACATCCCGCAGATGCACTCCCGCATAGCGTCAATGGCGTAGGGGAAGGGGAAGAAACGGTATATTTTCTGATAGATCTCCGGCAGCAGCTCAATGGGGAACGTGCCGGACGAGCCCGCGATCTGCATCACCATGATGACCACCACCAGCGCCTTGCCCACGTCGCCGAAGGACAGCGCCATGGAGTAGATCAGCAGGCTGAACGTAAACGCCGTCAGCGATGCGGTCAGATACATCGCCCCCGGATGGAGACACTGCACCTTCAATAGATACAGGTCGCCGGTGACGATAATGGCCGCCTGTAGCTGGCTCAGTACGAAGAACAGCAGATACCGCCCGAAGAACAGCTCCGCTGGCCGGGGGTTCACAAGCCCCTCCGTGCGGGCGTGTACCTTCAGAATGGAGGACAGTATCACGCCGCCCACCCAAATGGCCAGCACCGTGTAGAACGGGGTCATGGCCGAGCCGTAGTTCTCGATGGGGTAGACCGCGTTCACGGTGGTCTGCACCATCTCCGGGAAGTATTCGCCGTAGGCTACCGGGTCGCCGCCCAAAATGTCGATGAGGATGTCCAGATAGCCGTCGCCGTCCATGCCCTGTAATTTGTCAATGGTGTCGGACAGGGAGGATACCATCCTCTCCGTGGCGGGCCGCAGCAGCCCCATGGTCACGTCCAGCGCCTGGGACGTGTCTCCCAGCGCGGTGCGGATGTCCCGTGCGTCCGCTGCCAGCTCCGCCACGCCGTCCAGCGTGTCCGCAAGCTCTGTCATCACCAGGTTCAGGTCGCCGCGCAGCGCCTTGGCCGTCACCGGCAGCTTATCCGCCATGGTACGCAAAGACTTCACCAGCGCGTCACAGTCCGCCAGCAGATCCTGGGTGTCTGCCGAGGTGGCCAGCCGGTTCAGCATGGAGGCCAGGTCGGCGCACCGGCTGGCCAATGCCCGGAGCTGGGTCTGCGCCTCGCCGGAGGGCATACTGTCCGCCAGCTTCGTCAGGTCGCCGGACAGCTTTTCCATGTCCCTGGCCGCGTCCAGCGCGGCCTGCTGGGCGCTCTTCTGCTCTGGGGCGTTTTCAATGGCGCTCTCCAGCTTCTCCAGCGCCCGCTCCGCCTTCTCCGCCGCCACGTACAGCGCCCGCTGTATCTCCGCCGCCGACTGCTGGAGCTGCCCGCTGTCGGGCAGGCTCTTATTCATGTTGGCCAGCGCCGCCTCCAGCGCCGCCGCGTCCTGAGCGGACACACCGCCGGTGCTGCCCGCCGCGTCAAAGGCGTCCATCATCCGGCGGCTGGCGGCCAGCAGATCCTGGGCCTGGTACAGCAGTCCCTTCACCGCCGCCTCCGGGTCGTCCTCCGTCAGGTCGGCGGCCAGCAGGTTGCTCTGCTCCATAATGCCGCTGATGACCACCTCCAGATAGTTCTCGCTGATGGAGCGCTTCAGGCTCTCCACCGCCGTGTCGGTGATCTTGGTGGCCACGGCGTTCTTCTTGGCGTTTTCGTAATAGGTGATGGCGGGCTTGCCCGTCCAGTCCGTCAGCATGCGGTACATCTTGCTGGAAAAGTCCTCGTCAATGACCACGGCGGCGTAGTAGTCCCCGGCGTACACGCCGTCGGTGGCCTCCTGCTCCGTGTCCACGATGACCCAGTTGATGGACGTGGCCTCCCGCAGGTCGTCCACCACGTCCTGCCCCTTGTTGACGTATGTACCATCGTCGTCATACCCCTTGTCCAGCGAGGCCACGGCGATGGAGATGCCGCCGGTGTTGCCGTAGGGGTCCCAGTTGGAGTAGATGTTCAGCCAGGCGTACAGGCTGGGCAGCAGCACGATGCCCACCACCACGGCACAGGCGAAAAAGCTCCGGCTCAGGGAGCGCAGGTCTGTGCAAAAGACCCTCCAAATATTTCTCATAACGCCTCCTTGAAGGATACCGACAAAATTACATTCTACATTATACAGGAAACGCACAGAAAAAATCTACACACTTTCAAGTTTTTGCAAGGTTTTTCCTGATTTTTTCCCAAGTTCTTTCAAGGTCATTCAAGTTTTTTCAAGCTGTTTTCGGGCATTTCGTACCAAAAATAATGAAAAGTGACGCCGCAAACGCGGCGTCACTTTGTCACTTTTGGGGGGGGCATTTACATTCTTCCGCTGACGCGGAGACGGTTGAGCGCACGGGCCAAATTCCCTTGTGCCAACTGGTATTCCGCCATGCTGCGCTTCTGCCGAAGCTGCTCCTCCGCCTCCTCCCGGGCGCGGAGAGCGCGGTTCACATCGATGTCCTCGGGCCGCTCGGCGGCATCCACCAGCACCAGCACCCGCTGTCCATCGATCTTAAACAGGCCGGGCGCCACGGCGGCGCGGCGGTGCTCGCCCTCCGCCGTCTCGAACCGCAGCTCACCGGCGCAGACAGCGCCCACCGCGTTGCAGTGTCCGGCCAGCACACCGATTTCGCCGTCCTGGGTGGGGATCACCAGCGACACGCAGTCGCCGCGGTAGAAGGGGACGCTGGCAGCCAAAATGTCCAGATGGAAGGTGGCAGCCATCACATACCGCCTTTCTTCAACTCCTCAGCCTTGCGCTTCACATCATCGATCGTGCCTGCGTTGAAGAACGCAGCCTCGGGATAGTCGTCCATCGCGCCGGAGAGGATCTCCTTGAAGCCCCGCAGCGTCTCGTGCAGCGGCACGAACACGCCGGGCGCGCCGCTGAACTTCTCCGCCACGTAGAAGGGTTGGGACAGGAAGCGCTGGATACGCCGGGCGCGGGCCACGGTCTTCTTATCCTCGTCGCTCAGCTCCTCCATGCCCAAAATGGCGATGATGTCCTGCAGCTCACGGTATTTTTGCAGCGTGGACTGGACGGCCCGGGCGATGTTGTAGTGCTCCTCGCCCACGATGTCCGGCTCGAGAATGCGGGAGGTGGACTCCAGCGGATCGACGGCGGGGTAGATGCCCTGCTCGGCGATCTTACGGCTCAGCACCGTGGTGGCATCCAGGTGGGAGAACGTGGTGGCGGGGGCGGGGTCGGTCAGGTCGTCGGCGGGGACGTACACCGCCTGGACGGAGGTGACAGAGCCGTCCTTGGTGGAGGTGATGCGTTCCTGCAAAGCGCCCATTTCGCCCGCCAGGGTGGGCTGATAGCCCACGGCGGAGGGCATCCGGCCCAGCAGGGTGGACACCTCACTGCCCGCCTGGACAAAGCGGAAGATGTTGTCGATGAACAGCAGCACGTCCTTGTGCTCCACGTCGCGGAAATACTCCGCCATGGTCAGGCCCGACAGCGCCACGCGCATACGGACACCGGGGGACTCGTTCATCTGGCCGAACACCAGCGCGGTCTTGTCGGACACGCCGCTCTCACGCATTTCGCCCCAAAGGTCGTTGCCCTCGCGGCTGCGCTCACCAACGCCGGTGAAGATGGAATAGCCGCCGTGCTCCATGGCCACGTTGTGGATCAGCTCCTGGATCAGCACGGTCTTGCCCACGCCCGCGCCGCCGAACAGGCCGATCTTGCCGCCCTTGGGGTACGGCTCGATCAGGTCGATGACCTTGATGCCGGTCTCCAAAATGTCGGCGGCGGGCATCTGATCGGCGAAGGTGGGGGCACTGCGGTGGATCTCCCAGCGGGGCGCTTCCGCGTCCACGGGAGGCTCGCCGTCGATGGGATCGCCCAGCACGTTGAACATACGGCCCAGCGTTTTTTCACCCACCGGCACGGCGATGCCGTGGCCGGTGGCGGTGACGGTGAGGCCGCGGCTGAGGCCGTCGCTGCCGGCCATCATGACGCAGCGGACGGTCTTGTTTTCCAGGTGCTGCTCCACCTCCATGGTGTAGGCAGTGCCGTCCACCTGGACGGTCAGCGCTTCGTTGATGGCGGGCAGAGTGCCCTCCGGGAAGCGCACATCGATCACAGGGCCGGAAATGCCCGTGATAGTTCCTTGTTTCATCTGAGGTCGCCCTCCTTTTCTTTCTTGCTGCGCTGGGCGCGCTCACCGGCGGAGACCTCGGTGATCTCCTGGGTGATGGCGGCCTGACGCGCCCGGTTGAATTGAACGGACAAGTCCTTCAGCAGCTCCTCCGCGTTCTGATCCGCCGCGTTCATGGCGGTCATGCGGGCGCTCTGCTCACTGCAAAAGCTGTCCACCAGCGCACTGTAAATGTAGCCGGTCAGGCAGCTGCGGGCGGCGTTGTTCACCACCGCGTTGGGGGAGGGGATGAACTCGTATACGTCGTCCTTCGCCGTGTTGGCGGCAGCGGCGATGAACCGCTCCCGGTGCAGCGGCAGCAGCTGTGCCTGACGCACCACGGCCTCCAGCCCGTTCTTCATGTCGGTGTAGATCACCACCACGGCGTTGATCTCACCCGCGTCATACCGCTCCAGCAGCAGCTCGGCGATCTGACGGGCGCGGCCCAGGGTGGGGTTCTGCGCCGTGTAGAGAAAGCTCTTCTCAATGGGGATATTCCGCTGGGCGAACCAGCGGCGGCCATACTCGCCCACCACATAGAGCACGGTGTCCGGGTGGTCGGCCATGTACTGCTGGGCCTGGCGGATGGCGTTTTGGTTGTACGCGCCGGCAAGGCCCTTGTCCGCTGTGATGAGAAGGCAGGCCGGACGCAGTACCTCCTCCTTGGCGGGCTGCTGTACCGGCTCAAGGTAGCGGCTCTCCACGGAGCTGTCCGCGTTGAACACGCGGCCAATCTCGTTTTGCAGCGCGTCGAAGTAGGGCCGGGTGTTGCTCAGATCCTGCTTGGCCTTCCGCAGCTTGGCCTGGGAGATGAGGTACATGGCGTGGGTGATCTTTTGGGTCTGCCGGACGCTTCCGATGCGCCGGCGGATCTCACTGGTGCTTGCCATACGCTCACCGCCCACCCGCACGCCGGTAGCGCTCCAGCGTGGTGTTTGCAAAGTCGGTGATCTGCTTGCGAATCTCGTCCGTCAGCGCAGCGCCGCCGTCCAGCTCTTGCAGCAGGGGCTGCTGGGCGCTGTTGAAGGCGGCCAGCAGGTGCTTCTGGAAGTCCAGCACCTGACCGATAGGCAGCTTCTGATAGATGCGGGCCATGGCGGACACCAGGGTGATGATCTGCTGGGCCTGGCTCAGGGGGCTGCTGCGGCCCTGACGCAGGATATACATCAGGCTCTGACCGTAGGCCAGCTGGCTCTTTGTCTCCTCGTCCAGATCGCTGGAGAACTGGGTAAAGACCTCCATCTCGCGGTACTGGGCCAGGTCGAGACGCAGCGTGCCCACGGCCTTTTTCATGGCCTTGGTCTGGGCCGCGCCGCCCACACGGGACACGGAAAGGCCCACGTTCACGGCGGGACGATGGCCGGCGAAGAACAGGCTGCTCTCCAGGAAGATCTGACCGTCGGTGATGGAGATGATGTTGGTGGGGATGTAGGCGGACACGTCGCCGGCCTGGGTCTCCACGATGGGCAGGGCGGTCATGCTGCCGCCGCCGCGCTCGTCGCTGAGACGGGCGGCACGCTCCAGCAGGCGGGAATGCAGATAGAACACATCGCCGGGGTATGCCTCACGTCCGGGGGAGCGGCCCAGCAGCAGGCTCAGCGCACGGTAGGCGATGGCGTGCTTACTCAGGTCGTCATAGACGATGAGCACGTCCTTGCCCTTGTGCATGAAGTACTCGCCGATGGCCGCGCCGGCATAGGGGGCGATGTACTGCATGGACGCGGACTCGCCCGCGCCGGCGCAGACGATGGTGGTATAGTCCATCGCGCCGTGGCGGCGGAGCAGCTCGGCAATCTGGGCCACGGAGCTGGCCTTCTGGCCGATGGCCACGTAGATGCAGAGCATATTCTTGCCCTTTTGGTTCAGAATGGTGTCGATGGCGATGGCCGTTTTGCCGGTCTGGCGGTCGCCGATGATCAGCTCACGCTGGCCGCGGCCAATGGGGAACATGGAGTCGATGGACAGGATGCCGGTCTGCATGGGGGTGTTCACCGGCTGGCGGTCGATGATGCCGGGGGCGGGACTCTCGATCATGCGGTAGGCATCCACGGGGATGTCGCCGCCGCCGTCGATGGGAGCGCCCAGGGCATCCACCACGCGGCCAATGATGGCATCGGACACGCCGATGCCGGCGGTTTTGCCGGTGCGGTACACCACCGTGCCCTCGCTGACCTCCTCCACGCGGCCAAACAGGATGCAGCCGATGCGGCCCGGACGCAGCTCCTGCACCATACCGCGGATGCCGCCCTCGAAGAGCAGGATCTCGCCGTAGGTGGCGCTGTCCAGTCCCTCCACATAGGCGATACCGTCGGCCACGGAGAGGACGTGACCCTCCTCACGGGCGTACACCTCCGGCGTCCAGTCCCGGACGGTGTCGCGGATGAGGGAGATGACATTCCCCTCGCCGGGACGGAGAGACGCCAGCTTATCCTTCAGCTGGGTCAGGCGGCCCTCGGCGGTCCAGTCGATGATCTCGCTGCCCAGGCGGATGCGGAAGCCGCCGGCGGCGGTCTTGTCCTCCTGCCAGGTCAGGGACACGGGCTTGCCGTATTTCTTTGCCAGCACCTCCTCCAAACGGCGCTGCTGGGCGTCATCGGGAGGGCAGGCACTGAGCAGGGAAGCCGTCAGGCGAGGCTCATTGTTCATGGCGCTCCTCCCCCTCGGCGGCGTTTACAAAGCTGTCGTAGGCGCGGGCGGTCTGGGCGGCCAGGAGCTTCTCCATGGCATCCTCGGCGATGGACACGGCCTCGCGGTTGGCCTCGGCCACGATCTTCTTGCGGTCGTTCTCCGCGTTTTCACGGGCGGCGGTCAGGATCTTGTCGGCCTGCTGCTGGGCGGCGGCACGCTGCTGCTGGGCGAAGGCCTCGGCCTCCTTGGCGGCGGCGGCACGCTTCTCCTCCAGCTCGGCATCGAAGGCGGCCTCGCGCTGGCGCATGGCGGCCTCCAGGTCGGCGGTGCTCTTTTCACGCTCCTGGGCGGCGCTCTCCATGTCGGCATAGTGCTTGACGCGCTTGTCCATAAAGTTCTTCACCGGCTTGAACAGCAGCAGATACAGTCCGCCCACCAAAATGGAGAAGTTGAAGAAGTGCAGCAGGATCTGCTGCCAATCAATATTCAGTGGGATGTTACTCATAGCGTTACTCTCCGTTCCTTACAGCACAAAGATGATGAGGATGACCACCAGCAGGGCATAGATGATGGCGGTTTCCAGGAACACCAGGCCCAGCATCATGGTGGTACGGATCTTGCCCTCGGCCTCCGGCTGACGGGAGATGCCCTCGGCGGACTTGGCGACGGCGATGCCCATGCCGATGGCGCCGCCGGCGGCGGCCACGCCGATGGCGATGCCGGAGGCGATCGCCTTGGCGCTCACGCCGCTGTCGGCGGTCTCCTCGGCGGCGGTGACAGCCGCGCCGTCAGCGGGAGCGGTGTCGGCAAATACGGTCACGGTCAGCATAGCGGTCAGTGCCAGCACCAGGCACAGCAGCAGGGCAAACGCCTTCTTATTGAACAGTTTCTTCATGATTTCTCTTTCCTCCGTCAGTTATTTACAGTTTCAGCTTTGATTTTCTTGTTTTTCTTGGGCTTGGGCGCGTGCTTTTCCGTAGTCTCTCCGTAGAACAGGGAGGTCAGGGTGGTCAGCACGTAGGCCTGAATCAGCGCGTGGAGCAGTGTGAACAGCACGGCGATGACTACGGGGATCACATAGCTCAGTGTCACATAGTAGTAGACCAGCTCTGTCACCAGCAGGCCACTGAGCAGCGCGCCGAACATACGGAAGCTCATGGAGATGGGCAGGGAGAAGTCCTTCAGAGCCTTGCCCGCGCCCTTTGCGCCGTTGGCCACGATGCCGCCCACCAGGATCACGCCGTAGGACAGGCAGCCCAGGGAGATGGCGGCGTTCACGTCGGACAGCGGCGCGGGCAGCGCGATGGTGTGTCCGCCGGTGGTGATGGCCTGGAAGCCGAACAGCTCGAACAGCGTGCCGATGAAGATATACACGCCAGCGCCGAAGATGTACGCGCCCAGGAACTTGTTGCGGTGGGGGCTGTTGTCCTTCGCCATGCCGTCAAACAATCCCACCACCGTCTCCAGCGCCAGCTGGAGCTTGCCGGGGACGAGCTTGAACCGGGGAATGACGAACAGACGCAGCAGCAGCGCCGCCACCAGGATGACACCCACCACCACCAACGAGGATATGTAGGCGGGGTTCACGTCCTTCAGCCCGAACAGGCTGATGTGGTTCGTGCCGTGGAGCACCGCGTCACGCATGGCCTCCTGCACCGATTCCGACTTCCCGTGTCCGGGGATGAGCAGAGAACCGGCCAGGAACGCCGCGGTGATGAGAAGCCACACCACGATGAACCTTGTTTTCTTCTTTTTTTCCATTCTTCTTTCACCTTTACAATACGGTCTGTGTTCGTGCCGCGTCGCGCTGTATGGCGGCAGAAGCGGCGCGGCCACGGTGGGCGGTGTGTCGTGTCCTATGGCGGTTTTCTTAACGGAAACTTAGCACGGCCCATCAATGTCTTGACGCTTCCTTTTAATTATACTGAATTTCCAGGTGTATGACAAGAGTTTTTTTGTTGCAAAAAGCACAATATGCGAGGAAAATCGACAAGAAACCGGGCATTCTCCTGAAACTGCGAGGAAGCCGCCCGCCGGGCGGCT
>UMKX01046019.1_pt1 | contig 11507 bp, 9 predicted proteins | sample 1966471 | NCBI WGS metagenome assembly UMKX01 (sample SAMEA4836188, study PRJEB28245) | human gut metagenome | biome: gut microbiome; material: fecal sample | place: Denmark | collected 2008
TACCCAATTACCGATAAATTTATTGTTCAATGGGAAGAACAAAGGAAAGTATATAAGAAAGCAATTAATTTAGGAAGTATATTTTAAATAATGAGGGAACAATGATTTTTGTTACAGTAGGAACGCATGAACAGCAATTTAATAGATTGATAAAGAAGATAGACGAACTTAAAAGGGATAATATAATAACTGAAGCTGTGATTATTCAAACTGGATTCAGTACATATGTACCACAGTATTGTAAATGGAGCAAAATGTTACCATACAAAGAAATGCTTGAATGTGTGCAGAACGCCAGAATTGTTATTACACATGGAGGACCGGCTAGTTTTATAATGCCAATACAGAATGGGAAAATACCAATCGTGGTTCCTCGTCAATATAAATTTAAAGAACATGTTAATAATCATCAATTAGAATTTTCACGGCATGTTGCTAAAACTATGGGAAATATTATATTGGTTGAAGATATTGAACAATTAGGAAAAACAATTTTAAATTATGATGCTATTATACTTAATAAACAGAAAAGTGTGAATAGCAATAATCAGAAATTTAATGAAAAATTTGAAAAATTAGTTGATAAATTATTTGAAAAATAAAAGAAAAATTTGATTTAGAAAATACAATGAAAGAGTTGGAAAGATATATGATTACAGAGGAGACTCATAATAATAACATATGTGTCAGTGTGATTATTCCTGTCTATAATGTTGAAAAATATTTAGAGAGATGTTTGCAAAGTGTTTTAAATCAAACATATGAAAATATTGAAATAATATTAGTAGATGATGGTTCGAAAGACAGTAGTGGTCTGATATGTGATAGATATTGTGAGAAATATCATCATGTAAAGGTTATACATAAAGTGAATGAAGGACTTGGTCTGGCAAGGAATACAGGATTAAGTGCTGTTACAGGGAAATATGTTACATTTCTAGATAGTGATGATTATATCGGAAAGTCACGTATTAGTATGATGGTAGAGGCTATGGAGAAGAATCAATCAGATACTTGTATGACCGGTTATACTAAAGTGTATAAAGACAGAGAAGAAGTGCATAAACATGTTGATAGTGGTAAAGTGTATTGTGATATGGACGTTAATAAAATACTGTTACCTAAGATGTGTGGAGCGGATACTTCTGGAAAAGATAATGTTGAAATGTCAGTCTGCATGGTGATGTTTTCAAATAAACTTATAAAAAAATACAATATTGATTTTGAGTCTGAAAGAAAATTAATAAGTGAGGATTTAGTCTTTGATTTTGATTATTATCAACATGCAGATAGTGTGTGCATATTAGATAATGTTGATTATTACTATTGCGATAATGAAAATTCTTTAACAACAAAGTATCGTAATGATAGATTTGAAAGTCAGCTGGTTTTATATAATGTGCTTATGGATAAAGCACGGGAATTAGAAATTTATCAGGAATGTAAAAAACGTTTGGATAATACATTAGTTGCAATTGCAAGATACAGTATTAAACTTGAAGAAAAATTTCATAAGAAAAATTCTTTGAGAACCTCTTATAAAAATATAAAAAATATATGTAATAATAAACAGCTTATAGAGATTATGTCACACATGGATATGAAAGGATTGAGGAAAGGATCTGTGATTATTAACTACATGATAAAGAAAAAAAATGTAGTGTTATTATTAATGATAATGCATTTTAAAAATAAATTTGAAATATAAAAAGTAGTTTTTTCCGATAATAATAGAAGGGAAATATAATTATGAAAGTAGATATAATCATAGAATCAAAAGCTGTATTTATTTCATACATATTGATGATAATTCTTGTTTTAGAATCTGTTTTTGAAAATACACCTTTAGCAATATATGATTTGAAAATAAATAGAATTATATTTATATTTGAAGTGATTTTGTTTTTTATTATGTTATTATCCAATGAATACATAAGAGAAAGATTAGCCTATGATATCATAGGACTGGCATTCATTATAATAAGTTATTTTGTTTTAGATTCCAGTATAATTTTTAAAATGTATATGATGGCAGTTCTTGTTTCTAATATAGGATATAACAAATCATTTGAGATCATTTTCAAGATTAAATTTGTTGCTGTAATTACTATTATATTATTATCTTTATGTGGATTTCTAAGTAAATATTACACGGTTATTGAAAAAGGCATAGGAATAAAATATGGTTATGGTTTGGGATTTACACACCCTAATAGATTAGCGTGTGCCATATTATATTTAATATTATGCTTTGTATGTTGGAAGAAAGATGAGATAACAAAAACTCATTTGGTAGGTATTTCAATAATAACAATAATAACGTTTTGTCTTACTCAGAGTAGAACATTAATAATATCTGTTTTATTGTTAGTAATTTTATTGCTAATATACAAGCAAGAAAAAAATTCGAAAATGATTAGTGCACTAGGTATTATATCTGTACCAGCGTGTTTATTTTTATCGATTGGAATTCCATTATTATTATTATCGTCGAAAGGTGTAATTAGGGAAATTATATATTTTATAAATCAAAAGTTTAGTAGACGATTTACTAATATTGAACATGCTTTTTTAATTTATCCAATTACCATGACTGGTGGTATATATGATTTTTCAATAATGAAAAATATGTTTGGATATTCAGTAATAGATAATGGATATATAAGATTTTTATATAATTATGGAGTAATAGGTTTGGCTCTTTTCTGCCTGCTTACCATTATATCAATAATAATGTTGGTAAAAAGGAAAAAATATGTATATGCAATTGTATGTATAATAGGAGCATTAGAAGGATTGAGTGAAAACATTTATATAATGTTTGGATTAAATATATTATTTATTTTTTGGTCAGAGTTATTTAACAGTGATGAATGATAGAGGGAGAATGGGATGATACCTAAAAAAATACATTATATATGGCTTGGGAAAAATAAAAAAGATCGTATGTCGTTAATATGTCTGAATACATGGAAAGACGTATTAGATGAATATGAAATAATTGAATGGAATGAAGATAATTTGCCTTTAAAAGAAATAGCAGAAAATAATCGTTTTTTTTATTATTGTATGAAGTATAAACTATGGGCATTTATGTCTGATTATTTGCGATTATGGATTCTTTATAAAGAAGGGGGAATCTATATGGATACAGATGTTCAGACTTTAAAAAAATTTGATGAACTACTTAGTTATAATGCTTTTTTGGGTTATGAAGCAAATAATTATGTAGGAACTGGAATAATTGGTGCAGAGAAACATAGTGAATCAATAAAAAAAATAATGGATTTTTATGATGCTGATATATGGAAAGTTAATTACTATAACAATCCAATTATATTTAGTAATGTTATAAAAAAATATCCAGATAGTTTCACCGGATTACATATTGTTCCTCAAAATGTTTTGTCGCCATATGATTTAGAACATGATTATACAAATGAAAAAGTTGAAGATGAAGATACAATAACAATCCATTGGTTTAATTCTAATTGGGGAATGAATAGAAAAGGATATGTTTTTTTAAATACAAAGCAGTTTTCAGGGCTGAGAAAAATTATCGAAATTATTAGAAAAAATATAGGCTATTTTTTACGCATAAAGGGGTTGAAAAACTTTTAAAGTGATATTTGTATAATAAGCTATAAAATACAGGAGAGATATAGACAATGAATAGATATAAATTTTTGTTCAAAAACATAGGACTATTAACATTGAGCAGTTTTGCAACAAAATTCATTAGCTTTTTTCTTATTCCTTTATATACAAATATATTAACAACAACAGAATATGGAATATATGATTTGTTTAATGCAACAATAGGAGTGTTGCTGCCAATATTAACATTAAATATCCAGGATGCAGTATTTCGCTTTTCTATGGGAGATGAATATGATAATAAAGCAATTGTTACAATTGCTAGTAAATTAATGTTAATCTCTAATGCTATTATTATTGCAGGGGTGATTATTAATTATATTTTCTGCTTTGTACCAATATTAAAACAATATGCGGCTTTTTTTATTCTTATGTTTTTGACACAGTCTTTGTCAGGAGTAATTACCTTTTATATTAGGGGATTGGGATTAATAAAAGACTTGTCTATATCAAGTGTGGTTGCATCAGTTATTACAATAGTAGGCAATATATTATTTTTGGCAGTTTTTAGATTAGGATTAATAGGATATTTTATTGCAAATATTGTTGGACCATTATATCAGTGCATTTTTTTGGCTATTCGTTCACATGTCATGCATGATATTGAATTGGCTAAAAGCTTTCGCAAAGAGAAAAATGAAATGTTAGAATACTGTAAGCCATTAATAGCGAATGCTATTGCATGGTGGGTTAATAATACTTCAGATAGATATATAGTTATTTTTTTCTGTGGATTAGCAGAAAATGGTATATATTCAGTGGCATCAAAGATACCGTCTATATTAAACCTGTTCCAATCAATTTTTAGTCAGGCATGGTCGCTTTCAGCTGTAAGAGATTTTGATAAAGATGATAAAAATGATTTCTTTATTAATACATATAAAATGTATAATTGTATGCTGGTTATTATATGTTCTATTATAATTATATTTGATAAAGTAATGGCACATTTCTTATATTCAAAAAATTTTTATATGGCATGGAAATATGTACCATGGTTAACGATTGCAATAGTATTTGGTGCATTATCAGGTTATCTTGGGGGATTCTTTTCGGCTGTGAAGGATTCTAAGATATTTGCAAGATCAAGCATAGCGGGAGCAGTAACTAATATTATTTTAAATTTGCTATTTACACCATTTATAGGAGCATTAGGAGCAGCAATTGCGACTGCTATATGTTACTTTGAGGTATGGTTCTTAAGATATTATCATTCTAAAAAGATTATAACTTTAAAGATAAATTTGAAAAGAGATATAATAAGCTATGTATTATTGGTTGTACAGTCTGTGATATTGATAATTATAGATAATGAAATAATGTTATATGGAGTGCAGACATTTATATTTGTCCTTATGATGCTGTTATATATGAATGATATAATTGAATTAATAAGAAAAATTCAAAATTTTTTATCTAAAAAACAAGGAAGTAGTGTATGAAAATAGGTATTGTTACATGGTTTAAAGGATGTAATTACGGAACAAATTTACAGGCCATAGCTTTGCAATATTATTTAAGAAAAATGGGACATGATGTTAAAATTATTAATTATCAGGTCCAATTAGATGAAATAGACTTACCTTCACATAGCATATTTGAGAAAATAAATGAAAAACCAGAATTTGTTATAATGAAGGCTGCAAAAAAAATATACAAAAACATGATTAATGCAAGGAATTATGTTATAGAAAAAGAAGTGGTTAAAAACTGCATTTTTACAGAAGAAATTTTCTCAGATGAACAATTAGTAGAATCCTTTAATTCGTTTGATTTGATTATATGTGGAAGTGATCAGATATGGAATCCTTATTGGTACCATAAATTCTATTATGCTGATTATAATGGAGTGATTTCACGGAAGATTTCATATGCACCAAGTATAGGGGTTACTAAAATACCTGACGATAAAGCTAAAGTGATGTGGGAGAGCTTGCAAAAATTTGAAAGTATATCAGTAAGAGAAAAGCAGGCTCAAAACGCTTTTATGACTCGTTTTAATATTAAGCCAGAATTAGTATTGGATCCGACGTTTCTTGTTGATAAACAGGAGTGGGAAAACATATTCTCTGGAGAAGATAATGACGGTCATAACAAAGATTATGTTCTAAGTATGTTTCTTAGTGATAATAGAAAACATTGGAAAGCTGTGAAGAAATTTGCAAAAAAACATAATTTAGAAAATGTTGTTGTTCCATATTGCGGAGTATCTTATTTTCAGGATGGATATATTGAAGCCGATGCAGGACTTGGCAAATTAATTGATTTGATTAATAATGCACAATATATAATAACGGATTCGTTTCATATAACAGTATTTTCTATTATTTTTCAAAAACAATTCTATACGTTTAAACGCTTTAATGACAAAAAGAATAATTCACAAAATTCAAGAGTTGTTAATCTTTTAGATATGTTTGAATTAAAAGATAGATTGATAGCTAATAATTCAAAAGAAATATATGAAAGAGAGATAATTGATTATTCAAGAAATAATGTTATTATACAAAATGAAATCCAAAAGAGCAAAAAATATTTATTGGAATCTATTGACAGGAAAGGCAAGAACATAGAATGGAAAAGGTAAGCGTAATAGTAGCAATATATAAATCAGAAAAATTTTTAAAAAAATTAATAGACTCTATAGTGAATCAAACATGGACTAATCTGGAAATACTTTTAGTTGATGATGGTTCTCCAGATAATAGTGGAAGTATATGTGATAATTATGCAGCTGAGGATGAAAGGATACAGGTTATTCATAAAGAAAATGGCGGAGCATGTGAAGCCAGAAATGTTGGACTGATGAGGGCAACAGGTGAATATGTTGTAATAGTAGATGGAGACGATTGGTTAGAGTTAGATTGTGTTGAATATCTAATGATGCTTATACATAAAACTGGCGCAGATATGGCAATGACTGATCAGATATTTACTACAAGAGATAGAAAACAGGTTGCGAATGATTCTGTTGAAGTGTGGTCTTCAGAAGATGCCTTTTGTGGCATTATTTATCCTAAGATTCCAATTGGTCCATGGAATAAAATATACAAAACAAAAATGTTGCATGAAAATCAAATTACATTTTCAAGACCATGGTCTGGTGAAGGATTATATTTTACATCACAGGCTGCACAATATTCAAATCATGTAGCGGTTGGGCATAGAAAAATCTATAATTATAGATTAAATAACACAGAAAGTGGATTAACTAATTACAAGCTGATTATGGGAGTTAATGCACTCGAAAATATAAAATATATTGGTGAAAATAGAATAATAAAAACAAAGAGAACCCAATATGCAGTTGATTGGCATATTTGGAAAAATTATGGATATATACTTTTTTTGATAATAGCTACAAATCAAAAAGAAAAGAATAAAGCATTATATAAAGAAGCTGTATCGAATATGCGTATACGCTTATTTAGTGTTGTAATACATTCTGAGCTTGGAATAAAAACTAAATTAAAAATGATATATAAAGGATGTTTTCCATTTTGCTGGGCAAAAAGCTATTTGAAAGAGCAGAAGAGAGCTTTGGTGGTAGATACCATGCGATAAGGAGATAGGAGATAATACAATATGATGGTAAAAAATGGAATAAAAAAGATTATTGAGTTAACTAGAGAGAAAAAGGTTATTCCAATAAGACATAATGTTGACCACAATGAATTATTGAAAAATAAAGTTGCTGTGGTCATAGGGGGTACAGGTGGCATTGGAATAGCTATAGCAAAAAGCTTTTTGGAGTGCGGATGTAAAGTTATTATTTGCGGAACAAATAATGAGAAATTAACGCATATAGTATCTGAGATTCAAAATGATAATGTTAAATCAATGTTATTTGATGTGTCTGATACTAAAATGATAAAAGATAATGTGATTGCATGTTCACACATTTTTGACCAGATAGATATATTGGTGTACTCAGCGGGAATACATTTGGAAAATGCGGATTTCTTTAAAATTACGCCAGAAGAATATGATCGTGTTATGAATATTAATATAAAGGGTGCTTATTTTGTTTGCAGAGAGTTCGCTGAATATATGATAAAAGACAATGATAGAGATTATATGAAACATATTCTTATTATTTCTTCATCAAGAGGATCTGAACCAGCATGGTCTCCATATGGAGTTTCTAAGTGGGCTTTGAATGGGTTAACACAGGGATTATCTCAGATGTTATTGCCACATGGAATTGTGGTTAATGGACTTGCACCTGGTTCTACAGCAACTGGACTGATAGGAATAAAAGAAGGTGATAGTATTTACTCTAATGAAAATGCTGAAAATAGATTGATAATGCCTGATGAAGTTGCGAATATCGCAAAGCTTCTTGTCAGCCCATCTGGTGATATGGTGGTTGGAGAAACAATTCATATATCTGGAGGAAGAGGTATATTTGATGTACGTTAAATTTTTTACAGGAGGCGAAGTGTGGATAATTATGTAAAAAGTGATTTGACGAGATATTATGGCAAATGTGATTTCAAAACATTTCTAAAAGCATATCGGACTAATAGCACGTTCAGGTTTCAATATGCATTCAGAATGTGTCAAAGCAAAGGCATAAAAAAGAAATTTGGCTTGTTTTTATGGCGTATTAATAGAATGAAAAAAAGTATACAGATTCCATATGAAACTAAAGTTGGATACGGATTATATATAGGACATGGTGGACCAGTTATAGTAAACCCAACGGCTTCAATAGGAAATAATTGTAATTTATCACAATTTGTCACAATAGGAAGTAATGAGGGAAAAGCGGCATATATAGGTGATAACACATATATAGGACCTAGTGTATGCATTGTGGAAAATGTAACAATAGGTAATAACGTTACTATAGGAGCTGGTAGTGTTGTAACAAAAGATATACCTGATAATGCTACAGCTGTAGGAAATTATGCAAAAGTTATTAATTATAATGCACCTGGAATATATATAAAAAATCGATGGAATATTGAATTTGATAAGTAAGAAAGCTCTTCTATATATGAATTATGTTGAAAATATGAACTTTTTGTGAATAATCCTTGAATGTATTGGGCAAAAGTGGTAGTATGAAAGCAAATTTTGAATTGTATATATGAAATATACACAATTCAATGCATAAAAAACATGAAAAGGAGAAGAGCTATTATGCAAAAAATTAGAAAAGTTTTTGCAAAGGTGGTTGCTGGATTATTAGTAGTAAGTAATCTTGCAATAGCAGCACCTAGTATGACTTATGCAGCATCTGCTACAAGTTTTACTACAGTTGGGGGCTGGAATGAGATGATGTATGCTACAATCAAAGGCGTAAAAGATGCCGATGTAACAGCAGTATCATATTCAGGTCCAGTAAGCGGATCTCTTGCAGGAGAAGATTTTGAATATCTTGTCAGAGATACAAGTGAAGGTGTAAGAGTTGATGTTATGGGATTAAAGCCTGGTACATATACTCTCACTGTAACAACAAAGTCAGGTACATTTACTCAGTCAGGTATTGAGGTTAATGAACAGGACAGATCAGGATATGCACATTATAATTACACAAACGGAGTTGGTGCATATAATGATGATGGAACATTAAAGGATAATGCAATTGTTCTTTATGTAACAGATGAAAACAAGAACACAGTTACACTTTCTTATGGTGGAGTAACAGTTTCTGGTATCGGTAATATTCTTAACTCAGTTGGTAAGGCTTGCGGAGAAGCAGGTCATGAGACAGAGTGCAAGAAGACATCAAAAGGAAAGGTATATTACGGCAAGGGTAATACTAATCAGGGTATTCTCCAGTTACTTGCTGAGAACAATATACCATTAGTAATTCGTATGGTCGGAGCAGTATCAGAGTCTGGTCTTTATAAGACAGGAACATGGGCAGCAGCTAATGCAGGACTTATTGATGGCCTTACAGATTATGATTCTAATGATTATGGTGGAAGTATTGGCGACAATGGTCATATGGCACGTATGAAGTCAGCAAAGAATGTAACAATTGAAGGTGTTGGTACAGATGCAGCTATGGATGGATGGGGAATTCATTTTATGTCTGAGACATCAACAACAGCAGCTGGATTAGGAAAGAGCTTTGAGGTTCGTAACCTCACATTTATGAATCAGCCAGAAGATGCTATTGGTATGGAAGGTGTTCAGGATGGTTCTGTTATAACAGCTCCAGTTGAAAGATGCTGGATCCACAACAATGAGTTTTACAGCCCTTCTATAACAGGACCTGCAGAATCAGATAAAGCTGAAGGTGACGGTTCTTGTGATTTCAAGCGTGGTGAATATTTAACAGTTTCATATAACTACTTTGAAGGATGCCATAAGACTAACCTTGTTGGTTCATCAGATACATCATTACAGTATAATCTTACATATCATCACAATATCTGGAAGGGATGTGCGGCAAGACAGCCTCTTGGACGTCAGGCAAATATGCATTTCTACAATAACCAGTTTATTGGAACAACAGATTATGCTATGAATACAAGAGCTAATGCTTATATATATTCAGAATACAATTTATTTTTCATGACAAAGAATCCAATGGATGTAAGATCTGGAGCAATTAAGAGTTATAATGATTCATTCTCATCTTGTATTGGATCGATGACAGGAACAGTTGTTACAGATAAGTCAACAAAGGTTACATCTGGTAACAAATATGAGAATTTTGATACAAATGCATCACTTTCATACATTCCAAGTGGTGATTATCAGTTACAGACAAGCGTCACAGATGCAGCTAAGGTTCTTAAGGCATATAATGGTTGTATGCCAGAGAATGTTAAGACATCAGGGGAAGTTACTACATCAGAGTGCTCATTATTATCATATTGTGCACCTGGCGTAACACCAATTAATATCTCTGAATATCCATATACAGCAGCACCAGGAAAGATTAGCAAGACAGTATATGCATTTACAGTGGGTGGAACAGTTGATGTTACTGTATCATTTGCATCAGAAGCATTAACAACAACTGGATGCCTTGTTAATGAGTCTGGTGAGTGCTTCCAGGTAGGAAGTGGTACTGTTACAGGACTTCCAGCTGGAACATATATGATTATGCCATGTAATATTCAGTCAGGAAGCAATGGAGTTAATCCGGCAGCAGGAACATTTAAGGAGATGACAATCAATTCTCTTACTGTTAGCGCAGCAGATCCTAATGCACATTATCATCATTATGTATCAGAAGTAACAAAGGAAGCTACATGTACTGAAGAAGGAAAAATTACTTATACATGTACAGCTACTAATGGAACTTGTGATAAGAAGACTTATACAGAAGTGATTCCTAAGAAAGCTCATTCATATGGCAATTGGGTAATTGAAAAGGAAGCTACAGAGACTGAAACAGGTCTTAAGAGACATACATGTACTGTTTGTGGTTCATATGAGACAGATATTATTCCAATAAAGGGTTCTTCAGGTGGAACAGATACACCAGATGTACCGGTTACAACAGATTCACAGGTACAGAACTTTACAACTTCAGGCATGACAAGTGATTTCTACACAATAACAGGTAGTACATCAACAGGTAAGGGATCTGTAACATATAACGGACTTACTCTTACAACCTGCCTTAAGATGGAAAGTAAGACTAATATTACATTTAAAGCACCATCTAAAGGAAAGCTTACACTTGTATTTGGTGGAACAACATCAGCTTCAGGTAAGACAGTTAATGTTAATGGAACAGCAGCAACAATAGGAACAGATAATATAGTAACAGTTGATGTAGCAGCTGGTAATGTAACAGTAACAAAGGGAGATGCAATCAACCTCTTCTATATGGTATACACACCAGATGGAACAACAGAAGAGACACATACACATAACTA
>UMKX01077033.1_pt1 | contig 11442 bp, 7 predicted proteins | sample 1966471 | NCBI WGS metagenome assembly UMKX01 (sample SAMEA4836188, study PRJEB28245) | human gut metagenome | biome: gut microbiome; material: fecal sample | place: Denmark | collected 2008
GCTGCATCGCCTTCTTTTAATGCATCAAAGACAGCTTTTGCACTGATGGACTCTCCTCTTTCTCTTAAAGAAGACGGAGTATCATGGGATGCCAGATATTTCTTTGCCAGACGAACGATACCGGTTGCAGATGTCATCTGCTCGAGGCATCCGTGGTTTCCGCAGTTGCAGACCGCTTCTTCTTCCGGCTCAACACATGCATGACCAACCTCGCCGCCTGCGCCGTGAGCACCTGCTACGATCTTGCCGTCCACGATGATTCCGCCGCCGACACCGGTTCCAAGGGTAACCATAACCAGGTTCTTGCTTCCCTTTCCGCCGCCTGCCCACATCTCACCGAGAGCTGCTGCGTTTGCGTCGTTTGCTGCTTTTACTGCCATTCCGCCGAGTTCGTCGGAAAGCTCTTTTACGATATTTTTATATCCCCAGTTCAGGTTGACTGCGATGGAAAGCTCACCTTTGTCATTAACCGGGCCAGGTACGTCGATGCCGACACCGGCAACATCATCTGCTGCGATACCCTTCTCAGCCATTTTTGCTTTTACGCTTTTTGCGATATCCGGCAGAATTTCGCTTCCGCCGTTTTCGGTGCGGGTCGGGATTTCCCATTTTTCCAACAGAGTTCCGTCTGTCTGGAACAGTCCGCATTTTACTGAAGTACCCCCAACATCGATTCCAAATACATAGTTTGCCATTTTCTTACTTCTCCTCTCTTTTTTTCACTAAGTTAGCCTGTACACGGCGGTACAGCTCCTGTGCGGCATTGTAGCCCATCTTCTTCTGTCTGTGGTTGACAGCAGCGGTTTCTACGATGATCGCCAGGTTACGGCCCGGACGGATCGGAAGGGAATGGCAGACAACCTTGTTTCCAAGGAACTCAATATACTCTTCTTCCAGACCCAGACGGTCGTATTCTTTCTCTTTGTCCCACTCTTCAAGCTTGATAACAAGGTCGATAGACTGGGTATCCTTTACGCTCTCGACACCAAACAGCGTCTTGACGTCGATGATACCGATACCGCGCAGCTCGATAAAGTGACGCGTGATATCCGGTGCCGTTCCGACCAGCGTAATGTCGCTGACACGGCTGATTTCAACCACATCATCGCTGACGAGACGATGGCCTCGTTTGATCAGCTCCAGTGCAGCCTCGCTCTTTCCGATTCCGCTCTCGCCCATGATCAGAACGCCCTCGCCGAATACATCGACCAGCACGCCGTGGATGGAGATCATCGGGGCAAGCTGGACATTCAGCCAGCGGATGATTTCAGCCATGAAAACGGAAGTCGATTTGTCTACCGCAAAGGCCGGTACCTGATAACGATTGCACAGCTCCAGAATTTCCGGTCCCGGAATCATCTTCGTGGTGAAAATGACACATGGGATCTTGCGGCTTACAAACTCTTCAAACGCGCGGACGCGCTCGCTCTCTTCAAGATGCTGCAGATACGTAAACTCTACATAACCGATGATCTGCACACGCTCATTGGCAAAATGCTCATAGTAACCGGTCAGCTGCAGTGCAGGACGGTTGATATCCGGTGTGGCAATGACAAGATCTGTCATATCAACCTCTGGTGTCAGGTTGCGGAGATCCATTTCCTCCACCATTTTGGTCATTTCAATTTCTTTCATTTTCCTGTCCTCCGACTTCATTCGACGTCTTTTTAAATCCGTCTCTTCTATGATTTTAGCACAATAAAGCATCACGGGCAACCTAGAAATTTAACTATTTTGACGAATCCTCATTTTCCTCCTGTGCAGGTGCGTGAAAGAATGTGTAAACCTGCTCCGCCGCCTTTTTATTCATGCCCGGAAGTCCGGAAAGTTCTTCCACGGTTGCCGCCTTGATATCATCAATTCCCTGAAAGTGGCGCATCAGTTCTTTCCTTCTTGTCGGCCCGATGCCCGGGATGTCGTCGAGAATCGAGTGGACCTGGCCCTTGCTCCGCAGCAGGCGGTGGTATTCGATTGCAAAGCGGTGTGCCTCGTCCTGCACGCGTGTGATCAGTTTGAAGCCCTCGCTGTTCCGGTCGATCGGAATTTCCACGTTTCGGAAATACAGACCCCTCGTGCGGTGCTTGTCGTCCTTTACCATACCGCAGACCGGAATCGCAAGATCCATTTCTTCAAGCACCTCAAGCGCAATGTTGACCTGGCCGCGTCCGCCGTCCATCATGATCAGGTCCGGCAGCCGCTCGAAACCGCTGTCCTCCTGGATGCCGCGCAGAAAACGGCGGCTTAAGACCTCTTTCATACTGGCGTAATCGTTCGGTCCCTCGACGGATTTGATCTTGAATTTTCGGTAATCGGCGCGCTTTGGCTTTCCTTTCTCGTAGACGATCATCGAGCCGACCGACTGGAAACCGCTGATATTGGAGATATCGTACGCCTCGATGCGGTCGATCGACGGCAGGTTCAGCCATCTGGCGATCTCTTTTACGGCACCAACCGTCCGACCCTCTTCCCGCTTGATCCGCTCGCGGTCCTGATCGAGAACGATCTGTGCGTTCCGCTCTGCCAGTTCCACCATTTTTTCCTTGCTGCCCTTTTTCGGCACGCGGATGCGGACCTTCTGGCCCCGTTTGCTGCTTAAATACTCTTCCATCAGCTCCTGCTCGGCAATCTCCTCGGAAATCATGATTTCCCGCGGGATGAACGGCGTGCCGGAATAGAACTGTTTCATAAACGTGAGCAGCACCTCGCTTTTCTGCTCCTCCTCGCCGATCCGCAGATAATAATGCTCCCGCCCGATCAGCTTTCCATTCCGGATAAAGAAGACCTGCGCCACCGCATCCTCTTTGTCCATCGCAAGCGCAATGACATCCTTGTCCTCGCCGTCACTGTTCGTAATCTTCTGCCGCTCGCCGATCCTGCGCACGCTGTCGATCAGATCACGGTACTCCGCCGCCTGCTCGAACCGCATCTCCTCAGCCGCCTCCGTCATTTTTCCAGTCAGCTCTTTGATCATGTCATTGTAATTTCCATTCAGAAAACTGATCGCCTTTTTGATCTGCTCGCCGTACTCTTCTTTGGAAATGTATCCCTGACACGGTGCCTTACACTGGTGGATGTGATAGTAAAGACACGGGCGGTCCTTGCCGATCTCCTTTGGCAGGCTCTTATTGCAGGAACGGATATCGTACAGCTTCCGCAACAGTTCGATCGTATCTTTCACAGCTCCGGCGCTCGTGTACGGGCCGAAATATTTCGCCTTGTCCTTCTTCATCTGATGGGAAAACAGAATGCGTGGAAAATCCTCGTTCACGGTCACCTTAATGTACGGGTACGCCTTGTCATCTTTCAGCATCGTATTGTATTTCGGACGGTGCTCTTTGATAAGGTTGCACTCCAGCACGAGCGCCTCCAGTTCGGAATCCGTCACAATATACTCAAAACGGGCGATATGCGTGACCATCCGCTCAATCTTCGGCCCTTTGTTGCGGCTCGTCTGGAAATACTGGCGGACACGGTTTTTCAGCGAAATCGCCTTTCCTACGTAGATAATTGTATCGTCCGCGTCGTGCATCAGATAGACGCCGGGTTTCCCCGGCAGTTTTTTCAGTTCTTCCTGGATATCAAACGCCATATGACCCTCCTCTTTTTGGGACTGTAATGTTGAAAATGCCCAGCGTGCAGAGATCGTTTTCTCTGCTCCCGCCGGGCCTTTTCGCTTTCTTTTTATACTTCTGGGTTTACGGTAAAATCCGCCTCCGGAAGTGCTGTATTTTCTGTTTCTGTATTTTCTGGATTTTCAACCGCTTCTTCCGCGTTTCCATTCCGTTTTGCAATCACCTGATGAAAAATCTCCATAAATTCTTTTCCGGTGATCGTCTCTTTCTGGATCAGGTAAGCTGCGATTTCATCCATCGCATCGCGGTTAGCTGCCAGAAGTTCTTTTGCCTGCTCATACGACTCTTTCAGGATCTTCATGACCTCGTGGTCGATTTCGGTTGCTGTGGCATCGCCGCAGTTTAAGACCATTCTTCCGTCGAGGTACTGATTCTGCTGGGTCGCAAGACCGATCAGACCGAATTTCTCCGACATACCGTACTGCGTGATCATCGCGCGGACAATCTTCGTCGCTTTCTCGATATCATTCGAAGCTCCCGTTGTCACGTTGCCGAATACGATCTCCTCTGCCGCTCTTCCACCGAGGCACTCGACGATCATCGCCTCGAGTTCGCTCTTCGTGTTGAGGTATTTCTCCTCCTCCGGCACCTGCATGACGTAGCCGAGCGCACCCATCGTACGCGGCACAATCGTGATTTTCTGTACCGGCTCGGAATCCTTCTGCAGTGCAGTAACAAGTGCGTGGCCTACCTCGTGGTAGGAAACGATCTTTCGCTCTTCCTGGCTTAAGATGCGGTCCTTCTTCTCTTTTCCGACGAGGACAACCTCGACTGCCTCGAGAAGATCCTTCTGGGAAACGGCTTTTCTTCCGTTCTTGACCGCAAGAATCGCTGCCTCGTTGATCATATTTGCAAGATCAGAACCAACGGCTCCCGATGTCGCAAGTGCGATGCCGTCGAGATCAACCGTCTCATCGAGCGATACGTTCTTGGCGTGTACTTTCAGGATTTCCACACGGCCTTTCAGGTCCGGTCTTTCTACGATAATCCGGCGGTCAAAACGGCCTAGACGCAGCAGCGCCGGGTCAAGAACCTCCGGGCGGTTTGTGGCCGCAAGGATCAGAATACCCTTGGAGCTGTCGAATCCGTCCATCTCGGCGAGGAGCTGGTTTAACGTCTGCTCCCGCTCGTCGTTGCTGTTGTAGCTGTTGTCACGGCTCTTTCCGATCGCATCGATCTCATCGATAAAGATGATGCACGGTGCGTTTTTCTTTGCTTCCTCAAACAGGTCACGCACACGCGATGCACCGACACCGACGAACATCTCGACAAATTCCGAAGCGGACATCGAGAAAAACGGTACGTGCGCCTCACCGGCTACGGCTTTGGCAAGCAGTGTTTTTCCGGTTCCAGGAGGGCCTACAAGAAGCGCTCCTTTCGGAAGTTTTGCACCGATTGTCGTGTATTTTCCAGGGTTATGCAGGAAATCCACAACCTCCTGGAGCGATTCTTTTGCCTCGTCCTGTCCCGCAACATCGCGGAATGTCACGCCGGTTTCTTTCTGTACGTAGGCCTTTGCTCTGCTCTTTCCTACGCCCATGACTCCGCCGCCTTTGTTCATGCTGCGCATCACCCATACCATGACAGCGACAAGCATCACAACCGGCAGAATGACGGTCAGCAATGTGTAAATGATCGTTCCGGTAGAATCCGGCGGATCTTTGTGGTACGTAATGCCTTTCTCCTGTAACAGATCGACCAGTTCCTGCTCATCTCCCATCATCGTTACCTGATAGGTGATTCCCTCCGATTTCTGGTCTTTCGGCGTTACGGTCAGTGTTCCCGATTTCAAGACAACTTCCTGCACTTCATCGTTGTTTACCATGTCCAGGAATTTGCTATAGTCAAGATCCTCGGAAGTAATTCCCCCAAGGGCATTGTTCAGAAGTCCCATCACCATCAGGCTGACGAGGAGGCAGATCAGGATAATGAGTATCGTCTGTCTGTTTTTCGGTCCTCCCCCGGAGCCTTTTTCTGGTTCCCGGTTCTGATTTTTTCTATCGTCCATGCTTTTCCTCCTTGTATGTCAAACCGCCCCTCTTTTTTTACGGACACTTTAACTCTTACATTATATCGGATTCCCTCTTAATTAGCAAGCCGGACTTTGTGAAAAAAGACTGAATTTATCTATACAAAAACGGCCCGCCGACACTCTTTCAAGTATCGGCGGACCGCCAGATAACACTCACATTACATTAGTCGTTATATCCGTTCGGATTCTTCTGCTGCCAGTTCCAGGAATCGGCACACATCTCCTCGATGCCGTACTCAGCCTCCCAGCCAAGCTCCTCTTTTGCTTTGTCGCATTTGGAGTAGCAGGTTGCGATATCACCGTCACGGCGCGGTTTGATTTCGTATTTCAGCGGATGGCCGCATGCTTTCTCAAATGCGTGGATCACATCGAGTACGCTGTAGCCTTTGCCGGTTCCGAGGTTGTAAATGGAAACGCCCTCGTTGTCAGCCAGTTTCTGGATGGCTTTTACATGGCCGCGTGCCAGGTCAACAACATGGATGTAATCGCGGACACCAGTTCCGTCCGGAGTATCGTAGTCATCACCGAAAACGCCGATGCACTCGAGTTTTCCGATGGCAACCTGTGCGACATACGGAAGCAGGTTGTTCGGGATGCCCTTCGGATCCTCTCCGATAAGGCCGCTCTTATGCGCTCCGATCGGGTTGAAGTAACGAAGCAGGATAACATTCCATTCCGGATCTGCGGTGTGAATGTCGGTCAGAACCTGCTCGAGCATGCTTTTTGTCCAGCCGTATGGGTTGGTCGGGGTTCCCTTCGGGCACTCCTCGGTGATCGGAATCTGTGCCGGATTGCCGTATACGGTTGCAGAAGAACTGAAGATGATGTTCTTTACGCCGTGGTTTCTCATCTCATCGCAGAGAATCAGGGTTCCGGTCATGTTATTGTGATAATATTCAATCGGTTTATGTACGGACTCGCCGACTGCTTTTAAGCCTGCGAAATGGATGACAGCGTCAATTTTCTCGTTGTCGAAAATTTTCTTTACGCCTTCGCGGTCCAGCATATCGGTTTTGTAGAAGGTTACTTTCTTTCCGGTAATCTGTTCTACACGCTCGATGGCTTTCTCGCTTGCATTGTAAAGGTTGTCCATGACAACAACGTCATAGCCTGCGTTCAGCAGTTCCACACAGGTGTGGCTTCCAATATAGCCTGCACCGCCAGTAACTAAGATTTTCATTTTGGTATCCTCCATGTTTTCCTTCGCTGCTGCTTTTTTGCCGCAGCGGGTTAATTGAAGCATTTAGTTTATTCTACAACGTTTCCATGAATTTTGCAAATGCACTTCTGCCTTCCTCGGTGCACTTGTAAACGCCGGCATCCTCGAGTACGCCGACAAAGACTTTTCCGACTTCCTCTTTCAGGATATCCATCACATTTTCGCTGTTCAGCTCCGGATGGCGCGGCAGGAATTCGTCTACCCAGTCGGCATGTTTCTCCAGCTCTGCGACAGCGCGGACATCTTTTCCCTCTACGAGGCATTTGGAAAGCTCTTCCAGCTCATCTTTTAAGCGCGCCGGCAGAATCGCAAGTCCCATAACCTCAATAAGGCCGATGTTCTCTTTTTTGATGTGATGATACTGTGCATGCGGATGGTAAACACCGAGCGGGCATTCGTCCGTCGTGATGTTGTTGCGCAGTGCCAGATCGAGTTCGAACGTATCGCCCACTTTTCTTGCGATCGGCGTGATCGTGTTGTGCGGCTCTCCGTCAGTCTCGGCGAATACAAACGCATCCTCATCCGTGTAACCTCTCCAGCAGTTCAAGATATGCTCTGCCAGATCGATCAGCCGTTTCTCATCTTTGTGGCGGATCCGGATGACGGACAGCGGCCATTTGACAATGCCGGTTTCCACATCCTCGTATCCTTTGATGGTAAAATGGCGCTCGATCGGCGCTTTCGCCATTGCGAAGGTATAGTGGCCGCCCTGATAATGATCGTGGCTTAAAATGGAGCCTCCCACGATCGGCAGATCCGCATTGGAACCGATGAAGTAGTGCGGAAACAGCTTGATAAAGTCAAACAGCTTCACAAAGGTCGCGCGCTCGATCTTCATCGGGTTATGCTGGAAATTGAACACGATGCAGTGCTCATTGTAATACACATATGGCGAGTACTGGAATCCCCACTCCGTCTGATTGATCGTCAGCGGAATGATGCGGTGGTTCTGGCGCGCCGGGTGGTTGACGCGTCCCGCATAGCCCACATTCTCCTTGCAGAGCAGGCATTTCGGATAACCGCTCTGTTTTGCCAGTTTTGCAGCCGCGATCGCCTTCGGGTCCTTCTCCGGTTTGGAGAGGTTAATCGAGATATCGATATCGCCGTAGGCACTCGGTACGCTCCAGCGGATATCCTTTGCGATGCGGTATCTGCGGATGTAGTTGGAATCCTGGCTCAGTTTGTAGAAGTAATCGGTTGCCTCCTGCGGGCTCTTCGCATAGAGTTCTTCAAACTTCTTTACCACCTCTCCCGGGCGCGGCATCAGGCAGTCCATCAGTTTCGTATCGAACAGATCGCGGTAAACGACGCTGTTGTGTTCGAGAAGACCGCGCTTAGCTGCATCATCAAGCAGTTCATTTAAAGTCTCTTCCAGATCCGGGTTCTCCGGAATCTGCTCCGGCTCTTCGTAATCGGAAATCTGCATGACTTCCAGAATCCGGTTTGTCGCATAGATTTTATCCAGTCCCGAAACAAGACCGGCATTTTCTCCATATTTTACCAGTTTTGCAATACTCTCGTTGATCACTGTAGCTTCCTCCCTGCTGCCGATCCAGCTTTTTTATTTCTTATTTTAATACGCCTGCGCCGTCTCCGATGTCTACGACATAGAAGTCTGCGGCATAGCCGATTTTTTCTTTGTAAGCTGCGCCTACTTTTGCGATGAAGTTTTCAATATCTTCTGTTTTTACGATGCTGACGGTGCATCCGCCGAAGCCTGCGCCTGTCATACGGGATCCGATGACACCCGGGCAGTTCCATGCTTCTTCCACAAGAGTATCCAGCTCGATGCCGGTTACCTCATAGTCATCACGCAGGGAAACGTGGGATGCGTTCATCAGCTCGCCGAATTTTGCGATGTCGTTTGCCTTTAAAGCTGCAACGGCCTGAACGGTTCTCTGGTTCTCGTAAACAGCATGTTTTGCACGTTTCTGGCGGACCGGATCTTTGATGGCATCTTTCACTGCCTCAAACTCTTCCTCGGTCAGCTCACCAAGGCTCTTGATGTCTTTGACTTTCTGGATCTCAGCCAGAGCAGTCTCGCACTCGCTGCGGCGCTCGTTGTATTTGGAGTCGCCAAGGCCGCGTTTCTTGTTGCTGCAGGAGATGACAATTCTTGCGCCTTCCAGTTTAACCGGTGCGTACTCATATTTCAGATCGCTGGTGTCAAGGAAGATCGCACAGTCCTTTTTGCCCATGGCGATGGCGAACTGATCCATGATACCGCAGTTGACGCCGTTGTAGTTGTTCTCGGAGAACTGGCCGTACAGAGCGATGTCGATCATGGAGATGGTGTCGTAGCCGAACATGTCACGCAGCATTACGCCGGTTACGGTCTCAACGGATGCGGAAGAGGAAAGGCCGGAGCCGTTCGGAATGTTTCCGTAGAGCACGATATCGAAGCCCTGCTCTACCGGGAAGCCCTTCTGGCAAAATGCCCACATCATTCCCTTCGGATATGCGGTCCAGTTGCCTTCTTTTCCCATCAGGAATTCATCGAGAGAAGATTCTACCACGCCGAGTTTTTCAAAGTTCATAGAGTAAAAACGAAGCTTTCTGTCGTCACGTTTTCTTGCTGCCATGTAGGTTCCGATGGTCAGTGCGCATGGAAATACGTGGCCTCCGTTGTAATCGGTGTGCTCACCGATCAGGTTCACACGTCCAGGTGCGAAGTAGGTGCGGATGTCGCCCTCTCCCCCGAACAGTTTTGCAAAACAATCCAGTACCTGCTGTTTCATTTTGTTGTCTCCTTTTCTTTTTGGTGTGTTGTTTTCATGGTTTCGTTTTGTGTGTTGTGTGTGTATTGTGTGTTTGTGTGTTTGTGTGTTTTTTCTTATCTTCTTAAGTATCATTATAGTGAGCCGTACGCCCATCTGCAACAACAATATTGGGGCAAACGATAATTATATTGAGGTGATCTTCGATTTTTTCTTGTTTTTTTTCCCTTTTTGCCGCATACTTTACTTATCGTATGATTTTTAATGGATTTTATGGATTGGAGGTACGTTTCATGCAGATCCGCATGGATAAAGAAAACCGTGAGCTGAAGGCCCACGGCAGCTATGAATTTCCTGTCAACATCAGTTACGAACAGCTCTCCCGCTACGAGCGCGGCTCCTTTTCCTGGCACTGGCACCCGGAAATTGAGCTGACGTTTGTCCTCTCGGGGCAGATCGGATATCAGGTCAACGGCAAATCGTATGTCTTAAAAGAAGGGGACGGCATTTTCTGCAACACGAATGCGCTTCACAGCGGCCACATGATCGACGGGATGGACTGCGTCTATATTTCAACCACGTTCGCCCCGCGCTTTCTCTATGGTTTTTCAAACAGTGTGATCCAGACGCGCTACGTCGAACCGGTGCTGACGGATATGCAGCTCGCCTCCATCGTCTTTTCGCCGGAGATCGACTGGCAGAACCAGGTACTTGCCTGTATGCACCGCATCTACGACCTCTCGCTTTCACAGCCGTCCGCGTTTGAGATGGAAATCCAGGAGCTTCTGCTGTCGATCTGGATTGAGATTTACCGCCACGCATCGTTTTCCGGTGAATCCCAGAACACGGCGGCAGCGCGTGATGTTGAGCGGCTCCGCATTCTGCTCGACTACATCCACCGCCATTATATGGAGCATCTGACGCTCGAGGATCTCGCCGCACAGATCCACATCTGCCGCAGTGAATGCTGCCGTTTTTTCAAGAAATGCATGAACGAATCCCTGTTTGACTATCTTCTCGATTACCGTATTGAAAAAAGCCTGCCGCTCCTTCTCGAGCGCCAGGCCAGTATCACTTCCGTAGCGGAACAGACCGGATTTTCCAGTCCTGCCTATTTTTCTAAAATTTTCCGGCAGCAGATGGGCTGCTCGCCGAGCGAATACCGGAACCGCGCGGATCACACGTAACGTTCAGCGCTGCACCGAGATTTCATTTCCTGCTGCCCGGCTTTTGATCCGCTCTCACAATCCACCCTCTCCCAAAACGAATGAATTACCTCCGGGAGGCTGCTGCGCTGCACAATCCGGCAGTCCTCCCATTCTCTTGGGAACAGCTCGCGGTACTCCCGGTTTCGGAACCGCTCGTCGAGCAACAGAATCACACCCGTGTCCTCCGTCGTACGGATCACGCGCCCTGCCGCCTGCAATACTTTATTCATGCCGGGATAGCGGTACGCGTAGTCGAAACCGTTCTCTCCGCTGCGGTCAAAATATTGCTTTAAAAGTTCTCTCTCCGGCCCCACCTGCGGGATTCCGGCTCCCACAACGGCCGCGCCGATCAGCTTTTCCCCGTCCAGATCAATTCCCTCCGAGAAAATGCCTCCCATGATACAGAATCCCACCAGCGTTTTCTCGTTGTCTTTCGCAAACGCTTCCAGAAACGCTTCTCTCTCCTGCTCCCGCATCGCCGACTCCTGGATCAGGCAGGTCACGTTTTCATCTGCATACAGTTCCTCATAGACCGCATAGACATCCTGCATCAGGCGGTATGACGGGAAGAACGCCATATAGTTGCCCTTCCGGCTCTGGATCATCTCGTTCAGATAGGCGGCGATCTTCTCAA
>UMKX01000893.1_pt1 | contig 11196 bp, 15 predicted proteins | sample 1966471 | NCBI WGS metagenome assembly UMKX01 (sample SAMEA4836188, study PRJEB28245) | human gut metagenome | biome: gut microbiome; material: fecal sample | place: Denmark | collected 2008
AAAACCCTCATTCGGCAGTTCAAATCTGCCCGTCACCTCCATAAGACTGTGATGAAAAAGATGTCACAGTCTTTTTTGTTGTATCGCCGAAAATTGGCGATTTCGCCAACCAATTTTTAGACACGGTTTTACAGTGTTGTCCAACCATTTTCGGGCGGTTTTCCCACCCTGATGCCCACTATTTCTGCCGCTTTTTGGAATTCGGCAGGGGAGGAGACGATTTTTTGAGAAAAAACAGAATAATTTCTGCTGCTTTCAGAAGGTTTTCAATTTTCCCGCAGCCAATTTCCCATTGGCTGCGGGGATTTTTTGCTTTTTCCGACAGTTTTCAGTTTCTTTTCGAATTTTCCATTTTCTACCTATACATAAAATAAGGAAGCGGGGTTATCAAATCCAACAAATACAATTTGCCATGCAGAAAGCTGCCAGCAACACCCGCAAGACAATCACGGTGTCACACTCAGCCATCCGTCATTTTCTTGCCAGGCTGCACAGCCTTGTCACGGCTGTTGCCGCGGGTATCAGTGTGGCATTAACGGTTTTGACAGCTGGGGCGGCAGCTACGGCCATTGCATCCAAATCGGCCACTTTGGCGTAAAGCTGGTCAATAAACGCGATTTTGGGGATGACCGCTATGGCTACGGCATGATTTGTGAAAACTGAAATCTTGCGGTACCGTAAAAACAGACAAAAATAAAAGGAGCAGCCGGTTAATCTGGCTGCTCCTTTTTGCATCTTTTAATAGTGGAATCTTGTGAAACCTCTAAGGCAACACCGCACAATTCCCGCCTGACGGCTTAAGCACCGCTCCGGCGGCTGCGGCACTTAGAATTGTGCGGCATTGCCCTAAATCGTTTTCATCTTTTCCAGCAGCTTTGCGTACACATGCTCCACGAACCACGGCTCGGTGGATTTTACCAGTGCTTCTTCCGGCGTAAACCAGGCCACACCGCTGTTTTCGTCCGCCTTAATGGCAACCGCTTCCTCAGAGTCGGCTTCCAGCAGATAAGTTACATTCAGATGCAGATGGCTGGAAACATAGCATCCACGCTTCACATGCCCATCCACGGTAAGTGACTCCAGCGAGAAAATCTCTTTGGAAACCGGCTGTACGTGCCGGATTCCTGCTTCCTCTTTTACCTCGCGAATGGCAACAGCCAACAGGTCGGTTTCGCCATCCGCGTGCCCGCCCAGCCAGGACCAGGAGTGGTAAATGTTGTGGTATACCATCAACACCTTGCTGCGGTCCTTGTTTACCACCCAGGCGGATGCCGTCATGTGTGCCACGGCGTTTTCGCGGCTGAATGCGTTATCATTTGTTTTGATCCAATTCAAAATCAGGGCTTTGTCCTTTTCTTCCTGCTCATTGAACGGGCAGTAACGCTCAATATCATAAATCAATTCCCGGCGGGCCATACCCATGCAGCTCCTTTGCTTTGCGTTATCGCTCGCGGTTATCCAGTACATAGATCACGCAGGCAAAGCCCACGATCATGGCAAACAAAATAGCACCGCCAAACCCGCTGCCGGAAAGGCTGACATTCGCATAGAACACAACCAGTGCGGTAAGAAGCATCAGGATGATGGGCGCAACCGTTCTGAACTTATCCATAAAGATACCTTCCTTTGAGCAGCATTCAACGCAGCGTTTACTTTGCTTCCAGTATAGCAGGAACCACCGGGAAAATCTACTGTGCCACAGTGGAAATCTGCCCGCTGCATACAATTTGCCGCGGCTGGTTCTACTGCTCCGCTGCCCGGAATACAGTGGGGGTGTGGAGGTGATACCCCAAATGGACGAGTATTATTCCGTGATCCAGTTCTTGCCGGAACCGCTGCGCACCGAGCTCAAAGCCATGCCGCCGGAACGCGCCGCCCGCGTGCAGGAAATCCGCCTGCGCGCCGGGCAGGCGGTGCAGTTTACGGTGGGCGGGGCCTGGCAGCCGGCGCAGCAGCTGCTGCCTGCAGCACAAACCGCCCTTGCCATCGGCCCGCGCATGCTGCGCAGTTGCTTTGCCGCCCTCTGCCGGGACTCCGCCTATGCCTATGAGGACGAGCTGAAACAGGGCTATTTTACCCTGCCCGGCGGCAGCCGTGTGGGGGTGGCAGGGGTGTGTGGCCCGGCGGGCTTTGCCGATATTACATCTCTCAATCTCCGCGTTGCGCGCCAGGTGCCCTGTGTCCTGCCGCCCCAGCTTCGCCGCACGTTGGATGCCTTGAATGGCGGGATTCTGGTCGTAGGCACGCCAGGCAGCGGCAAAACAACTTTCCTGCGCAGCATCATCCGCTATCTGGATACCGCCCGCCGCATTTTCTGCGTGGCGGACGAGCGCGGCGAGCTGCTGACGGCGGGGCACACCGTACACTGCGATGTCTACACCCGCTGCACCAAAGCGCAGGCCATCCAGATGGCGCTGCGCTGCATGAACCCTCAGGTCATCGTGTGTGATGAGCTGGGCACCCAGGCGGACCTCCAGGCCGTGGAAGCGGGCCTGGCCTGCGGCGTGGTGTTTGTGGCAAGTGTCCATTGCGATACCCTGGAAGCGCTGAACCGCAAACCGCCCACTGCCCGCCTGCTGGCGATGGGGGCCTTTGAAACCCTGGTACTGCTGGATGGCCGCGTGAACCCCGGCCATGCAGTGAAGGTCCGCACCCTGGCATGATGCTGTACTGCCGTTTGCTGGGGGCTGTGCTGCTGGTGTGTACAGGCTTTGCTGCCGGCCAGGCGTACTGCCAGCGGCTGTGGGCACAGTGGCGGGCGGTGTGCGGCTTTGAGCGTTTGCTTACTTATCTGGCGGACCAGCTTGCCTTTTGCGCCCTGCCCAGTGCGGAGCTGCTGGCCGCCGCGGCGGAACACCCGGCGTTTGCCGCCTACTGCCCGCCGAATGCTGCATCCTTTGCGGAATTACGCCTACCCCCGCCGCTTGCTAAAACCTGCGGAGCGGAGCTGCATGCTGGGCTGCACACCATTGCCCTGTGCAGCAGGCAGCAGGCCCCGCAGACCATGCGCACGCTGGCCGCCCTGTGCCACCGCACCGCCCAAGGCCAGTATGCCGCCGCCCAGCAGGCCGCTGTGCTTGCCCCTAAACTGGGACTTTGCGGCGGTCTGCTGGCGGCCATTCTGCTCTGGCCCGCGGGGTGAAGCAGGGGATAACTGAAAAGGCGAAAGCGCGGCCGGCTTTTTATAGGGGAACCATCATGAACATTGATCTTGTATTCAAAATTGCGGCCACCGGCATTATTGTTGCGGTGCTCAACCAGCTGCTCACCCGCTCTGGGCGGGAGGATCAGGCTATGATGACCACCCTTGCGGGCTTGATCGTGGTACTTAGCATGCTGGTGCGCCAAATCAGCGATTTGTTTGTGCTGATCAAAGCGCTGTTTGATTTGTGATTGGTCATGGATAACGATGCTTATCTTAAAAGCGGCCGCCCTTGCCATTGTCGTCTGCGTGCTGGTGCTCTGCTTAAAAAAGGACCAGCCCGGCTTTGCGTTCCTGCTTTCTTTGTGCGGCGCGGCGGGGCTGCTGTGGTTCGCGGTGCAGCAATTGCGCCCACTGCTGGCCCGGCTGCAGCAGCTGGCCGGGCAGGCTGGCGGCGATTCGTTCAGCATTCTGCTGCAGGTGCTGGCCATCGCTTTTGTGGCCCAGCTGGCGGCGGACCTTTGCCGCGAAGCCGGCCTTGCTGCCGCCGCGTTCTGTATGGAATTCGTGGGCCGCATTTTGGCTATGCTGCAGGCATTGCCTCTGCTGCAAAGCTTGCTGGCCTCGTTTTTGTCCTTTTTATCGTGATAGCCTTTCCGCTGCCAGCCGCCGCGGCAGAACTGCCCGCTGGGGTGCAGCAGATTTTGCAGCAAAGCGAACTGACGCCGGACAAGCTCGTTCACATTACCTTACAGGAACTGCTGCAAACGCTGGCTGGTTGGCTGAAAAACGCCTGGGGGCAGCCGCTGCAACTGGCCCGGCGCGCGGTGCTGTTTTTGCTGCTTTCCAGCTGTGTGGGGCTGCTGGCGGACGGTGGTGCCTGGCGGGACTGTGTGGACCTTGTGGCTGTGCTCGGCTTTGGCACCATTGCGCTGAATCAAATGACATCTCTCGTGCAGCAGGTTGCCCAGGCAGCCAACACCAGCCAGTTGTATGTATCCGGTTTTGTGCCGGTGTTTGCCGGGGTAGCACTGCTGGCGGGCCAAACCGCCGGAGCTGCCGTGTACAGCACGATGTTTTATGCCATGGCGGCCTTTCTGGCGGAAGTGCTGCAAAACTTACTGCTGCCGCTGCTGCAAATCTATTTCTGCTTTTCCGTTTCTGCGGCCCTTTGGGGGGATAGTGGCATTGCCGATGCCGCAAACCTGTTTGCCCGCTGTTTTACCTTTGCGCTCAAACTGTGCGGTATGCTGTTTACCTTTGTGCTGGGGCTGCAAAATGTGTTGGCCGCCGGGACTGACCGCGCAGCCTTAAAAATCGGCAAAAGCGTGCTGAGTGCTGCCGTGCCCGTCGTGGGGGATGCCGCTGCGGCGGCTCTGGACAGTGCTTCCGCCGCAATCGGACTGCTCAAAGGCTCATTGGCGTTGGCGGCGGTGGCAGCCCTGGGGGCAGCGTTTGCCCCGGTGCTGGCGCAGTGCGGGCTGTACTGGCTGGTGTTTTCCGGCATGGGCATTCTGGCGGCGGGACTGGGGCAAAAGCGCAGCAAGCAGATCTGCACCCTATTTGGCCAGGGAACGCGGCTGTGCGGGGCTATCTTGGTACTATATTTCTTTCTGGTAATTCTATCCACGCTGTTGCTGCTGCTTGGCGGGAATGGGGGCTGACTTATGGATACGCTGTGCCACGCGGCACTGGTTTGCTGCATCTTGTCCGCCCTGGCTGGGCTGGTGCGGACATTCTGGCCGCAAAATGGGTTCAAGCCAGTCATAAATGCGGTGCTTACGCTGTATATTATAACATCGGTCCTCCATGCGGTATCCGGCCTGAACTGGCAAAACTTTGACGCGCAGCTCCAAAACTTTGCCAGCCAGAGCGCCCCCGGCGAGGACTATACCGCTTACGGCGCAGAGCTTGCCATACAGGAATCCGCCGCAGCGCTGCAAAAGCTTTTGCGGCAAAGCGGCATCGAATCCGTTGTGCAGCCGCAGGCGGGCGGCGTGCATGTGCGGCTGGTTTACCCGGCGGACCGGGAACAGGCGGAAACCCTGCTGCAAAATTTTGCGGGGGACCTGCCCTATACGCTGGAGAACACCCAATGACCGCAAAACAGAGCATCGCCTGGCTGCAGGCGGCGTGGAAGGATGATAAAAAGCGTATCAATCTCTTGCTGGTATCCGGCCTGGCGGGCATGCTACTGCTCTGTATGTCGGAATGGCTGCCAGCCGGGCAAAGCACACAAAATGCCGCGCAGAGCAGCCAGCAGAGCCAGACGGCAGCGGAGTATGAACAGCAGCTGGAAACCCGCCTTGCCGCCCTGATCCGTGCCATGGACGGCGCAGGCGAAACCGTTGTTATGGTAACGCTGGACTGCGGGGAGGAAACCACCTATGCAGCGGATACCCAGACAGAGAAAACCAGCGAGGACACCCGCAGCAGCGCCGCCAGCCAGCGCACCCATCTGCTGGCCGGTGCACAGCTGGTGGTGCAGTCGGTTCAGGCACCGCAGGTGCGCGGCGTGGCCGTGCTTTGCCAGGGCGGGGGTAATGCTGGGACCCAGCGCCGCATCACAGAACTGGTCAGCGCCCTGACCGGCGTGGGGGCCAGCCATATTACCGTAAACAAAATGCAATCTTAGGGAGGGCTAACGATATGGAAGGCAGAGCAACCAAACGGTATGCCACATTGGCGGCGCTTACCCTGGCGTTGGGCGGTGCAGTGTTTTTGAACTGGTCGTTCGCCGGGCGCACCCCGCAGGCGGGAACGCCGGAAGCCGTTGTGCAGACTTCGGCGGAAGCTGACGAGGACACGGTACAGACTGCCGCCCGGCAGCCGGAAACAAACGCGGCGGTGGAACCCATGACCGCCCAGGCAGTGTTTGATCCGCTGGAAAGTGAACCTCAGACCGCCGCCCAGGCGGATGCAGCGGAAGAAATGGAATCGGGCGGGCAGGCAGGCAAAAATTACGGCGAAGCCCAGCTTGTCAGCGTCAGCAAGGATTCCGGTACGGAATTTTTTGAACAGGCACGCCTGAACCGCTCTAAAGCGCGGGACGAGGCATTGGACGCTATCAAAAAGACACTGAAAAGTGCGGATTTGAGCGAAAGCGAAAAAGACAGCATTACCCAAAAGCTGCAAAACCAGATCAGCAGCATCACGGTGGAATCTAGCATTGAAAGCCTGATTAAATCCAAAGGCTTTGCAGACTGTGTTGTCAGCATTGGGGAGGGACGCGCGGATATCACCGTTATGACAGAAAACGACGCCCTGACCGCGGATGAAGTGACCCGCATCCGGGATGCCGTTTTAGGCAAGTGCAAGGGCCTGAGCGCGCAGGATATCACCGTTGTGGAGGTAAGATAAACCATGACCGGCAGGGAAGCGCTGCATAACCGCAGTCAAACCCTGCCGGCTTTGCCTTTTTATGCAGGAATCATGAATAAGTATTGCAAAAAATAGCAAAAGAGGGTATTATAAACTAATAGTCAACCTCTTCGGCGCACTAAAGCACAAGGTTGGCGTGCAGTGCAAATGTGCAGCACTGCAGGAATGGTGCGGAGAACTTGCTCAGCACTGGTATAGATAAGGGAGGAAATGTTATGAAAAAGTTGATTTCTTTTGCTGTGGCGGGCATGTTTGCCCTCAGCCTTGCGGCCTGCGGTTCCAGCAGCAGTGCAGCTGCAAGCAGCACGGAAAGCTCTACCGAAAGCACGGCAGCATCCACCGCTGACAGCGCCGCTGCAGACAGCGACTTGGCCTACCTGCAGAACAAGGGCAAAATGACCATCGGCTACACCGTGTATGAGCCGATGAACTACACCGATGAAAGCGGTACCTTTACCGGTTTTGATACCGAACTGGCAACAGCTGTGTGTGAAAAGCTGGGCTTGGAGCCGGATTTTGTCGAGATCAACTGGGATACCAAAGAGACCGAGCTGGCTGCCAAGAGCATTGACTGCATCTGGAACGGCCTGACCCTGACCGATGACCGCGAGGCCAATATGGCCTGCACCAAGCCTTACGTCAAGAATGCACAGGTGGTTGTGATGAAGGCTGACGCCGATTACACCTCCACCGCAGACCTTGCCGGTAAGACCGTTGTGGCTGAGTCCGGATCTGCTGGCGAAACTACCATTGAAGAGGACGAGGGCCTGCAGCAGGCAGACTTTGTTGCCAAGAGCGTGCAGACCGACTGCCTGATGGAAGTTGCTGCCGGCACCGCTGACGCCGCTGTTCTGGACCTGACCCTGGCTAGCGCTATGATCGGCGAAGGCACCGACTATGCAAACCTTGTCATCAAGGACGAGCTGAATGTGGAAGAATACGGTGCTGCTTTCCGCAAGGGCAGCGATGTCGCCGCCGCTGTGGATACCGCTTTCGATGAACTGAAAGCGGACGGTACCATGCAGACCCTGGCCGACAAATACGGCCTGACCCTGGCAGACTGATCATGGGGGAAGCGGGTGTGATTTGGAGCCGCCTGACCAGCGCCTTCCTAATGAACTGTCAGCTTTTTGGGCTGACGCTGTTGTTTGCCCTGCCGCTTGGCCTTTTGGTGTCACTTGGCTCCATGAGCCGGTTCACACCGCTGCGGGGCGTGGTCAAAACCTTTGTGTGGATCATCCGTGGCACGCCGTTGATGCTGCAAATCATCGTTATCTACCTTGGCCCCGGTCTGATGGGCTTTGCCAGTCCCTGGGGTTCCAGCACCAATGGCCGCCTGCTGGCGGCGGTGGTGGCGTTTGTCATCAATTACGCCTGCTATTTTTCCGAAATTTACCGCGGCGGTATTGAGTCTGTTCCCGTTGGCCAGACGGAAGCCGGGCAGGTGCTTGGCATGACCAAGAGCCAGATTTTTTTCCGCGTTACGCTGCTGCAGGTCATCAAGCGCATCCTGGCCCCCATGGGCAATGAGGTCATGACCTTGATCAAAGATACCTCCCTTGCCAATGTGATCGCCAACAAGGAAATCATCATGATGGCAAAGGAATACAGCGCCAAGGGCTTGATCTGGCCGCTGTTCTCCACCGCGCTTTTCTTCCTGGTGTTTGTCGGGGCAATGACCCTGCTGTTCAACTGGCTGGAAAAAAAGCTCAGCTATTTCCGGTAAGGGGGACGTACATATGGCACTTTTGGAAGTTACCGGCATCAGCAAAAACTTTGGCAGTACCCATGTGCTGCAAAACATCTCTCTCAACCTGGAAAAAGGCGAAGCACTGGCCATCATCGGTTCTTCCGGCTCCGGCAAAACAACGTTGCTGCGCTGCCTGAACTTTTTGGAAACGCCGGATACCGGTGTGATCCGTGTGGACGGCAAAACCCTGTGGGATGCCGCTGACCCGGCCACCCACCGCGAAAGTGAAGTGCGCAAAAAGCGCCTGCATTTCGGCCTTGTGTTCCAGAACTTCAACCTTTTCCCGCAGTATACGGCTTTGCAGAACATTACCCTGGCCGGGGAGCTGCTGGCAAAAGAAAAACCGGAGTATAAAGCCAACCGCAAAGCGATTCATGCGGAACTGGAAGAAAAAGCCCGCACCCTTCTGGCACAGATGGGCCTTTCGGAGCGGGAAAACCATTACCCGCACCAGCTTTCCGGCGGCCAGCAACAGCGTGTGGCTATTGCCCGCGCCCTGGCGCTGGAACCGGATATCCTTTGCTTTGATGAACCAACCAGCGCCCTTGACCCGGAGCTGACCGGCGAAGTTCTGCGCGTTCTGCGCGATCTGGCCGACCAGAAAACTACCATGATCATTGTCACGCACGAAATGTCTTTTGCGCGCGATGTGGCAGACCGCATCCTGTTTATGGATGGCGGCGTGGTGGTCGAGGAAGGCCCTGCCCACCAGGTGATCGAACACCCGCACGAGGAACGCACCAAACAGTTTCTTTCCCATTACGGCACCTGATGCCCCGGATGACCGCCGCTCGGTGGTCATTCCAAGCGGCATAAAATAACAAACAAAATGCTCCCTGCCTGTTTTACCGGCTGTACGGTAACCAGGCAGGGAGCTTTTGCTATTTTATAACTCCGTGAAGCGATAAGAATTGAAAATAATGGAAATCAGAGATAGAACAGCAAGTTTATTTTGCCTCGATCTCATCCAATTCTTTCAGCCACAAAGCGTTGCAGGCATCGCTCGGCATACGCCAGTCGGCGCGGGGGCTGAGGGTGACGGAACCGACCTTCGGTCCGTCCGGCAGGCAGCTGCGCTTGAACTGCTGGGCAAAAAACCGGCGGTAGAAGTTGCGCAGCCAGGCCAGCAGCACTTCCGGCTCATACCGCCCGGCAAATGCGGCCAACGCCAGGTGATAAATCTTGGCGGGTCCAAACCCAAAGCGCAGCACATAATACAGGTAAAAATCATGCAGTTCATACGGCCCAACCAGCTTTTCAGTCTGCTGGGCAATGGTGCCATCCGTGGCGGAGGGCAGCAGCTCCGGGCTGACTGGGGTATCCAGAATATCCACCAGCACATCACGCAGCACCGGCTGGCCGCAGGTATCGGCCACATACTGCACAATGTGGCGCACCAGCGTTTTGGGCACCCCGGCGTTCACACCGTACATGCTCATGTGGTCGCCGTTGTAGGTGGCCCAGCCGAGGGCCAGCTCGCTCAAATCTCCGGTGCCGATCACAAAGCCGCCGTTCTTGTTGGCGTAATCCATCAATTCCAGCGTGCGCACACGGGCCTGGCAGTTTTCAAAGGTCACATCATAGGTGTGCGGGTCTTGGCCGATATCGGCAAAGTGGCTTTCCACCGTGTTGGTAATGTTGATTTCGGTAAAGCTGACGCCCAGTGCTTCGCACAGAATCTCCGCGTTGGAGCGGGTGCGCTTGGTAGTTCCAAAGCAGGGCATGGTAATGGCAATAATGTCCTTGGGGTCACGGCCCAGCACCTTGCAGGCGCGCACGGCAACCAGCAAAGCCAGGCAGGAATCCAACCCGCCGGAAATACCCACAACAGCGCACTTGGCGTGGGTGTGCTCCATACGCTTGGCAAGGCCCTCAGCCTGGATGCGCAAAATCAGCTCGCAGCGCTCGGCGCGAGCAGCATCATTCTGCGGCACAAATGGCGTGGGGGAAACAAACCGCGTCAGCGGTGCTTCTGCCACTTCCAAATCAAAGCTGATGGTCGTGTATCCGGCGGCATCCGGCACAAAGGTCGTGTTGCGGATACGCTCCTGCACCATGCGGCCAAGGTCCAGCTCGGTTGCGGCGGTACCGTTGGCGAAAGGCTCGGCCTCGCACAGCAGTGTACCGTTTTCCGCAATCAGATTGTGGGCGGCAAAGGTCATATCGGTGGTGCTTTCACCGTGCCCGGCGTCAGCATACACATAACCGCACAGCAGGCGGGCGCTCTGCCCAGCCACCAGCTCCCGGCGGTAGGCAGCTTTGCCTACCGTTTCATCGCTGGCAGAAAGGTTTGCAACCACCGTTGCCCCGGCCAGCGCATGGCTACAGCTGGGGGGTACAGGGGCCCAAAGGTCCTCACAGATTTCCACCCCAAGCACAAACTCCGGCATCTCGCGGCAGGCAAACAGCAGGTTGGTGCCAAACAGAGTGCGCTGCCCGGCAAAGGTGATTTCAAACGCATCTTTTGGGCCCGGCACAAAATGGCGGCGCTCGTAAAACTCGCCGTAATTGGGCAGGTAGGTTTTGGGTACAAGGCCCAACAGTTGCCCCTTGCAAACAACCGCTGCACAGTTGTACAGCTTGCCGTTATGGCGCACCGGCAGGCCAACCAACGCCACCACGTCCAGTTCTTTGCTGGCATCGAGAATCTGAATCAGCCCATCCTCGGCGCCGCGGCACAGTGTTTCCTGCAAAAACAGATCGCTGCAGGTATAGCCGGTCAGGGTAAACTCCGGCAGGCAGAGCAGTTTGGTTCCGGCAACAGCCTGTGCCGCATGGCGGCAATGATCTGCTGCGTATTGTAGGCACAGTCAGCAACATGCAGCGCAGGGCTGACGGCTGCTGTGCGCAAAAATCCGTATTTCATGGGTAGCCCCCTTAATCATAAGGCAATACCGCATAATTCTAAGTGCCGATACGGCGA
>UMKX01069932.1_pt1 | contig 10994 bp, 8 predicted proteins | sample 1966471 | NCBI WGS metagenome assembly UMKX01 (sample SAMEA4836188, study PRJEB28245) | human gut metagenome | biome: gut microbiome; material: fecal sample | place: Denmark | collected 2008
CGGCAATCTCTCCTGCCTGTACAATCGCTGTCAACATTCCATGGAAAGCGTGCATCTTCGGAAGGTGGAATTGTTCCAGATTGGTAGGGTCGCCGTTAGCAACAGCCCGGAACTTACCGGCTCCTTTTACGGAGAAGTGAATCAGGCGGCTATCGGTAGGACAGAGGTTACCATCTTTGTCTACCACTTTCACAGTGACGTAGGCGAGGTCTTTTCCATCGGCTGTCAGTTCGTTGCGGTTGCTGACCAGTTCGATATGATGAGGCTTTCCGGCAGTGCGTACTGTCTTTTCCGCTACTGCTTTTCCGTCCTTATTGTAGGCTACAACTTTTACTTCGCCCGGTTCGTATACGGCATCCATCCACATTAAGCGGTAACGGCTCTTTAAAGAACTGTTATTCTTGCTTTGTTTACCGTAGCTTTTTCCGTTGATAAACAGTTCGGCAGTAGGATAGTTGGTATATACGAATACCGGGGTCACTTCACCTTCGCGTCCCGGCCAAGTCCAATGAGGAAGGATATGTAGCGTTTCTGCATTTTTGTTCCATACGCTACGGTAGAGATAATAGCGGTCCTTAGGGATACTGGCAAGGTCGATAATACCAAACATAGAACTATGATTCGGCCATGAATTGACATCATATGGTGAAGGTTCGCCCAAATAATCGAATCCTGTCCATACGAATTGTCCGATAGTCCAGTGGTTATCATCGGCTAAGGCGAAATCTTCATCTGGGATATTCGACCACGGACATGCTTCCACGTCATACGAAGAACATTGGTGGTCTTCATATTTGGCACCTTTCTTTTCTTCTACCGGAAATTTGTAGACTCCCCGTGAACTGACAGTGGAAGCCGTCTCGCTACCAAGAATCAAGTTCTGCGGAAGCTGGTCGTAAGATTCTTTATAACGCTGTGTGCGATAATTAAGTCCCGGAATGTCAATCATGGCTGCAAAGCCGTTGGCAAGCACACAAGATACTTGATCCATACCGCAAGTCACGGGACGGGTAGGGTCTTCACGGTGGCAGATATCCTGCAAGAACTTGGCCACTTTATAACCGACAGGACTGCATTGAGTAGGTACTTCATTACCGATACTCCACATCACTACACAAGGATTGTTGCGGTAATTATGAAGCATATTTATCATATCGCGTTCTGCCCATTCGTTGAAATAACGGTGATAACCGTTGTCGCATTTGGCAATATCCCATTCGTCAAACGGTTCAATCATCATCATAAATCCCATTTCATCACATAATTCAACGAGTTCCGGAGCCGGCATATTATGCGATGTACGGATAGCATCACAACCCATATCCTTCAAAAGAGTAAGTTGATGGCGGAGTGCCGCTACATTGATAGCTGCTCCCAACGGACCTAAATCATGATGATTACATACACCCTGGAATTTCCGGTGTTCTCCGTTCAGGTAGAAACCTTTATCGGCGATAAATTCAATGCTGCGGATACCGAAGCGAGTCGTATAGGTATCTACCAACTTATTATCTGCATAGATTTTAGAAACCGCTTTGTAGAGCGACGGGCTTTCCGGTGACCAGAGTTCAGGTGCATTTACGATGAAGTTCTGTTCAAACGGCTGTCCGTGATTGATACGGCCGGTATTTTCTTTGCGGGTAACCACCTTTCCGTCTGGGGAAAGAATTTCCGTCTCCATGTGGATTTGTGTTTTTTCACCGGCATTGTCTATCCTCGTTTGCAGGCGTACGGCTGCAAATTCTTTACTGACATGAGGAGTCGTAATCTGTGTTCCCCATACAGGCACGTGGATTTTATCAGTAACAATTAGGTGTACATTGCGGTACAAGCCCGCTCCCGGATACCAGCGTGAAGATTGCGGACGGTTTTCCAGCCGTACGGCCAGTGTATTACTCTTTCCGTTTTTGTTCAGGAAAGGAGTGACATTGCAATGGAAAGAATTGTAACCGAAGGGCCAGAAACAAGCCTCCTTACCATTCACATAAACGCGGGCTTCACTCATAGCACCGTCAAAGAGCAGAGTCACTTCTTTGTCGGCGGGAGTATCAAAACTAGTACGGTACCAGCCGGAACCTACATAAGGCAGTCCCCCTGTGCGTCCTGTTTTCAAAGACGCCTTTTCCTCAAAATTTTGTGTGATGGCCACATTCTGAAGATCATTGTTCATATCGAAAGGACCAAAGATAGCCCAGTCATGTGGAAGGACGACTGATTCCCATTGGGTGTCATTAAACTCCGGCTGACTGGCCTCTTTGATATCTCCTTTGCTGAATTTCCAGTTCTTTTCGAGCAATGTCTCGCTACGCTGTGCTTGCAGGCTGCAAGCAGCTGCCAACAAAAGTGCAGTTGCTAACTGTTTTTGGTGTTTCATGTTCATTTATCTCTTAAAAGCATTAAATGAATTGGTGGGTTTGCCACTGTCATCGAACATCCCTTTACTATAACCTTTCCAGTTACCGTAACATTGAGGTTCCCAGGTAAATACTCCCAGACATTGGTCTACTTGTTTGGCTTTGGTAACGAAGTCTGTATAGAAGGCTTCCGCTTCTTCGTAATCCCAACTAATACCGATTTCACACATCATTACCGGAGTATTGTATTTGGCTATTAACGCTTTCATATTGGCGATACAATCATTATTCATCGCTTCCCAGTCGTCCGGTGTGTGTGCGTCTTCGGTTGATATGTCCGGATAAAGTGACATACCGATGATGTCCCATTTGGCATTGTTTTCGTGTAAGTAGCCGAAGATCCTATTGTACAGGCTGGCATTATTTCCTTGGTCAAGATGAACAATAACTTTGGCTTCCGGATAGACTTCTTTTACAGCATCGTAACCCGCTGTGACAAATGATGCGAAATTAACCCTTCCTTCTTCACTTGTAGTTTGTCCGGTAGGGAACAACATTCCTTGATGTGTTTCGTTACCCACTTGTACCCATTCCACGTCAATACCTTTCTCTTTCAATGCACTGAGTACATCTTTCGTATGGTCGGCGATAGCTTGCTTCAATTGCTCTACGGAGTAATCTGCCCATGCTTGGGGTTTAGCTTGCTGTGAAGGATCAGCCCAACGGTCGCTGTAATGAAAGTCAATCATGATACGGTAGCCCAAGTTATGGGCTCTCCATGCTTTGAGCAATACATCTCCTTTGTTACACCAACCTCTCACATCATCAGTGTCATTCTCCGGATTTACCCATACACGCAGGCGAATGGCATTCATACCTAAATCACGCAATAGGGACATACATTCCTGTTCTTTTTCTTCGGCAGTATAGAACTTATATCCGGAACTTTCCATTTCCGTTAACCAGCTGACATCGGCTCCTCTGGCGAAACCTGACATATCATAAGTTACTTCTTCCTTTTCCGGGAAGACCGGTGTGTCATTGTCATCGCTGCAAGCGGTGAAAAGGCTTCCGCCAAGTAGGGCGGAAGCTATGAATAGAATCTGTTTAAATCGTTTCATAATGTTCTGTTGATTATTGTTTATCCATAGTAAATGTTAGGGAAGCAATGTCAAGGGTAATTGCATAAGTACCGGTTTCAGCAGGAACAATACTTCCGCTTCCATTACTGTCGGTCAAGTATAGTTTTTCTTTATTTCCCTTTAATGCCCAGTTCCATACTAAACCGTTTTCTGCATTATTAAGCAGGAAGTAGAAACCGTAGTTATTGCCCAGATTATCAATGATAACGGTGGCTTTCCAAACTTTGTTTGTTTCATCGTATGTCATCAAATCTTTGTTTAAATCCCAATTGTTAAACTCACCACAGACATTGATTTGGGTTATTTCTGTTGCTCCCCAAGTCATGTCGGCCAGACTGGCTGTGACAATGAAAGTACGACATTCTTCCTGGTGGAACCAGATATTCTGTCCGCCGTCCGCCAGTTTGTATTCATCGTTGGAGTCGCATCCATACCAGATACCGGCTGTTTGGTCTACAATCTTAAAATTATCCCAACCATTAGTCATTTGGTAAACACCTTGATAACTTCCGTGATGTTCGCCGCTATTGTCGTAAACAGGGTTTAATGTAGCTAACCAACCCTTTCCATCCATGTTTCCTACACCCTGCATTTCCAGATAAGAAGGATAAGTAGGTTCACTACTTCCACCTTCCGTAACGCTAACAGTCCATTGTTCGGGATTATTAAGGTCAATAACCAGCGTACATTCTCCCGTAGCCGGAACACTTACCGTTATATTTCCGGCTGTTGCAGTCTCACCTGTACTGAATGTCAGTTGTCCGGCAGTTCCACCGAAAGCAAATGTCTGCTATTATTCCGCAGTAAATGCGCGTGTTATTGCGTTCTCCATAAGTGAAGTGCTGCTGTGTGGAATATCCGTCGTAACTGAATAACCCTTTGTTGGAACCTATCCATATCAACCCTTCGCTGTCTTGCAGGAAGCAACTGATGACCGATGCTTCGGCACCGAGGTAGATATTCTCGAATTGTTGATAATTCACTTTCTGCCCGTATGCACTGCCGCCTATACAGAATGCACAGACAAGAAAAAGAATCGTTATCATTCGTTGGCACATATTGTCAGGTTTGCAGGTTTTTAAATCAGTAATTATTGCAAATAACTTTGTTCTTTATTGCAAATGTAGGAAAAATGCCGGTTACTCTTGTAAATCTCACCGTCTTTTTGTTCCTTTGTCGTCTATTTATAAACAGAAAACTTCAGGATGAAAAAGCTTATTTATCTGCTTTTGTTGCCGCTGGTTGTGGCTGTGACTGCTTGTGGCGGTAAAGTAAACTCGAAAAAGGAGTCGGTATTGGCAACGCAGGATAGCGTAGACGCCCGTGGAATACAACGGATGCAGACTTCTAAAAGTGAAATAGACATCAAATTCAAAGGGAAGGATTATCGTTCTTTCGTTTCCCGTACACCGGACGAGAGCCTGCCTCATGTTACCAATGAAATGGGGGATACGTATATGGATAATAAAATCGTGCTGCGTCTGACGCGCGGCGGTGAATCAGTGTTCAACAAGACCTTCACCAAGAATGATTTTTCTTCGGTAGTGGATGCCGACTTCCTGGCAAAGTCCGTGCTCGAAGGAATCGTATATGATAAAACAACTCCGCAAGGCATTGTATATGCAGCGAGTGTCTGCTATCCGCAGACGGATTTGTATGTCCCGCTTTCCATAACGATAACCGCCGACGGAAAGATGAGTATTCAGAAAGTTGATATGCTGGAAGACGCGTATGAAGAAGAAACACCCGATTAAGCCTGTGAACAGGCTTTTTAGTAGAATAGTACAAATGTGAAAGCATTTGAGACAAACGAAAGGCAACCGAAAAAGGTTGCCTTTCATATTTTTGTACCGTTGATAAATTTGCTGTCCTGTTTTTATTTGTATACCGAGGACTGAAAGTTAAAGAACACAAAAAAAAGACTGTTCTTCGGTTATTCCCAAATCTTTCCTAAATCTGTATCGTTATTTGCTGTATAAAATAAAGTATAGTATTAACGTTAAAAAAATAATGATTATGAAGAAAATTCTATCTTTACTCGTGTTGGCTATTGTTGCCGTACAGTTTTCATGGGCTGCTGATGTGATAACTAAAGACATGAATCAGTTACCGCTTCCGGCACGCAATTTTATTAACCGTCATTTTACTAAACCCGAAGTGTCTCATATCAAGATTGATAAGGAAATGCTGGAGGCTACCAAATATGAGGTGTTACTGACAGACGGTACGGAAATAGAATTCGACAGCAAGGGAAACTGGGAAGAAGTAAGTGCCCGAAAAGGACAGGTGATTCCTGCAAGTATTGTTCCGAACTTTGCCGTTGATTATCTGAAAGCACATAATTTTGCTGCTGAAGGAGTGACGAAAGTGGAGCGTGACCGTAAGGGATATGAAGTTGAATTGTCCACAGGCGTCTCTTTCAAGTTTGACAAGAAAGGGAAGTTTGTTAAAGCGGACGATTAAGTATAAGTGATAGTATAATAAACCTGAACCAAAAAAGTAACTATGTTGAGATTTAAGTTTGGCGCCTGGGCGGTGGTTCTGATGTTGGCTGCCCTTTCATTCGGCGCCTGTTCCGATGAAGATGATGATCCGGCTTTCAATCCGCCTTCCAATATTACGGAAGCCTTGAAACAATTATATCCGGCAGCTCAGAATATAGAATGGGAAATGAAAGATGTGTATTATGTGGCCGATTGCTGGGTGGCCGATGACGAACTGGAAGTCTGGTTTGACGGGAATGCGAATTGGCTGATGACAGAAAATGAACTGGAAAGTATAGATAGTTTAGTTCCGGCTGTATATACTGCTTTCAATAATACCAAATACAGTTCTTGGGTGGTGACCGATGTCTATGTACTCGTTTATCCGCAGAATCCTACGGAATCTGTCATTCAGGTGAAGCAGGGAAGCCGGCGCTATTCACTGGTTTTCTCGCAGGATGGTGGATTGCTGCACGAAAAGGATATCAGTAACGGGGATGATACGATTTGGCCTCCGGCTGAATAATTTCTTATCCATTTAACTGAAATGGAAAGAGTGACGGTATCTTGCCAGGATAGCGTCACTCTTTTGTTAGTATAGTGACGGTCTTCCGATAAGATAGCGTCACTATAATTGTAGGTTTACATTTGCTGGTAATCTTTGGCCAATCCTCCTTCACTCGTCTCTTTGTAGAGTGAGGGAAGGTCATGTCCGGTTTGTTTCATCACTTGCACTACCTTGTCGAAAGAGACACGATGCATACCGTCCGTAAAGGCGGAATAAAGATTTGCGTCGAGTGCGCGGGCGGCAGCGTAGGCATTCCGCTCGATGCAGGGAATCTGTACCAATCCGCATACAGGGTCGCAAGTCATACCCAAGTGATGTTCCAATCCCATTTCTGCTGCATATTCAATTTGTGCCGGACTACCTCCGAATAATTGGTTGGCTGCTGCCGATGCCATGGCACAGGCAACGCCTACTTCACCTTGGCAACCTACTTCCGCGCCGGAGATAGACGCATTGAATTTGACGATGTTTCCGATCAGTCCGGCAGTAGCCAATGCACGCAAAATACGCATATCGCTAAAATCACGGCTCTTTTGCAGGTGATAAAGTACGGCAGGCATGACACCGCAGGAACCACAGGTGGGGGCAGTTACTATCTTTCCCCCCGAAGCGTTCTCCTCGCTTACCGCCAGTGCATAAGAGAATACGAGTCCTCTCGATTGAAGGGACTGTTTGTATCCGGTAGCACGTATATAATAGGTAGAAGCTTTCCGTCGCAGGTTCAATGGGCCGGGGAGCACTCCTTCCGCTTCCAGTCCGCGGTGAATGGCTTCTTTCATTGTATCCCATACTTCAGCGAGGTAATCCCAGATATCTTCATTCTCGCACTCTTTCACATATTCCCAGTAACTCTTTCCGGTACGTTCGCACCATTCCAGAATTTCCGTCATACTGTTCATCCCATATACTTCAGGACTTTCAATTGTCGGATTGCTGTTGTTTTCAGCTAGTGCGCCTCCGCCGATACTATAAACTGTCCAATTCTCCTGAATCTTGTTGTTGGCGTCGAAAGCGGCAAATGTCATTCCGTTCGGGTGGAAAGGAAGAAAGACTTTCGGTTGCCAGATGATTTCTACCGGGGCGGTAGTTTTGAGTGTGTCTATAATGGCTACATCCGTCATGTGCCCTTTTCCGGTAGCGGCGAGACTTCCATAGAGTGTTACTTTGAAAGAGGCTGCATCCGGATGACGTTCTACGAACATTTCTGCAGCTTTGCGTGGACCCATTGTGTGACTGCTGGAAGGACCAGTACCGATTCGATATAGCTCTTTAATTGATTTCATGAGTTATGTGTGCTTAATTAATACCATTTCTTTTTTCTAAAATACAAATATACAACAATACCGATAACTCCCATTAAAATCCATGCAAATAAATATCCGTATCGCCAATCAAGCTCCGGCATCCATTTGTAATTCATTCCCCATACTCCGACTAAAAAGGTGAGAGGGATGAAGATAGTGGATACAATGGTCAGACGTTTCATGATGTCGTTCATGCGTAAGTCATTGTTGGATATATATAGATCGACTAATGAAGAAAGCGTTTCACGGCAGATTTCAATAGTCTGGAGAACGAACTGTAAATGGTCATTCACGTCATTGAAGAACGCACGGTTTACTTTATGGATAAGCAGGTTTTCCGCCCGTAACAGTTTTACGTATTGTTCCTTCAGGGGGAGAATGGATTTCTTCATCAGCATATATTGACGCCGGAGTGACTGGATCTGGATACCTATATCATTTTCGTCGGTGATAGTCAGCAACTCCTCTTCAAGATCTTCGAGGGCATCGTCGATAGAAGAAATTGTTGAGATGTAATTGGTCATTATACTGTTCAGCAGTACACTGAGCAAATAATCCGTCTGACGGCTACGTATTTTCAGTACATCATTGCGTAAGGCAGCGTTAATATCATCGAAGAAGTCGGTTTCCTGTTCGAGAAAGGTCAGCACATAGTTGCTTCCCAGAATGACACAGACTTGCTGTTGGAGCAGTTCGTCCAGTTCGTTTTCCTCCTTATGGGTGTTGGGATAGAATAATTTCAGGATGAGAACGATATATTTATCATGTTCTTCGATTTTAGTCGGGTGGTCTGCGTTCAGGATATCCTGCAAAACAAGGAAGTCTATTTCAAAATGAGCGCAAATCTCGCGGATTGTTTCCGTATCTTTTAAACCGTGCACTTGCAACCAGTTGATTCGCGCACTGTCTAATGTTGCTTTGACGGATTGGAAGATGTCGCCGGAGCTTTCCTGCATCTCAGTGGCATTGTAGGTGCAGAGATGAATGTGGGTAGGAGTAAGGCTGTCCCCTGTGTAAATGAGCTTTTCGCTTAATAGGTTATTTTTCATGCTTTATTCTCGTTTTAGAAAACCACCGCAACAAAGGTAGTGGTTTTCTAAATGAGAACAAGTTCTTGCGACGTTTTGTTTACAATATGTCTTATATCCGGGTCAATCAAAATCTACTACTGTGATTCCGGCACCTCCGAACTGCACATGCTCGTCGGCATAATGGCGGATACTCGGTACGGTGGACAGATATTGGCGGATGAGTGTACGAAGGATTCCTGTTCCTGTTCCGTGAAGAATACGTACACGGTCCATGCCGACCAATATAGCATCGTCAATAAAATAAGTGACTGCTTGCAACGCTTCGTCTCCGCGCATCCCGCGCACATCGATATCTTGTTTGAAACTAAGTTTCTTTTCGTACATCTGGTCATGTGTCTGGCTGCTGACAAAGGAACTTTTGGCTATGCTTTCCGTCTTGGGGGCCGCGTTGGAGCGTTCGAGACGGTCCAACTTGACGGTTGTCTTGATACTTCCGAAGGCGACGATTGCATTCTTGCCACTGATTTCCATTACCTGCCCGACGCTGGTCTGACCTTTAATTTTTACATTTTCGCCAACGGAGATAGGAGCCACTTTAGGAGTAGCGGTTGTTGAGGAACTTGCCGCTTTCTGCTCGTTCTTTTTATTCTTCTTCCGTTCCTGTTTCTCTTTCAGTTTCTCCATTTTCCGAGCCATTTTTTCTTCTTGTTCCTTGGAAGCCAATGCATCCAAAGAAGTACGGAAGTCAGTTAGCTCCTGACGGGCCATGCGGGTCTTTTCTTTTTCTGCCTGTGCCTCTTTAATGGTACGGATCGTATTTTCAATACGGGCATTCGATTCCTGTAACATTCGTTCCGCTTCCTCTTTAGCCTGCCGGATAATCTCTTTTCGTGATTTTTGCAGTTCTTCCATTTCAGTCTGATAGCGGGCGATCGTTTCTTCCATGTGCTTCTCCCGTTGGCGGATCGTTTGGCGTTTCCCTTCCCAGTAACGTTTGTCGCGCACGATATCCTGAAGATATTTGTCGGCATTGATGTACTCGCTCCCTACAATTTCCGAGGCGTCAGCGATTACATCTTCCGGCAATCCGATTTTCCGTGCGATCTCTACAGCAAAGGAGCTTCCCGGGTTACCGATCTGCAATTGGAAGAGTGCCTGCATTAAATGGCGGTCGTAAAGCATGGCGCCGTTGACTACGCCTTCATGGTCTTCTGCAAAATGCTTCAGATTCTGGTAGTGGGTGGTAATCACTCCGAAAGTCCTTTTCTGGTTGAAACGTTTCAGTACAGCTTCGGCAATGGCACCTCCAATCTGCGGCTCCGTACCTCCTCCGAACTCATCAATCAGGATGAGGCTACGTTCATTGCAACTTTTCATCATTATCTTCATATTGGTGAGGTGAGAGGAGTAGGTACTCAAATCGTCTTCGATAGACTGTTCATCACCGATATCTATGAAAATGCTGCTGAATATACCTGCATGACTGCGTTCGTGCATCGGAATCAACATGCCGCATTGTAACATATATTGCAATAAGCCTACCGTTTTCAGACAGACTGATTTACCTCCGGCATTCGGACCGGAGATAATGAGAATACGCTGTTTCTTGTTTAATTCTATGTCCAAAGGTACGACCTTTTTCCCATGCTTGGCTAGCGACAGTTGTAACAAGGGATGTACGGCCATAGTCCAGTCTAGTAACTGTTCATTTTCTATGGCGGGTTTCAGACTGTTGGTCTGTATGGCGAAATAACTTTTCGCACGGATAAAATCAATTTCTGCCAAGAATTCATACGACTGGAGTATCTCCGGAATAGACGGGCGCAACACATTGGAGAATTCCGTCAGGATACGGATAATTTCCCGTCTTTCGTCTCCTTCGAGTTCGCGGACGCGGTTGTTTGCTTCTACAACCTCCGCCGGTTCGATAAATACGGTTTTTCCGCTTGCCGATTCATCGTGGACGATTCCTTTAATCTTACGTTTGAGTCCCGGAGCGACAGGGATAACCAAGCGACCGTCGCGCATGGTAGGGGCTACGTCCTTATCTACATATCCTTCGGATTGCGCACTGCGCAGAATGCTGTTCAACGAGCGGGAAATACTTCCCAT
>UMKX01014887.1_pt1 | contig 10956 bp, 8 predicted proteins | sample 1966471 | NCBI WGS metagenome assembly UMKX01 (sample SAMEA4836188, study PRJEB28245) | human gut metagenome | biome: gut microbiome; material: fecal sample | place: Denmark | collected 2008
CGAAAAAAATCAGGCATTTTTCTTTCTCCGATTTTAATTCATTTTTACAAAGTCTGCATTTTGTTCAAAACAACGGTCAAAATGCAATTTCGCGTCATACCTCGATATTTTTATTGCTCCGCAACTCCGTCCATCGTAAATATATATTCAAATAAGATATAGAAAAAGTTCAATATCACACAAATAAAATTACCATTCTTCGATTTCGCAACTATTTTATCCGAAAATTATTTGTCTGATTCCCGATAAAATGCTTATTTTTAATTAAGAAACATTCAACGGCTATGAAAAGATTCGTTTTATTATTTTTCGCTTTGGCAGGCTTCATAAGTTCTGCGGCAGGACAAGAGCAGGAGATCACAGGTTTTGTGTATGTATCGGAAACACCTACCCCCGTTCCTTTCGCATCGGTATGGTTATGCGATCCGGCGACCGGAGAACCCGAATACGGGACTATTACGGCAATGAACGGTTGGTATGATTTCGATGCGCCCATATAGGCTACACAATAAATATCTCTTTGGCAAGAGATTAGGTTAGAGTTCAAATAGGCCTATCCTCAACGACTCAGCTGGAGGGGAAACCCAAAGGTGACAGAAGCATGTCAGTAAAGTCATTAGTCAGCCAATTACCACGCTGCGACTGTATGGCAAGAGGAAAAGACAGACACAAGGATGAAGCCTGATTGGTTGAACGATAGTTCTGCGGCACCTGTACCAGCCCCGACGTAAGGTAATTGATTAATGTCGGGCAGAAGCACCCTATGTAAACCGAAATTACAACAGGGCAAGAACTGGCTTCTGAGCAACCGCAATAAGCGGATACAGAACGTAAGTCGCATCCGACAGTCAGTCCGCCAAATAGTTATTGTGAAAGCAAATGGGGATTCCCTAAATCAGAATGCCGTAAGGCTATGGGCATAGGACCCTGAATATCTGACATGGGAACGGAGCTTCCGTAGTAGTCCGAGCAAGGGAAAGCCTTGTACATGGCGAAGGGAAGCAGTTAGATAACTTAATACAAACAACGGAAAATGTGTGAGACATTATGAGAAGTCCAGAGCAAGTATTAAAAGCTTTAAACAAGCATGGCAAAGTTTCGGATTACAAGTTCGAAAGATTGTATCGCATTTTGTACAACGTGGAAATGTTCTATATGGCTTACCAACGCATCTATGCAAAGCCGGGAAATATGACACCCGGCTCTGACGGTAAAACAATAGACCAAATGAGCACTCAAAGAATAAGCCGCATCATCGCATCCCTAAAGGATGAATCTTACAAGCCGAATCCGGCAAGGAGAAAGTATATACCCAAGAAAAACGGCAAGAAAAGACCGCTTGGCATACCCTCCTTTGAGGATAAGCTTGTGCAGGAGGTAGTACGGACAATTCTCGAAGCTATTTATGAAGAAGTGTTTGAAGATTCTTCACATGGATTCAGACCTAACAGAAGCTGCCATACCGCCTTAACCCGCATACAAAAAACATTCAAAAGTACAAAGTGGTTCATAGAGGGAGACATCAAAGGATTCTTCGACAACATCGACCACAATGTATTGATAGGAATTCTGAGGAAAAGAATCTCTGACGAAAGATTTCTCAGACTCATCCGTAAGTTCTTGAATGCTGGTTACATTGAAAATTGGGAATACCATAACACCTTTTCGGGAACACCGCAAGGAGGTATAATAAGTCCTATATTGGCAAATATCTATCTTGACTGTTTCGATAAGTACATGGAAGAATATACCCGTAATTTCAACAAGGGAAAAGAAAGACATCTAACAAAGGAGTATTCAAGACTCAGCGAACAGATATACAAACTGAAAGCTGAGATTGAAAGTGCGAAAGATGCCGAAAGTGCGAAACAACTTAAAGACAAATATGAGAAACTTAGACGTGAACGGCTAAAGGTTACATGTAGGGATTATATGGACGACACCTATAAAAGACTGAAATACACGAGATACGCCGATGATTTTTTAATCGGTGTTATTGGTAGCAAGGCGGACTGTATCAAAATCAAGTCTGACATAACTCAATATATGCAAGAATGTCTGCATTTGGAAATGTCGCAAGAAAAGACTTTGATAACAAACGCTCAAAAGCCTGCAAAATTTCTCGGATATGAAGTCTTAGTCCGTAAAACTGACGTAACCAAACGTAACAAGTTCAATGTACCAGTCCGAAGTTTCAATGGTACAGTTGTCCTCAAGGTAGCCACAGAAACTGTAAAAAACAGATTGGAACACTATGAAGCCATTAAATATAAGATGGAAAACGGGGTTCAAACGTGGTTTCCTAAATTGAGGGGCAAACTGATGAAAAAGAAAATAGAAGACATAGTAGCACGGTACAACTCTGAAATCAGAGGATTCTACAACTATTACAGTATAGCCAATAACGTCTCGTATGCAGCTTCTAAATTTGGCTACATTATGGAATACAGTATGTATCATACCATTGCAGCAAAAACAAACAGTTCAATCAGTAAGGTCATTGACAAATACAAAAAAGGAAATGACATCATTGTTCCGTATCACGATGCAAAAGGTAAACTACGTTACAGAGTATTCTACAATGAAGGTTTCAAACGCAAACTGCCATCGTCTTTCGCAGATGTGGACAATATCCCATATATAATCACAGTACCACAACCAACGCTGGTTGAAAGGTTAAAATCCGAGGTGTGTGAGTTGTGTGGGAAAGTCGGTCCTGTTGTAATGCATCATGCAAGAAATCTGAATCATCTGAAAGGAGATACGGAATGGGAAAAACTGATGCTCGCAAAACATCGAAAGACTTTGGTCGTATGCACAAGTTGTAATGCAAAAATACAGAGCCATGCAGGATAAAGTCATGTTATCAATGGAGAGCCGTATGCGTGGAGACATGCAAGTACGGTTTGGGGGCAGGTATGAGGAAACCTACTGCCGAAAGGCGGCAAGGCGTCTTGTACCGAGCCTACGAAACGTCGCAACCGATCAGACCTATCAGCTTAAAATATCGGGTCCGGGTATCCGAACGAGAAGCAAGGAGATCGAGATCAAATACGTTCCCGGCAGAATAGGCAACATCGATTACTACATTCCTGTCGAGCGCTCTGCCGATACCGTAGCTTTCCGACCCGTGGAAACGTATCGTCCCAAACAGATTGCCCCCGATGCCCGGACGATCGAGGATCTTTACAGCCATATTCCGGGCATAACCTACGAAGATGGTTATTTGACCGATGAAAACGGCGCCACGGTATGTCTTATGTTCAGCGGTATTATTCCGGATGAGGCTGGATATGCAGCTATTTTGACAAATCTGACCGCAGACAACATCGAGCGTATCGAATATTACAGACTGGACAACCTGGAAGAGCCGTATTACGACGGGGTATTGAATTTCGTAACTGTCGGAGTGAATTTCAATGCCCCCTCCATTAAGGAACAACTGACGCCTTCCCCCGGTTGCGAACTATAATCCGCTCCCTTCCCGCCCCGTCTTCACTACTCTATTTTATATTCTTTTCAAACTCCGCAACTATGAGACACCCCCGACTTATCCCCGTTCTTCTTCTGATCATCATAACGAGCCTGGCGACACCGCTCCAGGCGCAAATCGTCCTGAAAGGTAAAATTACCACCGAGAAAAACGAACCGGTCGCCTTCGCCCCGGTCATTCTCCAGCAACTGCCGGATACGACCCGCTACACGGAAGGCGTGATAACCGATATGGCCGGCAATTACCGGTTCGGAAAACACCGTGCGGGCCGCTACCTGCTATCGGTTCGGACAATCGGGTACAAGACTCTTTACGATACGGTGCTTCTTCGCAAACCTTCGATAGGCATGACGGAGGTCGTCCGGGATTACGTCCTGTCCGAAGATGTCGCAGAGATCGATGCGGTGGTCGTCACGGCCAACAACACAGCCAGCTATTTCGACCGGACGGTATATACCATCACCAATGAAGACCGGAAGGCGGCGGTCACGAGTCTCGATCTGACCAACAAGATTCCGCAGATCAGAATCAACCGCCAGACCAATCAAATCACCGCGTCCGATGGCAGTGTGACGGTCTTGGTAAACGGTATCGCCTCTTCGGAACAGGAATTGACGACTCTGCGGCCCGAAGATGTCCGAAAGATCGAATACTACGATCTGCCGCCCATCAAATTCGGCCTCAGCAACGGCAATAAAGTCATCAACATTATCACGAAAATTCGGGAAGACGGAATATACGGAAGTGTGGAGCTGAACCAACATCTGACTTCGCCCTGGTTGAACGATAGTTTTTTCCTGCAATACAACCGGGGACGGCATCAGTTGGCATTTACTGCAAACATAGGCTACGGATCATGGGATGATCAATATGCCTCGGATGAAATGGAATATACGCTCGACGGGGTGGATTTCCGGCAGGAGGAAGAACGGCAGAGTGAAAACAACTTCTTAAGTCCTCAATTTAGTCTCAAATACACGAATCAACTCCCCGGAAAATATGTATTTCAAGCCCGCTTTTTCCCAAGTTATGATAAGCATTCTCAACAGACCGATTCCCGGCTTGCCTTTATTCAGGATGGCATAGGTTCGGACCGTTACGGAGTGAAGGAAAGCGAGTCCCACTCATTCAATCCGACGCTCGACCTGTACTTCTGGAGGCAATTCCGCAACCGGCATGAACTAATGATAACACTTCGAGGCGATTACATAAATTCTGTTTCCGATACCTATAAGAACCAATACGCATTATCGGACGATACGCCTGTATTTGAAGATTTTCTTAATATGGACGGAGACGGCTATCAGATGAACGGCCAAGCTCTCTATACCAAGACTTTCGACAAGCTGACGCTTTCATTCGGAGATTATTTTTACTATGATATTAGCAAATATCGAATAGACAACACGTCGGGCTATTCCCGGGAAACTAACAGCATTCTGAAAAATTATTTTGCCGGAGAGATCACCGGAAAGATCGGGCCTCGGTTTACTTATCGTTTTTCTTTGGGAGTAACAGGGACACGAACAAAAACAAACGACAACGATATTTGGCAATGGGTCTTTGCGCCTCGGGTAGATATCGGTTATCGTATTTCACCCTCTTTTATGCTGAAAGCCGGATTCGTCCAAGCCAATATGCAGCCAGGACTGGGACAACTCAGCGAAGCCACTTCGTTTTATAATCAAAATATTATCGTACACGGGAATCCCGAGCTGGTCGGCGGCCGTGCGAACCAGACGACTTTCAATGTCGTATATCATAACAAATGGCTCAATATAAATGTTTCATACAGCTACTTATATTACAAGAATCCAATCGACTACTATTATCAGTATGAACAGCCGTATATCGCATACTCACCGATTAATGACAACTGGGCAGATGTGCACTCCGTACATTATGATTTGAGACTCAGCCCATTCAAAAACGACTTGCTGGCATTGAAATTAGGCGGAGGATTCAGTTATACAAAAGTCGATTCGAAAGTATTGGGGAGGGTGACTCATTTTCAGGCTCCGATGTACTATGAGCTGACTTTCAACTACAAAAACTTTTCCGCATATTATCAGGGTGCGATACCTTGTAAAGGATTGTCTATTCCGATGATATACGACAGTGAATTATCCTCTGCGATAGGTGTGAGATATAAATACAAAGACTGGGCATTTCAACTCTCCTGCGACAATTTCCTCACCAATCCGGAAAGCCATTACCATTCCATCGAGAACAGTATCGTCAGAACACAAGGGACTTCTTATGTAAAAAATGCCTGGAACAGAGTAATGTTGAAAATCAACTTCCGTTTCGGAAAAGGTAAACAGTACCAGGAACCTGTACGGAAAACCGTCGAGGAGGGACTATAGAAATTTTGTGGCTACAATATTGGCCTAATTTGTTATTGCCCAGGCATCCGTCTCATACAGCCCGACAAATTATCGCGACAAAAACAGAACTCTCCGACTACCAGAATCACCATCTTTGAACATATTCTAGATAGAATGCACCTCAGAAAACCGGGAACAAGTTCCCGGTTTCTCCTGGCTTTCAATATATTTGCAAGAGCGAAACCGAATCGAACACCTTATGTTTACTGCCAGAAAAGCCTCCGTCGAAGATTGCGGACTGATACGCGAAATGGCCTGCGTCGCATTTCCCGACACCTATAAAACCATCCTTTCGCCCGAACAGTTGGACTACATGATGGAGTGGATGTACTCCCCCGAAAACCTCCGGCGGCAGATGGCCGAAGGGCACGTATATTACATCGCCTACAAGGACGGCACTCCCTGCGGCTATCTCTCTGTCCAGCCCGAAGCGGAGGACCTCTACATCCTGCAAAAAATCTACATCCTGCCCCGATTCCAGGGTGTGCACGCGGGGAGCTTCCTCTTCCGCAAGGCTATCGAACACATCAAACAGCTCCACCCGGCTCCCTGCCGGATGGAGCTCCACGTAAATCGCCATAACAAAGCCGTAAAATTCTACGAACGGATGGGTATGCGCAAATTGCGCGAAGGCGATTTCGAAATCGGAGGCGGATTCTACATGAACGACTATATCATGGGGCTGGAAATCTGATCGGATTCCGGCCCGAATACGAAACGACGATGCCGATGATTTTTCGATCATCGGCATCGCTTTTCCATTACGGGAAACGCCGCCTCCCTACGAATTCACCTTGGCGTGGTCTGCCAGGAACTGCGCCAAACCGATGTCGGTCAGCGGGTGTTTCAGCAAACCCTTGATCGCCGCAAGCGGGCAGGTCGCCACGTCGGCCCCCGCCTCGACACACTGGACGATGTGCTGCGTATGCCGAATCGAAGCCGCCAGCACCTGCGTATCATAACCGTAGTAACGATACATACGCACGATCTCGGCGACGAGAGCCACCCCGTTCTCGCAAATATCGTCCAGACGGCCTACGAACGGCGACACATACGTCGCACCGGCCTTGGCTGCCAGCAGAGCCTGACCGACGGAAAAGACCAGCGTGCAGTTGGTGCGGATATTCTTGCCCGCGAAATACTTCACGGCACGAATACCGTCGGCCGTACACGGGAGTTTGACCACGATATTCTTGTGCAAGGCCGCCAACGCTTCCCCTTCGCGGACCATACCGTCGAAATCGGTGGCGATCACCTCGGCGCTCACATCGCCATCGACGATGGAGCAGATTTCGAGGTAATGGCGACGGCAGGCCTCCTCACCGCGAATGTTCTCCTTGGCCATCAGCGAAGGATTGGTCGTCACCCCGTCGAGCACACCCATTTCGTTAGCTTCCCGGATCTGGGCCAGGTTAGCTGTATCGATAAAAAATTTCATAGTGGGAAATATTTAAGTAACATGAAAAAGCAAACCAATGAACCGGAATGAAGAAGTAAAACCATCGTTCCGAGCCGAATTTACGCCGCATAAAAGTACGAAAAAAAACGAAACCCGAACACTCCTTGCCGGAAAATTCCGCAAAGACCCGCAGGAAACGCCTCCGCCCCGTATCATACGGCCGGTAACAGAAAACAGAAAACAGAAATCGGCAGCCCGATCGCAGCTATCGAATTTATTTCGTCGTTATCGATAATCCGGCGAGATAATTACTACCTTTGCGGCCGAAAAATCGAAACATCATGAATTTCATCACCCTTCTCGACTATGTCGGTACCTTCGCATTCGCCATCAGCGGCATCCGGCTCGCTTCGGCCAAACATTTCGACTGGTTCGGAGCCTATGTGGTCGGATTCGTCACGGCCGTCGGCGGCGGTACGCTGCGCGACCTGCTGCTGGGCCTGCCCCCTTTCTGGATGCAGAACGTTTCCTACCTGGTCGTATCGGGATTCGCCTTCCTGTTCGTAGTCGGGCTGCGCAAATACGTGATCCGGCTCAACAACACCTTCTTCATTTTCGATGCCGTCGGACTGGGACTTTTCACCGTCGTCGGCATTCAGAAAAGCATAGCCGTCGGCTATCCGATGTGGGTGGGTATCATCATGGGTACGCTGACCGGTGCGGCGGGCGGTATGCTGCGCGACGTGCTGCTGAACGAAGTACCCCTTATTTTCCGCAAAGACATCTACGCCATCGCCTGCATCTGCGGCGGACTGATCTACTATCTCTGTATGTATCTCGACCTGCCGGCGGCCCCCACGCAGTTCATCGCCGCCTGCTCGGTGATCCTCATTCGGATTCTGGCGGTACGGTACGGCATCTCCCTTCCGGCACTCAAGGGCGAAACCAGACCGGCACCCAAAGAGAAATAACGAATCGTTTCCGAAATACCGGTCCGGCGGTCGCTTCGACAACACGACAATTCCGCCGACCTGCAGAAAGGGATCGAATAGCAAAAAAGAATTACGGATCTTATTCCGCCGCCACAGACGACGGACGGCTGATTTCGGCCGTTTCGCCCCCGACGAAGCGAAGCAGATCCTGCGGAGCGATCCGGATCTGCAATCCCCGAACTCCCGCACTGATATAAATGACGGAGTGTTGCAAAACGGAAATATGGAAAAAGGTCGGGAACGGTTTTTTCATCCCGATCGGGGAACAGCCGCCCCGGATGTATCCGGTCGTCGGAAGCAACTCCCGGACGGGAATCAGATCGGCTTTCTTGTTGCCCGAAATGCGGGCGGCAGCTTTCAGATCGACCTCGTGATCTCCAGGGACGACACAGACGAAATGGCCCGTCCGGTCACCACGAAGCACGAGCGTCTTGAAAACCGCAGCAACATCTTCGCCGAGCTGTTCGGCCACGTGAGTCGCGGCCAGATGCTCCTCATCCACCCGATACGGGATCAATTCGTAGGCGATTTTGGCTCGGTCGAGCAGACGGGCCGCATTGGTCTTTTCTATTTTGACGTTCCCATGTTTCATTCCGCAGAAAGTAGTTCCATCCGGATCGGCAAAAATAATAATTTTTGACAGTCCGGTAAAATCTTTGTATTTTTGGGTATATTTATATTTTAGGAAAATCCGAAACGACATTCCGGAAAGGCTTCGATGAAACGACTCTGCGGCATACTCCTCGCTCTTGCGGGACTATTTCTGTACGCCCCCTGCGCCGCCCAGAACACCCGGGTGCGCGGTACGGTCACGGACGCACAGACGGGCGAGCCGATTCCCTACGCCGTCGTCCTGTTCCCGGGTACGACCACCGGCATCACCACCGACGACGAAGGGTTCTACTCGCTCGAAAGCCGCGACACGTCGAGCTACATCCGGGCGGAAATGGTCAGTTATGAACCTCAGATACGTCCGGTCCACGTCGGGGGCTACAACCAAATCGACTTCCGGCTCACTCCTTCGCATCTGGAAATCGAAAGCGTCGTAATTACCCCTGGGGACAATCCGGCCCATCCGATCCTTGAAGGCATTATCCGCAACAAAAAATACAACGACTCCAAGGAGTACGACCGCTACATCTGCCGCACCTATACGAAAATGGAACTCGGACTGGCCAATATCCGGGAATTCCGGAGCAAAAAACTCCAACAGAATTTCGGTTTCATCTTCGAGCACCTAGACACCTCGTCCGTCACGGGACAGCCCTACCTGCCCGTGATGATCTCCGAAACAGCGGCGGATTACTACCACAGCCGCACGCCGTCCGTCGCCCGCGAGGTAATTCGCGCCAGCCAGATATCCGGTATCGAAGACAACAGCGTGCTGGCGCAATTCACCGGACACCTGCACGCCGACGTGAATCTTTACGAAAACTTCATCGACCTGTTCGGCGTGAAGTTCGCCAGCCCCCTCTCCAACTCGGGACGCTCATTCTACAAATACTTTCTGGTGGACAGTACGAACGTGGAAGGGCGCAAGACCTACAAAATCCGGTTTCACCCCAAAAGTGTCGCCACCCCGGTACTCGACGGCGAGGTCAATATCGACTCGGCAAGCTATGCGCTGCGTTCGGCCCGCGTAAAAATGGCCAAAGGAGTCAATGTAAACTGGATTCGCCACCTGGCGATCGAAGCCGACAACCGATTGACGGCCGACTCGCTGTGGTTCCCGCAGCGGGAGAAGATGACCGCCGATTTTACGCTGACCAAATCCGACTCCTCGAAGATGATCGCTTTCCTGGGCAGCCACGAGGTAACCTATTCCGACGTAAAGTTCGACACGCCGATCCCCAAACAGGTTCTGGGTACGTCAGCCAGCGTGATCCTCTCGGACGATGCCATTTCGGGCAAGCAGGTCGAATGGGACTCGCTGCGTCCCTACACCCTCACCCAAAAGGAAAAGGCCATCTATCAAATGGTCGATTCGATCCAGCAGGTCCCCCTCTATAAAAACATATACACCGTCCTCAATACTATCATCGGAGGCTACTACAACACCAAATACGTCGGCATAGGTCCCTACTCCAAAGTAATCAGCTTCAACCGACTGGAGGGCGCCCGTTTCCAGATAGGCGCACGCACGACCAAAGAGTTCAGCCGCCGCGTACGGCTCTCGACCTACCTGGCCTACGGCACCCGCGACGAGGACTTCAAGGGAGCTGCGGAGGTAGAGTTGATGCTGCGCCGACAACTGCTGCGCAAACTGACGGTCACCTACCGCAACGACGCGATACAGCTCAGCTCGGGTGTCAGCGCCCTCTCGGAAAACAACATCCTAAGCTCGATCTTCTCCCGAGGCGGCACCTCGCGGCTTTCGACTATCGAGGAAGGGATCGCCCTCTACGAACACGAGTGGCTGCACGGGATCAGCAGTTCGTTCGAGCTGCGGGGCCGTCACATCTCCTCGAACCGCTACGTACCGATGATCCTGCCGGACGGGCGTTCGCTGCATGGCATCAACGACGCTTCGATACGGATCGGGCTGCGGCTGTCCAAAGACGAAACGATCGTCCGCATGCCGTTCGAGGTACGACACATGGGTTCGAAATACCCGATTTTCTCCTTCGACTTCACGGGGGCAAAAAGAGGAGTCTTACCCGCCAGCTACGACTACCTGCGGCTCGA
>UMKX01013184.1_pt1 | contig 10938 bp, 8 predicted proteins | sample 1966471 | NCBI WGS metagenome assembly UMKX01 (sample SAMEA4836188, study PRJEB28245) | human gut metagenome | biome: gut microbiome; material: fecal sample | place: Denmark | collected 2008
TGAATAAAGCTTTAAATATTTAAGAAATAAAAGAGCCTGTTTTTTAGTACTTAGAACCGTAAAAATAGGCATTGAATAAAAACTACGGTCGGACACTAACTTATGCTACAAAATATTCACTGAATTTAATTTTTAGAATATTCCGTCAGTGCTTGTCTTTTTCAGCCATACTTTGCCGCATCTTTAATTTTCTATTAATATGTATAAAATTATATACTTAATAACTTTATTTTTCCTGTTTCCAAGCAATATTATAATTTTTTTAAAAATAAAATATCTCTGACAAACTGCTGCTATTGTGGTATATTTATCAATTTAATGACCGCAAAACTTTATTGCCAACAACTAGTATTTTTGAAAAACTGCGATATACAGCGTTTAAACTACCATACATTCTTCGCAGGAAGTAATTAGCCTCTTACCTGCGAAAATGGCTTGTTAACAACTAATTTATACAAAAATGAAACTTTGTTTATAACATTGATATATGATAAAATTATTTTTATATAATATACTGCTTTAAGCAGTAATGGAGGTGAACATGTTTCCTGACGGAAACAGATTCTTTGGAATATTTTAGTATACTTTTAAATGTTATTATCATCCTGTTTTTAGTTGCTCTCAACGGCTTTTTCGTTGCATCAGAATTTTCTATAGTTAAAGTGCGACCTTCGCGCCTTGATACTTTAATAAAAGAAGGCAACCGGCAGGCAGTCTATGCCCGACAGGTCACAGAGCATCTTGATGCCTATTTATCTGTAACCCAGCTTGGTATTACGCTTGCTTCTTTAGGTCTTGGCTGGATCGGTGAACCCGCCGTAGCTAAAATGCTGACACCGCTTTTTCATTTATTCAATATCCCGGCGCAGCTTGAACATACGATCGCCTTCGTTGTAGGCTTCTCTGTCATTACCGCACTGCACATCGTTCTTGGCGAGCTTGTACCAAAATCTTTATCTATCCAGAAAACAGAAAAAGTAGTGCTGTTTATAGCTTGGCCCCTGATCGTATTCAATAAGCTGATGTATCCGGCAGTCTGGTTTTTAAACCATGTCGCCAACTGGACCCTTAGACGCATGGGTATCCATGCTGCCAGCGAAGCAGAAGAAGCACACAACGAAGAAGAGATTCGTATTTTAATGGAAGAAAGCTATAAATATGGTTATATCGATAAAACCGAACTGACCTATCTTGATAATGTCTTTGATTTTTCTGAACGTCATGCCAGTGAGATCATGGTCCCGCGTACGGATATGATCTGCCTGTATCTCAAGGATTCCTTTACAGAAAACATCGAAGTCGCTCTCAGTGAACGTATGACCCGCTATCCGATCTGTGAAGAAGACAAAGATCATATTATCGGTTTTCTGCATATCAAAGACCTGCTGCGTGCTTTAAACGCAGGTCAAAAGCCTGACTTACGCACTTTAGCCCGTGAAGTTCTGGTAGTACCAGAATCAATGCCGATCAGTAAACTTCTGCGTCTGCTGCAGAAACAGCGCAAACAACTGGCAATCTTAATCGACGAGTACGGCGGTACTGCCGGTATGGTAACCATCGAAGATATTTTAGAAGAAATCGTCGGTGAAATTCAGGATGAATTTGACGAGGAACGTCCTGAAGTTGAAGAAGAAAGCGATAAAACCTACTCTATTGATGGTAAAATGCTGCTTGAAGATGTCAATGACCTTTTCGGCCTTGAATTAAGTTCTAACTCCTGCGACACAATCGGCGGCTGGGTTTATTCCCAGCTTGATTACCCTCCGCAGCTGGGACAGTCTGTAAAACTGCCCAAAGCGGAATTCCTGGTCGAAGAACTGGATAATATCCGCATTACCCGCCTGAAAGTTAAATTACTTCAGGAGCCCGGCAGTATCCATCAGGGCATGCTTGAAGAACAGCTCAATAAATAAAAAACACCGCGAATTATTCGGGGTGTTTTTTATTGCCATTATTTCTTTAAAGCTTCTACTACCCTACCATATGCTTTTAAGGCTTTAGTATTGGCAGACTGCATAGATTGCAGACGCCAGCCTATCAAAAGTCCGCTGTCGCGATAAAGCGCACGGCTGTTGTTCCCCTTAATACAGTTCAGCAGGCATTTGCTGCTGTAAACATCATAAACCAGTACCTGAATCCGCTGGTACAGTTCTTTGATATCTTTCCAGGCAGTTTTACTGAGCCTGTCAATTTTAAGACTGCGGCGGGCATAATAAATAGCTTCACAGACGCGTAAAATACTTTTAGCCTGCGCTTCGTCTATTTTTTCCCCTTTAATATCAAGTTCTTTCAGCATATTATACCAGTCTTCTACACGACAGCCTGCCAGCTGTTCAACTTCCACATAATAACTGTTCTGCCATAATGATTGTTCAGTCCACGCCAGCAGTTTAAAAATACAGTGACTGTACACTCCCTGTTCCAGCTGTTTTGCTACTTCCGCAAGAATATTTTCTATTTCTTCCGTCAACTTTTCTGCCAGCTGCGGGCGCTGCAAAATAGTGCTGCCCGCCGTTCCATGCAGCAGCTGCCACTGCATCAGCAGCCGTTTATAACGAAACAGTACATCCAGTGTACCAGCAGGTTCCGCCAGTAATTTACGTATTTTATCATATTCCCCTTCAGCCAATAACGGCTTGATAAGCGCCAGTAAAGCCTGCAAATGCTTGAACTGCGGCAGCAGCAGCTTATCGGCCTGCACCAGCACATTTTTATCCGTTATCAGTCTGTTTTGCAGCTTCAAGATCCGATCACCATAATACTCCAGCAATTTGCTGAGCTCATCCTGCACCATACCGCCACGGTCGATTTTCAAGCGTCCCTTTGGTATTTCATGTTCTTCGCCATTACCAAGCAAATGCAGGCCACGGGCAAATTTGCTGCGCGGTTCAATAAAAATCGGTATTTTAGCAGCTATTTGAGCCGTGAAATCTAATAAATCCGCTTTCGTTCCAGCTTTGATTTCCAGCTCAACTTCATCGATTTTTTCTTTTTGTTTTCCGGCATTGATCTTGCCCTGGTCAATCGCCATTTCCAAAACAGTCTCAGGAGTTACCTGCAGCAGCCTGATCTCCCTTTTCACTTCTACGGTAAAAAGCTTCTGCAATTCTTCTCCTGCCAGCAATTCTTCCAGATCAGTCTCCAATCCTAATTCTGTGAAACCACTCACTGTCGGACTATCTTTTTTCAAAGGCATGTTAAACTCACGTCGAGCCGAAAGTCCTCCCCCAGACGCTTGCTCTGTTTTTACTGTAGCCTCATATTTTTTGCCGTTACGCCTGATGCGATATGCCATTCCAGATTCGGTCAATTTGTATGACGCAGTATCGTAATACGTTGTCAGCAGCTCCTGTTTTGCCAAACTTCCCTTAATCATTGTAGCAGTAATAAGCTCAGATGCCAGCAGTTTTTTCAGATCCCTACGGGCAATCGTCAGTTTCATTTCCATTTCCACTGTTTTATCCATGTTATCGCCTTCCTATTCCGCTATTGAACCGCGGACATCTGTAAAAATAACCTGGGGAACATCTAAATCATATACCCTGGGAGTAAGCGCACGCAGGTCTTCGATCCGCCAACCGGCATTCTGTTCCGCCAGCTTTGACAAGGCTTCTTCCAGACTTTCTGCAGCTACGATTGCCAGTGCATCCAGATAAAAATGGTTTTGCACACAGGGCTCATTGATCATACTGTGGCTGTGATAAGTTTTGTTATGACGCCAAACGTAAACCTTCATCAGTATCTACTCCTTTAATTTTTTATGTTCACCGCCCAAAGCCCACCACGCCAGCGGCAGACCAAAAGCTATAATAACTACAGCTACAGACACATACAATCCTCGGCCGCCTAAAATAGAATCAGCCAGTAAATTATATGCAATCGCTCCCGGAAGCATTCCCAGTACAGTTGCAGCAGCATACAGCTGCAGGTTCATCTTACAGCAACCGGCAATAATGCTTACCGGATCATACGGAAAAATAGGTACTGTGCGCAGCCACAGCATCTTAACAAATCCGCCGCTGCCGCTTAAATAATTAGTCAGCCTTTCACCCCACGAGCCGCCATAACGATCTAGCAGCCTCCTGCCGCCGCCCAGACTTCCCAGCGCATAACATAAAACAGCACTGCTCAGACCACCGCACAGCAAATATACGATACCCAGCATTGGTCCAAATAAAATACTGGCGCTGAGATTTAAAAAAATACTTGGAAAAAACAGTACCGGCCGCACAGTATATAAAGCTATATAAACTAACGGCCCCAGACTGCCGTACGACGCTACCCAACGGCGCACATCTTCGACTGAGGAAGGATGCAGGATATAAGGCGAACTATGCAGCTGCCAGACAACCCAGATAATAAATATCGCCAAAACAGAAAAACGCAGCATTTCGCGATGACGCCTGCAACTGTTCAAAAAATTTTCTATCATTTATTTACCACCATTCTCTTTTTATATGATAGCCTGTTCTGACTATTTTCGCAAGGAAATGCTGGAAAATACAAAAACAGCCGGCAAATACTGCCGGCTGCTGCATTTATTTCTGATTTCTTTTTTTGCCAAGGTAAGCGGCTTTGATATCAGGGTTTTCCAAAAGCTCCTGACCGGTCCCGCTCATAGTTATTTTGCCAGTCTCCAGTACATAAGCCTGATGAGCCACCTTCAGCGCCATATTAGCATTCTGTTCGATCAAAAGGATCGTCATACCTCTGCTGTTGATCTCCTGAATGATATTAAAAATATCTTTAATGATGAGCGGCGCCAGTCCTAAAGACGGCTCATCCATCATCATCAGCTGAGGACGCGACAGCAGTGCCCTGCCTACAGCCAGCATCTGCTGCTCACCGCCGGATAAAGTGCCGGCCATCTGCCAGCTGCGTTCCTCCAGACGCGGGAACAATTCATATACCCATTTGATGTCTTTGGCTATTTCTTCTTTATCATTGCGCATATACGCGCCGATCTGTAAATTTTCCAGGACCGTCAGATTCGGGAAAACCCTTCGTCCTTCCGGAACTAAAGTAATACCTGTTTTAACGATTTTCTGTGAATTAAGCCCGGTAATATTCTGTTCATTATAGCTGATAGTACCACTTTTAGGCTTTACCAGCCCAACAATGGTCCGCAACAAGGTGCTTTTACCGGCCCCGTTAGCGCCTATCAGCGTAACGATCTTACCTTCCGGCACTTCCAGGGAAATACCTTTGAGCGCTTCGATGCCTCCATAAGCTACAAATAAATCCTGCACTTTAAGCATCTTCATCCACCCCCAGATAAGCGTCAATAACGCGCTTGTTATTTTGGATCAGCTCCGGTGTGCCTTCAGCAATAGTCATACCAAAATCCAAAACATAGATACGGTCAGATATTTCCATAACCAGATCCATATGATGCTCGATCATAAACACCGTCAGATCATACTCGTCACGGATCTGGCGGATAAACTCCGTCAGTTCATCAGTTTCTTTAGGATTCATACCCGCTGCCGGCTCGTCTAAAAGCAACAGACGCGGGCCAGTTGCCAACGCACGCACGATCTCCAAACGACGCTGCTGCCCATACGGCAGACTGGACGCCTTTTCATCGCGCAGCTCCCATAGATCAACTTTCCTCAGCAGGGCTTCGACCGAAGCTTCCATCTCACGCTGCTCTTTATTATACCAGGGCAGGTGCAGAGCCGCCGACATAAAATCGGATTTCAGGTGCAGATGCTTGGCAATCATAACATTTTCATATACTGAAAGATTTTTGAACAGACGGATATTTTGAAAAGTACGTGCTACGCCCATTTTGGCGATTTCGCTGGGTCTTTTGCCGGTTATTTTCTGTTCTTCACCCTGCGCGTCTGTATAGATCACGTCGCCGCTGGTTGGAGTATAGACCCCGGTAATCATATTGAAAGCCGTCGTTTTACCTGCACCGTTAGGACCGATCAGTGCAACAATCTCGTGTTCATTGATCTCAATATTAAGCAGATTTACAGCTGTCACACCGCCAAACTGCATTGTGATATTATCAGTTTTTAAAATCATCTTTCTGCTCCCTTCCGCCCAAAGAAGCTGAATGGATTTTTACAGAAGGCACGGATATTTTTCCAGGTCAGCTCGCTGGTCCCCATGATCCCGTGCCGCCAGAAAAGTACGCAGGCCATCAGCAGCGCCGAGAAAATCACCATCCTGAAACCAGGACGGAAAAGCGGAATATCCATACCAAAAAGCATCAGGGGTTCGTCAAATACACGCAGGAACTCCAGCCCGGCCGTAACGATGACAGCACCCAGCATACTGCCGGTAATACTGCCCATACCGCCTAAAACGATAATCAGCAAAAAATTATAGGTCAATGTAAAAAGGAAATTCTTCGGATCAACAGTTCCCAGCAGCGCACCATACAAGCCGCCGCCCACGCCGGCAAAAAAAGCACTGATCATAAATGCCAGATTTTTGTGCCAGAACAGGCTTACTCCCATCGCTTCAGCCGCGATCTCATCTTCGCGGATCGCTTTAAACGCACGGCCATAAGAAGAATTGATCAGAAGTGCTATAAAAATAAAAGTCACTGCCGTCGCCAGAAAAATATAACGCACATCATTAAGAGGCGGTATATCTTTGATACCCAAAGCCCCGTTAGTGATGCTCTGCGCATTAGTTATCCAGATACGGATAATTTCGGAAAAGCCCAGCGTCGCCACAGCAAGATAATCCCCGCGCAGACGCAATACCGGCGTACCGATCAGAAAAGCCACTAAAGCGGCTAAAAGTCCACCGGCAATCAAGGCCAGCCACAAGGGCATTTGAATATCAGCGATCAGCGGGTTCATCGGTGCCGCATAAAAAACATTAGGCCGCAGCTCTACAGGCACGGTAAAAATGCCTACAACATAAGCGCCTATAGCCATAAAACCAGCCTGCCCCAGCGAAAACTGACCAACAAACCCATTCGTCAGATTCATGGATAAGCCGATAATTGCATAAACCAGACACAGATTGACGATCCTGCGGATATAAGAATCCATCTCGGTCTGGACGAAGCAGGCAACGCCAAAGAGTGCGGCAATAGCGATCAAAGTAAGGAAAACATCTTTCTTTTTCATCTTCGTCACACCTTCTCAGTCGTTTTTTCGCCCAAAAGGCCGGTAGGTTTATAAAACAGAATCACAATAAGCACGATAAAAGCAAAGGCATCTCGGTAACCGGAAAGCTGCGGAAAAAAAGCAACGATCAGGATCTCTCCCAGGCCGAGTATAAAGCCGCCCAGCACTGCACCATTGATATTGCCGATGCCGCCGATAACCGCCGCAATAAAGCATTTCAAACCCGGCATAACCCCCATCATCGGGGTAATGCCAGGATAGCGGATACCCCACATAATAGCGCCGATAGCGGCCAAAGAGGACCCGATAATAAATGTGATCGAAATTATTTTATCAATATCGACGCCCATAACGCGCGCGATCTCATAGTCTTTGGAAACTGCACGCATAGCCATACCTGTTTTAGTATGATTGACGATGTGCAGCAGCACAACAAGGCTGATGATTGTAATAACGGGAATGACCAGACAGATCGCCTGGATCTGAATCCCGCCGATAGAAATATTCTGCGATAAAAGTTCAATATTAGGAAAACGCATCGGACGGCCGCTGAATAAGTAATTAGCCAGATTTTCCAATAAAAATGAAGCGCCGATAGCAGAAATAAGAACAGAATTTTTCGGTGCGTCACGCAACGGACGATAAGCCGTCCGTTCAATCACTACACCTAAAATTGCCGTAGCAATAATGACTCCGACAAAAGTAATATACCAGGGAATGTGAAAAACGGTAATACCGAAAAAGGCAAAATAACATGCCATCATAACGATATCGCCGTGTGCAAAGTTTATCATCAATAAAATGCCATAGACCATCGTATAACCGATGGCGATCAGGGCATAAAGACTGCCGAGAGATATGCCGTTAGCCAAATGCTGCGCAAGACTGTCACCGGACATATTCGCAATCGCTTGGAAAAATTCCATGAAAAACACCTCATGACACAAAAGAATTGCTCCCTTCCCTTAAGGAGAAGGGAGCACTAACATAAAGCAAAAGGGTTATGAAAGAACCAATGAATTATTTAGCTTCTACAAAATCCAGGAATGTAAATTTGCCGTCTTTAACAGTTTTGATCACAGCGCCTTTAATAGGATCGCCGTTTTTATCAAGAGTAGTCATACCGGTTACACATTCCAGATCTTTAGTTGCTGCGATAGCGTCACGAATCTTAACGGTATCAGTAGAACCTGCGCGTTTGATGCCGTCGATAGCGATCAGATAAGCATCATAAGCCATTGCAGTCAATGCGGAAGGCTCGCCTTTATACTCTTTTACGTATTCATCCAGGAATTTTTTAGCTTCCGGAGTAGTTGCTTTTTCACGGTCAAACGCAGTAGAAAGAGCTACGCCTTCAACATCTTTGCCGCCAACATCGATGAATTCCTGAGTTTCCCAGGTATCGCCGCCCATAAAGGGAGCTTCGATGCCAAGCTGACGGGCTTGTTTTACAAGCAGTGCAGATTCGGTAAAGTTACCGGGTGCGAAAATCGCATCAGGATTTTTAGCTTTGATATTGGTAAGAATAGCACTGAAATCTTTATCGCCTGTTTGATAGTTTGCGATCTCAACAATGCTGTTTTCATCACCGGTCAATTTTATGAAAGCTTCTTTGAAGAATTTTGCCAGACCAACTGCATAGTCATTGGAAACTTCCTGCACGATGGCAACTTTTTTAGCACCTTGTTTGAATGCATAGTTAGCCATAACGGTACCCTGGAACGGATCAATAAAGCAGGCACGGAAATAATAGTCATTATTAGCAGTTACCTGCGGATTAGTACAGCTGGTACCAACAGCCGGAACTTTACTGTCTTTTACGATATTACCTGCCGCCATAGACAGCGAAGAACCATAAGAACCTACGATAACGCTTACTTTATCTTTTTCGATAAGGCGGGCTGCAACAGAAGCAGCTTCAGCTTTATCAGATTTGTTATCAGCTACAACAAGCTCGATCTTTTTGCCTAAAACTTCAGGATGCAGTTTGTTGGCAAGCTTGATACCGCGGAGTTCCAGTTCGCCTCCGGCAGCATTATCACCAGTCAATGGCAGGAAAACGCCGACTTTGATCACGTCGGATGCTTTAGCATCTTCCTTTTTCTCGCCGCCGCAGCCTGCTACTAAGCTCATTGCTACTGCTGAAGCCAACAGCGCTGATAATATTTTTTTCATTTTCAATGTAATCTGTCCCTTCTTTACTGTTTGCACAGCTTTTTCCCCTTAACTGTAAATGATTATAACATCAAAGCACGGATGTGACAATATTACTATTTCTTCACAATTTCTTTACAGTTTTCAAACAGCGTTTTTCGTATTTTAACATTTTTGTAAGAATAATGTTGCTGCAAAGCGTTGCTTTTTCACTGTTTTGTCCTCGCAAAAAGAACTTTCCCGAAAACAAAAACACGGCAAGTCCGCCTCTCGTGTACAGTGACATCAGAGATTTTCTCGCCGCGCGTTTTTGTATACAATATACTTTGCATATTTTTTTGTATATCTGCCCTTAACAGCCGTTCTTGCAGCTGTCCCCCGCTGCAAAGGCCTGTCAGCAAATCATTTTTCTACAACTTCGTTGACATAACCAACAGCACTGACAGCGTTAGGCGCGTAGTGATCGGCGCCGATACTGTCAGCATAGTCCTGTGTCAAAACAGCACCGCCCACAACTATACGGCAGTTGCAGACATCACGCAAAGCCTTGATCGTAGCTGCCATTGCACCTACTGTAGTCGTCATCAAAGCTGACAGTCCTACAACATGAGCCTTGTGCTCCAATACAGCTTTCACTATTGCTTCTACAGCTACATCCTTACCAAGGTCGATAACGTTATAACCATAATTTTCCAGCAGTACCTTAACTATATTTTTACCAATATCATGGATGTCACCCTTAACCGTAGCAATAACAACAGCAGTACCTTTTTCCACAGCGCCACCGTCAGCCATCCTGTCGCGGATCACCTCAAAAGCTGCCTTCGCGGCATCGGCGCTCATCAAAAGCTGCGGCAGAAACAGATTTTTTTTCTCAAAACCATTTCCAACAAAATCTAAAGCCGGTATCATCTGAGTATTGATAATATCCAGTGGTTTTTCTGTTTCCAGCAACCGGGTCACAGCCAGACGGCTCTGTTCCTGTAAGCCTTTAACGATCGCATCGTGCAGCGTATATTCACTGACAGCAGCTGTCGGAACTTTATTTACGGAATCAGCAAAACGCTTCACATATGCCTTGCAGCCTCCGTCCAATCCTTTTAAAGCTCTATACGCATAGTAAGCATCCAGCATCGCTTTACTCTGCGGATTGATAATAGCGCAGGAAAGCCCCGCCTCCATTGCCAGAGTGAAAAATGTACTGTTGACAGCATCACGTGACGGCAGTCCGAAAGAAATATTAGAAACGCCCATAATCGTTTTGATCTTCTGCTCTGCCAATTTACGGATCACTTCCAAGTCAACAGCAGCGTTGTCAGGTCCCGTACTTATCGTCAGCGCCAGCGGATCAATAATAATGTTACGTTTTTCGATACCGCATTCAGCGGCGCGTGCGATTATTTTCTCCGCAACGGCCAACCTGCCTGCAGCTGTTGCAGGAATGCCGTCATCATCTAACGCCAGGCCAACCACAACAGCCCCGTATTTTTTTACCAGCGGCAGTACCTTTGCCAGCGATTCATCTTTACCGCTGACAGAATTTAACAGCGGTTTGCCATTATATAAACGCAGAGCCCGCTCCATAGTCTCATAATCTGAAGTATCGATCTGCAGCGGTGCCGAAGTGACGGCCTGCAAAGCCAGAACTGTTTTCTCTACAGCGGCAGCTTCGTTGATACCCGGCACACCT
>UMKX01053054.1_pt1 | contig 10859 bp, 8 predicted proteins | sample 1966471 | NCBI WGS metagenome assembly UMKX01 (sample SAMEA4836188, study PRJEB28245) | human gut metagenome | biome: gut microbiome; material: fecal sample | place: Denmark | collected 2008
CGTGCCAAGAGTGTGCCGGCCGATTGTTATGCGGAGGAATACGATAAGCTGCTGGTACAGATGGAGGAAGAACTGGAAGAGCTGGCACAGAAAGGAGAGGAAACGCTGTGATTCGTGAATATAAAACGATCCGGGAGATCTCCGGTCCGCTGATGGTAGTGGACCATGTGCAGGGCGTGACCTATGATGAATTGGCGGAGATCGAATTGACAGACGGTACCACCCGCCGCTGTAAGGTGCTGGAGGTCAACGGCGATACCGCCGTAGTGCAGCTCTTTGAGGCTTCTGCCGGCATCAACCTGGCGGAGTCCAAGATCCGGTTTTTGGGTCATCCCCTGCAGCTGGCTGTTTCCGGCGATATGCTGGGACGCGTCTTTAACGGCATGGGGCAGCCCATCGATGATGGTCCGGCTATTTTGGCGGATGAATACCGGGATATCAATGGTCTGGCAATGAACCCAGCCGCCCGCAACTACCCCAATGAGTTTATCCAGACCGGCATCTCTACCATTGATGGCCTGAACACCCTGGTAAGAGGGCAGAAGCTGCCTATCTTCTCCGGCTCCGGTCTGCCGCACGCCCAGCTGGCGGCTCAGATTGCCCGTCAGGCGCGGGTACTGGATGACGAGAGCAACTTTGCTGTAGTTTTCGCCGCCATCGGTATCACCTTTGAGGAATCGGAATTCTTTGTCAATGAGTTCCGCCGTACCGGCGCCATCGACCGCACGGTGCTGTTTACCAACCTGGCCAATGATCCGGCGGTCGAGCGCATTGCCACCCCGCGTATGGCACTGACGGCCGCTGAGTACCTGGCCTTTGACCTTGGAATGCATGTGCTGGTCATCCTCACCGATATCACCAACTACGCTGAAGCGCTGCGGGAAATTTCCGCCGCCAAGAAGGAAGTCCCCGGACGCCGTGGTTATCCCGGTTACCTGTATACCGACTTGGCCACTATGTATGAGCGGGCCGGCCGGCAGGTGGGCAAGGAAGGCTCCATTACCATGATACCCATTTTGACCATGCCGGAGGACGATAAAACCCACCCTATCCCCGACCTGACGGGGTACATTACGGAAGGCCAGATCATCCTTTCCAGAGAGCTGTTCCGCCGGGGCATTAACCCGCCGGTGGATGTATTGCCCTCACTTTCCCGTCTGAAGGATAAGGGGATCGGGACGGGGAAGACCCGGGAGGATCATTCCGGCACCATGAACCAGCTCTTCGCCGCCTATGCCACCGGCAAGGAAAACAAGGAGCTGATGTCCATTTTGGGCGAAGCCGCTCTTTCCGAGGTGGATCTGCAGTATGCCCGCTTTGCCGATGAGTTTGAGCGGCGGTATGTCTCGCAGGGCAGCGAGGAGAACCGGTCTATCGAGGAAACACTGGACCTGGGCTGGCAGCTGCTGGGCCTGTTGCCCAAGAGCGAGCTCAAGCGCATCAAGCCGGAGTATATCGAAAAATACCTGCCGCAGCAGAGCTAAGGAGGGAGCAACTTGCCGGGAACAATCATTAACCCTACCCGCATGGAGCTGACCCGCCTGAAACGCCAGCTGCGTACTGCCCAACGAGGTCACAAGCTGCTGCGGGATAAGCGTGATGAGCTGATGAAGCAATTTATGGAGACGGTGCGGGAAAACCGTGCTTTGCGCCAGCGTGTGGAACAGGGCCTTTCCGAGGCGCATGCGTCCTTTACGGTGGCGGCGGCGCTGATGACACCGGAGATGCTTGGGCAGTCGCTGCTCATTCCCAGCCGCAGTGTGGAGTTGGATATGAGCTTTGAGAATATCATGTCAGTGGAGGTGCCCCGTTACCATTTTACCGAGCATCAGGGCGGCAGCGCTTATCCCTATGGCTATGTCCAGACCAGCGGAGAACTGGATGACGCAGTGGCATCGCTTTCCGGGGTATTCCGGGATATGCTGCGCCTGGCGGAGATTGAAAAGACTACGCAGCTGCTGGCGGAGGAGATAGAAAAGACCCGCCGCCGGGTGAATGCACTGGAATATGTCAAGATCCCGCAGATGCAGGAGAACATCCGCTACATCACCATGAAGCTGGATGAAAACGAGCGCGCCAATACCATCCGGCTGATGAAGGTCAAGGATATGATTCTCAAGGAGGCTATCCTAGAGCAGCGCGCCGCCGATGCAGAGGTCCTGCGGGAAAGTGGGCAGCCATCCTAAAATGAATATGAAAAAAGACCTCCGGAGCTGATTGCTTCGGAGGCCTTTTACTGTGACGGATCTATTATGCGGTCTGTTTTTTGGCCTTGGCGGTGCTGTGTGCCACAAGACCGATGACAAGACCGACGGCGGCGGGGCAGATCCAGCCGAGACCGAGGCCCGCAAGGGGCAGAACGCTGCCGATCGCTTCGATGATGCCATCGAGGTGGCAGGCGGCACGCAGAGCGGCGGGCAGGGTGCGCAGCAGGTCATAAAGGGCGGAGATCAGCGTAAGGCTGATGACCCAGTTATAGACCTTCTTATCGTGGGAGAAGAACTTGCCGAACAGCGCCAGCAGGATAAGCACGATGGCCAGCGGGTAGAGGAACATCAGCACCGGAACGGCATAATCGATGATGGCGGAAAGACCGAAATTGGCGAAAATGAGGGAAACCAGCGTGAAGATGACCGCCCAGACCCGGTAAGCGGGACCCTTGGGGAACAGGCCGGTAAAGGTCTCGGAGCAGCTGGTGATAAGGCCGACGGCGGTCTTGAGACAGGCAAGCGTTACGGTGACGGCGAGGATCAGCAGACCGATCCGGCCGAGGAAGGTTTGAGAGATCTGCGCCAGCGCTACACCGCCGTTTTCGGCTGCGGGCAGTACGCCGCGGCTCTTGGCGCTCATGGCGGTGACGGCAACATAGATAAGCCCCATGAACAGGCAGCTGAAGATACCGGCCTTGGCGGTATTGCGTGCTACGGCGCCGGGCTCATCAACGCCCAGATCCCGGATGACCTGTACCACGATGATGCCGAAGGCAAGGCTTGCAAGGGCGTCCATAGTGTTGTAGCCCTCCAAAAAGCCGGTGAGGAAGGGCTGTTGGATGTAGCCGCCCATAGGCTCCACACTGGAAATGGGAACGGCGGCGGGGGAGACCAGCGTTACCACGACAAGGATGCCGAGGAACAGCAGGAAGAAGGGATTGAGGATCTTGCCGACCCATGTGAGGATCTTGCCGGGGCGCAGAGAAAACAGCAGCGCCGCAATAAAGAACGCCAGCGTGAACAGCAGGAGATACAGCTTCATATTGCCGTTCTGGGGAAGGATCTGTTCCAGCCCGACGGTGAAGGAAACGGTAGCGCAGCGGGGAATAGCAAAGAATGGACCAATGGTGAGGTACAGCGCACAGGTAAAGAAATAGGCATAGGGACGGTTTACCTTGCTGCTGAGGGAAAACAGACCATCACTGCGGGAAAGCCCCAGAGCTGCAACACCCAACAGCGGCAGTCCAACACCGGTAATCAGCAGTCCCAGAATGGCGCTCCACATATTGCGGCCGGCAAGCTGACCCACTGCAGTGGGGAAGATGAGGTTACCTGCGCCGAAGAACAAGCCAAACAGCATGCTGGCAACATAGACGTACTCTTTTACGGTCAGTTTCTTTTTCATGGTGTCTCCTTTGTCGATGAGGAACGGGAACAAAAACAGTCGGTCGATTATACAAAAAGACCGCAGAAACTGTGTTCCTGCGGATCTCTTTTGGTGGAGACGAAGAGGATCGAACTCTCTACCTCTTGACTGCCAGTCAAGCGCTCTCCCAAGTGAGCTACGCCCCCATGTGTTTTTGGACTGCTTGACTATAATAGCATATCATGGGGAGTTTGTAAAGACCTTTTTTCAAAAAAATTCGGGTAAAACAAAAACTTTACCCGAATCCTTTTGCTTTTATGTTATTCCAGCTCAAAGGCGCCGGTATACAACTGATAGTATTTCCCTTTTTGGGCAATTAGCATATCGTGTGTACCACGCTCGATAATGCGTCCGTGTTCCAGCACCATGATGACATCGGCATTCTGCACGGTGGAGAGACGATGCGCGATGACGAATACCGTCCGGCCATGCATCAGCTGGTCCATGCCGCGCTGTACAATGACCTCGGTGCGGGTATCAATGCTGGAGGTGGCTTCATCAAGAATCATCACGGGTGGATCGGCGACTGCCGCCCGTGCGATGGAAATGAGCTGGCGCTGCCCCTGAGAAAGATTGCCGCCATCACCGGAAAGGATAGTATTATAGCCATCCGGCAGATGGGAGATGAAGTAGTGCGCATTGGCCAGCTTGGCTGCCGCAATGCATTCTTCATCGGTGGCATCCAGTCGTCCATAGCGGATGTTATCCATTACGCTACCGGTAAAGAGGTTGACATCCTGCAGGACCACGCCTAGGCTGCGTCGCAAGTCACTCTTTTTGATCTTGTTAATATTGATACCATCGTAACGGATCTTGCCATCGGCGATATCATAAAAGCGGTTGATCAAGTTGGTGATGGTAGTCTTACCCGCGCCTGTTGCTCCCACGAAAGCTACCTTCTGTCCCGGCTCGGCATACAGGGTAATATCATGCAGAACGGGCTTTCCATCCACATAGGAAAAATCCACATCTTTCATGCGCACATCGCCGTGCTGCCTTATCAGCTCATAGCCGCCTTCCGGCAGAGGCTTTTTCCATGCCCAGATACCGGTGCGGCAGTTGGATTCAACCAATGCTCCGTCCTTCTCCTCGGCATTCACCAGCGTTACTACGCCGTGATCCTCCTCACTGGGTTCGTCCATCAGTTCAAAGATGCGCTCGGCGCCAGCCAGCGCCATGACGACAGAGTTGATCTGCTGGGAAACCTGGCTGATGGGCATGGTAAAGCTGCGGCTGAGCTGCAGGAAAGAAGCAATGCTGCCCAGTGTCATTGTACCGATGCCGGTCAGGGTTAGATTGGGTACCGCTGCTATGGCCAAAAGACCACCCACAATAGCGACCAGTACATACTGTAAATGCCCAAGGTTGCCCATAATAGGCATCATAATATTGGCATAGGTGTTTGCTTTTGTAGCGTTTTCACAGAACTCATTATTGAGTACATCAAAGTCCTTTTGATTTTGTTCTTCATGGCAGAAAACCTTGACAACCTTCTGCCCGCCGATCATTTCTTCAATAAAGCCATTTACTTTGCCAAGGGATTGCTGCTGCTTTACAAAGTATTTGGCGCTGCCGCCACCTACATTCTTTACGACGAACAGCATCAATCCCAAAAAGACAAACATGAGGAGGGTAAGCCACACACTGGTACTCAGCATGGCAATGAATACTGCTGTGATGCTGATGATGGAACTGACCGCGTTGGGCAGGCTCTGGCTGATCATTTGCCGCAAGGTATCGGTATCGTTGGTGTAGTAGCTCATCACATTGCCATGGGTATGGGTGTCAAAGTACTTGATGGGCAAGGTTTGCATGTGGGCAAACATATCGTCCCTTATGGTTTTTAGGGTGCCCTGCGCCACGGGGATCATCAGCCGTGTCTGCAAGTAGGAAGCCAGCATACCGGCCAGGTAAATGCACCCCATCATGGTCAAAGCTTGAAGAAGCGGGGCGAAGCTTGGTGCCGACTGTCCAATAAGCGGAGCGATATAATCATCGATCAGCGATTTGAGGAAAAGAGAGGCGGAAACACTGGCTACTGTACTGATGATGAGTAAAATAAAAACACATACCAGCCGGGCTTTATTTCCTTTGGCGATGTAGCCTATAAGGCGCTTCAATGTTCCTCTGGCATCCTTGGCCCGCTTGCCGCCGGTAAAGCCTCTTCTAGGAGCAGCACTCATTCTTCCAGCCCCCCTTTCTGTTGAGATTCATAGACCTCACGGTAGATTTCATTATTGGCCAGCAGTTCTTCGTGGGTGCCGCAGGCGTTTATTCTGCCGTTATCCATTACAACGATCTGGTCGGCGTCCATCACCGAGCTGATGCGCTGGGCAATAATGATTTTTGTGGTATTGGGGATTTCCTCACGGAAGGCCTGGCGGATCAGGGCATCAGTCTTGGTATCCACGGCACTGGTGCTGTCGTCCAGAATAAGGATCTTCGGCTTGCGCAGGATCGCACGGGCAATGCACAGGCGCTGCTTCTGCCCGCCGGAAACATTGGTACCGCCCTGCTCGATATAGGTATCATACCCATCGGGGAAGGTGCGGATAAAGTCATCGGCCTGCGCCAGACGACAGGCGTGTACCAGCTCCTCGTCGGTCGCGTCGGGGTTGCCCCAGCGCAGGTTCTCCTTTATCGTCCCGCTGAACAAGGTATTCTTCTGCAATACCATCGCCACATTGTGCCGAAGTGTTTGCAGGTCATAGTTCCGCACATCCACGCCGCCTACCTTTACACAGCCGCCAGTCACATCGTACAGACGGGGGATGAGCTGCACTAGGCTGCTTTTGGAAGATCCGGTGCCGCCGATAATACCAACCGTCTGTCCAGAGGGGATAATCAGGTCAATGTCATCCAGCACCGTTTTATCGGGACGCTTGGCATAGCTGAAGCTCACATCAGTGAATTCCACACTGCCGTCTTTGACCTCGTACACAGGGTTATCACAGTTGGTGATATCACTTTCTTCATCCAGCACTTCCACGATGCGCTCGGCGGAGGCACGGGACATGGTAATCATAACAAATACCATCGAAAGCATCATCAGACTGGAAAGGATCTGCATGATGTAGGTAAAGAAACTCATCAGGTTGCCGGTGCTCATGTTGCCAATGACGATCTGTTTGGCACCCAGCCAGGAGACCAAAATCATACAGGCATACACACAGCCTTGCATCAGTGGGGAGTTGAGGGCCAAGATGCGCTCGGCAAGTGAAAAATCCTTATAAATGGTGCCGGAGATGGTATCAAACTTTTCGATCTCGTGGTCCTCGCGCACAAAGTTTTTTACCACACGGATACCGGAAAGATTCTCCTGCACTACGCCATTCAGTCTGTCATAGGTCTTAAAGACCCGTTCAAACACGGGGTGAACATGTTTGATGATAAGGTAAAGTCCCACACCAAGGATGGGAATGACGGCCAGGAAAATGAGAGAAATATCGTGATTGATGCGAAAGGACATGACCATGGCGAAGATGAGCATGGCAGGGCAGCGGATAAGGGTACGAATGATCATCATAAAAGCATTCTGCACATTGCTCACATCGGTAGTCAGACGGGTGACCAAACCAGCGCTGCTGAATTTATCAATATTGGAGAAGGAGTATACCTGCAGATGATGAAACATATCATGCCGCAGATTGCGAGCAAAGCCTGCCGTGGCGTGTGCACAGCTCCGGCCGCTCAGTGCACCAAAAGTAAGCGCTACCAGTGCAAAACCCACTAGAATGGCACCATATCGCAGGATCATGCTCATGTTGCCAGCTCCTATGCCCTTATCAATTAGGCCAGCCATTACAAAGGGGATGGCCACATCCAAAAGCGATTCCACTAGCACATAAAGAGGGGAGAGAATCGCGTCTTTTTTATATTCCCGTATGCATTGGGACAGTCGTTTAATCAATGGTTCGTTCCTCCTTGCCAGGGGTCAAGTTTTCTATCACTTTATCTAGCAGGACATAAAGGGCCTTCAACTCTTCGCCGGTTAATCCGGCAGTCGCTTTCTGCTCTACCCGCAGGATATCCTGCTGCATTTGCGCCAGCTGTTCTATGGCGATCGGTGTTAGGACCAGTCGTTTAAGGCGGGCATCGCCCTCCACGGGTTCCCGCACGATCAATCCGTCCCGCACCATAATCTGCAATATGCCGGTTGCGGTGCTGCGCCGGATATGAAATGCTGACTCCAAGTCCTTTTGAAAGACTGGCTGGTCCTCGTGTACTTCTAAATAACCCAAAAACATTTTCTGCATCATGGTTCCGGGGTGGACTGTATCACGATTGGTGCCCAATTCTTGGTGAATCAAGTTGGAGATTCCTTTAATCTTCATGCATATAGACGGGCGCTTTATCTTCATATTGGCTCCTTGCTATCTTGTTAGGATGCTAACAATTATAGCGCAGTTATATAGTCATTGCAATCGTCAAACTTTACAAGATTAAAGCTAAGATGAAAACAATTTATGAACGGAGTGGGCGGGCATATTTCACATCTTTTACGGAAAAATCTCTGTTACTCTGCGCCTATCATTTTTCCCCACGGTATGGTACAATTAAACTGTATTTTTATAAGGAGGAGCACACAGTGAAAAAACAACTTCTTTTCCGCCGTTTTCCGGCGGTTCTATTGGCTCTGCTGACGGTACTGATGCTGGCGTTGCTGCCTGCCTGCGGCGGTATGACAACCCGGCCGATGGGAGAAGATGACCCGCTGGTGCAGGAAAACGGCACGCTGCTGGTTGAGGATGGCTCCTATTCTACGCCAGAGAAGGTGGCGGAATACCTGCATTTTTATGGCCATCTGCCACAGAACTATTTAACCAAGCAGGAAGCGAAAGCACTGGGGTGGGCTGCTTCCCAGGGGAACCTGTGGGAAGTAGCCGAAGGAAAATCCATTGGCGGTGATCGCTTTGGCAACCGCGAGGGTCTGTTGCCGGAAGCTGATGGACGCACCTGGTACGAGTGTGATGTGAACTATATGGGCGGCTTCCGCGGGGCGGAGCGGTTGCTCTATTCCAGTGATGGACTGATCTACTATACCGATGATCATTATGCGAGCTTTACCCTGGTTTATGGGGAGGAGGAAACACCATGAGAGAAGTTTATCTAGAGGGCCGGCTGATGACCGACCGTGCCGCGGCGCATGCAGAGATCAAGGATAAGCTATCCTTGCCGGAGTATTATGGTGCCAATTTGGATGCTCTGTGGGATTGCCTGATCGAAATAGGAGAGGAGACAGTTATTACAGTCCGTCATCCAGGCGCTATGTTTTCTGCCCTGCGGGAATATGGCTGCCGTTTGCTGATGACATTTTTTGAGGCAGAAAAAGAAAACCCTGTTCTACACATTATCATTGGGACCCACACCGCCCACCGAGAGGAGGAAACCGAATGAGCGCTGTTCATTTTCCAAAGGGCTTTGCTCTTGGGGCAGCTTCCGCTGCTACCCAAATTGATGGCGACTGCAAGGAAAGCAACTGGTATGAGTGGTACCAAAATGGAAAGATAAAGGATAACAGCGATCCCAATATCGCAACTGACCATCGCGGCCATTTGGAGGAAGATACCCGCCTAATGGCGGAAATGGGAATTCGTCACTACCGCTTTGGGCTGGAGTGGGCCCGGCTGGAGCCGCAGGAGGGCCAGTTTTCGCAGGAAGAGATTGAAAAGGTGCGAGAGGAAATTACGCTGCTGCAGCAAAATGGCATTCATGTGCTGCTTACCCTGCATCATTTCTCCAATCCTCTGTGGTTTGAGCATCAGGGCGGCTTTTTGGGCAAAAATGCCGTAAAGCGGTACCTTGCCATGGTGGAATTTGCTGTGCGCCACCTTGGTGATCTGGTGGATGAATATGTTACCATCAATGAACCAAATGTCTATGCGGTCTGCGGTTATTTGGGGGCAGGCTTCCCCCCTGGGGAATTCAATATCTCCCATGCTCTGCGGGTAATGAAGGTGATGGGCGAATGCCACCGTCGGGCTTACCGGTTAATTCATAATATCCATGAAGAACTGGGCTATGCCGAACCCAAGGTTGGCCTAGCCATGCATATGCGCGCCTTTGTGCCGTACAATGCGAAAAATTTGTGGCATCGCATTGCTTGCCGCATTTCGGAATACAACTTCCAGACTAAGTTGAACAAGACCTATATGCTGGGCCCCGAGGGCCCCTACGCCGATTTTTTGGGCCTCAATTATTATGCTCGTACTGCTACCTCCGGCTTAGGGGATGGTACTTTGCCGAATGTTCCGGTGAATGATCTAGGCTGGGAGATCTACCCGGCCGGCATTGTGGAGTGCTGCCAAAAACTCCACGCCCTTCTGCCAGAATTGCCCATTTACATCACCGAAAACGGTACGGCCGATAATAATGATGCGTTCCGCCGTCGTTATCTTTATGAGCATCTCAAGGTTCTTTCGGAAAGTGGTCTGCCCGTCACCCGCTATTACCACTGGTGCTTTGTGGATAACTTCGAATGGCTGGAGGGCTTTACTGCCCGCTTTGGTCTTGTGCATTTCGATACCGATACTCATGCCCGCACCATCAAAAAGAGCGGAGAGTTCTATGCCCGCATGATTGTCGAACATGGTATCACCGGAGAAATGGCGGCAGAGGTGGAAAAGGAGGTCTATCCCAATGGCTGATACCCCTTGGTGGAAGCAAAAAGTTATTTATCAGATCTATCCCATGAGCTTTTGCGATAGCAATGGTGATGGTATTGGCGACCTACCGGGTATCATTTCCCGGCTGGATTATCTGCAAAAGCTCGGTGTCGGCGCCCTGTGGCTTTCACCAGTCTATCCCTCACCCAATAAGGATAACGGCTATGATATCAGCGATTACTGCAATATCCACCCCAATTATGGTACGCTGCAGGATATGGATACCCTCATTGCAGAAGCAAAAAAGCGGGACATCCGCATTATTATGGATCTTGTTATCAACCACACCAGCGATCAGCATGAATGGTTCCAGAAGAGCCGCCGCCGCATAGAACCCTACACCGATTATTACATCTGGCGGAAAGGGGAAAAGGGCAAAAAGCCCACCAACTGGGGTAATTTCTTCGGTGGAGATTGCTGGGAGTACGATGACCTGCGTGGGGAATATTATCTTCATCTTTTCGCTAAGGAACAGCCTGACCTCAACTATCACAATGAAGCAGTCATCGAAGCGATTGAAGAAGCCATGCATTTTTGGCTGGAGCGGGGTGTGGCAGG
>UMKX01056464.1_pt1 | contig 10859 bp, 8 predicted proteins | sample 1966471 | NCBI WGS metagenome assembly UMKX01 (sample SAMEA4836188, study PRJEB28245) | human gut metagenome | biome: gut microbiome; material: fecal sample | place: Denmark | collected 2008
TCTTTCCACAAGTTTAACGTTGGATTCCCCATATTTTTTCTTTAGTTCATCCAGCGATTCTTCATTGATTTGCATACGGAATCCTGCCGGAAGCCGCTTCATTGCTTTGACATCTTTGAGATATATGACAACTGCCGAAGTTCCTGGCACATCCTTAAGAAAACTCTGAAGTTCCGCTTCTGCCGCACTGTACTCTGCTTTATCCCTGAACTGTATCCATACCTCTTTCGGGATATCCTCAAAAGAGTGAACTTTCTCGAGGATCATCTTACTCGGCCGGTCGTCTTCTGCATTGACACGTCCCTGAATAAATACTCTGGCATCATCCGTGATCAGGGTCTGCCATTTCTCGTAATCACGCGGAAAAACAACCACTTCTACCGTTCCCACAAGATCTTCCACTGTCAGAAATGCCATAACTTTATTATTTCTCGTATATTTGATGGTTCTCTCCGTGATCATTCCACCTATGATGACTTTCTGACCATCATATACCTTCGGGCGTCCACTTTCTTCATCCGGCTGAAAATCTGTTGTTTTTGCAGAGATCATCTTATCCATAATACTGCGGTAGCCTTCCAGAGGATGTCCACTCAGATAGATTCCAAGAACTTCTTTTTCAAAAGCCAGAAGCATTTCTTTATCATATTCGCCGACATTCGGCATACGAATCTCAAATTCCTTTTTGTCCTCTTCACTGACCAGATCAAAAAGACTCATCTGTCCTGCAAAAGAATTCTTCTTTTCCTGTGCGATACTGTCCACGATCTGTCCGTAAACGTTCATCTTCTGACGGCGGTTCCCTTCCAGACAATCAAGTGCACCGGCCTTGATAAAGTTCTCGATCGCACGCTTATTTACCGTTCCTGTAAGCCTCTCAATAAAATCCTTCAGCGAACGATAAGTTCCATTTTTCTCTCTCTCTTCAACCAGTGCATTGATAACCGGCCGTCCCACACTCTTGATCGCAGAAAGTCCATAACGGATCGCACCATGGTCGACAGAAAATCCATAAATCCCACAGTTTACATCCGGCGGCAAAATACTGATTCCCATCTGACGGCAGACCTGAATATACTCAGCCACCTTGTTCGGCATTTCTATAACAGAGGTCATAAGTGCTGCCATAAATTCCACCGGATAATAATATTTCAGAAATGCAGTCTGATAAGAAACCACCGCATATGCTGCTGCATGTGATTTATTAAACGCATACTTTGCAAAATCGGTCATATCATCATAGATTTTATTTGCAGTCTGCTCATCAATTCCGTTGGCAATGCAGCCCGGTACTCCCTCCTGCTCATTTCCATAAACAAAATTCTGACGCTCTTTTTCCATCACGGAAGCTTTTTTCTTGGACATTGCACGACGAACCAGGTCGCTTCGTCCCAGAGTATAACCTGCAAGGCTTCGGACAATCTGCATAACCTGCTCCTGATATACAATACAACCATACGTCGGTTTCAGGATCGGCTCCAGCTGCGGACAGTCATACTGGATCGTATCCGGATGGTTCTTACCACGGATATACTGCGGGATAAAATCCATCGGTCCCGGACGATACAGAGAAATTCCCGCAATAACGTCCTCAAGGCTCTGTGGCTTCAGTTCTTTCATGAAGTTCTTCATACCGGCACTTTCCAGCTGGAACACACCATCCGAACGACCGGTTCCCAGTGAATCAAGAACCTTTTTGTCGTTATAATCAATCTTCTGCATATCCAGGTGCACGCCTGTATCCTGCTCTATCAGATGTACCGCATTCTGAATGACTGTCAGTGTACGAAGTCCCAGAAAGTCCATCTTGAGAAGTCCCAGTTCTTCCAGAGTTGTCATTGTAAACTGCGTAACAATAGAACCATCCTGTGCCCTTGAAAGCGGTACATATTCAGAAACATCCTTCTGACTGATCACAACACCGGCAGCATGCATGGAAGTATGCCGGGGCAGTCCCTCCAGTCTTCTGGCTGTATCGATCAGATCATGGATTTCCGGCTGCTCTTCATAGCTTTTCTTTAATTCCGGATTCATCTTGAGAGCTTTATCGATCGTGATATTCAACTCCTGTGGAATCATCTTGGCGATCGTATCTACCTGTGCATAAGGAAGATCCATCACCCGCCCCACATCACGGATAACACCACGAGCTGCCAGCGTACCAAAAGTAACAATCTGAACCACACAGTCATCACCGTATTTCCGTCTGACATAATCAATAACTTCCTGTCTTCTTTCAAAACAGAAATCCACATCAATATCAGGCATGGAAACTCGTTCCGGATTCAGGAAACGTTCAAACAGAAGATCATACTGAATAGGATCCAGCTGTGTAATTCCAAGCGTGTAGGCAACCAGGCTTCCCGCTGCGGATCCACGTCCCGGACCTACCATAATATCATGATCCCGTGCATACCGGATAAAATCCCATACAATCAGAAAGTAGTCCACATATCCCATATTTTTGATCGTGGAAAGCTCATAATTCAGACGTTCTTTCAATTCTTCTGTAACCGGCTGATAACGTTCTTCTAACCCTTTAAAACACAGCTCATTCAGATATTCCCAGGAGGTGTATCCCTGCGGAACATCAAATTTAGGCAGTTTTGTGACACCAAATTCAATCTCTACATGACATCGCTGAGCAATCTTATGTGTATTCTCCAGTGCCTCTGTCGCATAAGGAAAAAGCCGCTCCATCTCTTCCGGAGATTTTACATAATACTGACCTCCGTCGTAACGCATTCTGTTTTCATCAGACAGTTTCTTTCCCGTCTGAAGACACAGCAATACATCATGCGGCTGTGCATCCTCTGCCAGCGTATAATGGACATCATTTGTTGCGACCAGCTCAATGCCTGTCTCACGATGCATTTTGAGAAGCTGCTGGTTCACATTCTGCTGCTCCGGTATCCCATGATCCTGCAGTTCCAGGAAAAAGTTTCCCTTTCCAAAAATATCTTGATATCGCAGTGCGGCAGCTTTGGCATCCTCATACATTCCCCTGGTGAGATAACGTGCCACTTCGCCTGCAAGGCATGCACTTAATGCGATCAGACCTTCATGGTATTTCTCAAGAAGCTGCAGATCCACTCGCGGCTTATAATAGAAGCCTTCCACAAAACTCTTCGAAACAATCTTCATCAGATTCGCATAACCCTGATTATTTTCTGCAAGAAGAACCAGATGATAATAACGGTCATCTCCGCTTCCTATCTCACGGTCAAAGCGAGACCCCGGTGCCACATAGACTTCACATCCAAGAACAGGATTGATTCCGGCTGCTCTTGCTGCACGATAAAAATCGATCACTCCATACATTACTCCATGATCCGTGATCGCGGCACTGTCCATGCCCAGTTCTTTCACTCTGTTCACATATTCCTGAATCTTATTTGATCCATCCAGAAGACTGTATTCCGTATGAACATGAAGATGTGTAAAATTCATATCCTTTATCCTTTACTATATCATTTTACAATGTAGATACGACGGTCTTTGATTTCAACCTTGCCTTCCTTAAGAAGATGGCCCACTGCACGTTTAAATGCATTTTTACTCAGTCCAAACTCTCTTTTGATAACTTCCGGTGAAGCTTTATCATCAAACGGCAGCACTCCGGCAAACTCTTCAATGATGCTGAATACACTTTCTGCATCTTCATTGATCTGAATATAAGCTTCCTCTCTGTCACTGACATCCATTTTGCCATCTTCTTTGACCTTGGTCACACGAAGATCCAGAACTGTTCCAGGACGATATTTTCCCTTTGCCTCTCTCGCCGGGATCAGCGCAGAATATTTATTATCTACTGCAACAAAAACACCGAAATTATCGCTGAGCTGATAAACTCTGCCCTTCACACGATCACCTTCTTTATAAGGTGTCTCCTTTGAAAGGTACGGATACACCTTCATTGTTGCACAGAGTCTGCTGCTCTTATCTACATAAACAGCAACCAGACATTCCTGTCCTTCAAAAATTCTTGTTGTCTGCTCATGATATGGCAGAAGCAGATCTTTTTCCAGGCCCCAGTCAAGAAATGCACCGATTTTCGTTACCTGTTTTACTCTGAGAAGCCCCGTTTCGCCAACTGTAAGACGTGGCTCATTTGTTGTAGCGATCATTCGATCCTGTGAATCCTTATAAATAAAAACCTCCAGTTTATCACCAGCTTTGGTCCCCGCCGGAACCTGCTTTGCCGGAAGCAGTACCTGGTGCTTTGTATCCGCGTTCATATCCTCTGCCAGATACACACCAAAATCTACTGTTTTCACTACCTGAAGTGTCTGTTTTTTTCCTAATTCGATCATAAAATCCTCCGATATTTTTTACTTTTTAAATTCGACAACTGCATATGGCTCACCCTTCTGATCATTCAGAAGAATGGTTGTTCTTATATCCTCTTCGGCTTTTGCCGGACAGATCACATCATAAAGTCTCGCCTGCTGTTTATATTCTGCACGCATTTGATGGATTTTAAAATCTGCCGGCAGATAATCCATTGCCATCTGAACATACTGACAATTATTTACATGATGGTTGGTATCCAGATGATGTTTCTGTACTGCAAAAGCTTCCTGCTGCTCATATTCGCCCGGAAGAATAATCTTACGGGGTGCATAATCCATATCCAGTTTTTCTTCCATTTCATAGCCTGCTGTATCGCGCTCTGTCAGTTTAACCGGAAGTCCATTTTCCGCATTGATATAAGTCCAGTAGGTATTCGCATAGGCAATACGTTCTCCATCCTCTGTTTCCATACAGAAATTACGCATTCCAAGAAAACTCCTGAAAGCATATGCCCATGTAGAAGTTCTTATATTCTCTCCAAGACATGGGTATCTCTCTACGATCACCTGCCATGCTGATAATACCCAGAACCTTTTCCATTCCTTAAGAACTTCTATTCCCAGACCTGACTCTTCTGACTGAAAAGTACTGCAGTCCTGAAAATAATTCAGGATTCCAGGCAAAGTCAGTAAGCCATTTTCTCCAATTTCACTATAGCGGACTCTTCCGCTGAAACTATATGCCATATATACCCCGCTTTCACTTCTTCTGCTGTTTTGGACAGCTTATCCGATTTTCTGTCATCATCTATTTCTCAGTAAACTTTACCATTTCCCGATTTCATTTGCAACTGTCAGAACAACACATTTTTTTCTGTTATTTTCTTCCTGAAGTGCTATAATCATGATAAAAATTTTATCATGGAGGTATCTTTTATGTCAGCTCATACTGAAATCACGATCCGTACAGCCAGAGAATCGGACGCTCCTGCACTTCTTAATATCTATGCTCCCTACATAGTCAATACCGCCATCACCTTCGAATATACCGTCCCGTCAACAGAAGAGTTTGCCGGAAGGATTCGACGCACTCTCCAAAAATATCCTTACCTTGTCGCTGAACAGCAGAATAAAATTCTCGGTTATGCCTATGCCGGTCCATTCCATGAACGTGCTGCTTACGACTGGGCTGTTGAGACGTCCATCTATGTAGACCAGACTCAGAGACATACGGGGATCGGCCGCCTTCTGCATGACGCTCTGGAGCACACTCTGCAGGCTCAGGGAATTCTCAACATGAATGCCTGCATCGCCTGTACTTCAAAAGAAGATCCACATCTGGACAACAACAGTATTGAATTTCATACACATATGGGATATCGTCTGGTCGGAAAATTTTACCAGTGCGGATATAAATTTCATACCTGGTATAATATGGTCTGGATGGAAAAACAGATAGGTGAACATCGAAAGGATCAGCCCGTGCCTCTCACCTTCAAAGAACTTCTTGAATCTTGCCGTCAACAAGACAAAAAAAAGCACCTCATCTGAGGTGCTTAAGAAGCAGGGCTACAAGGATTCGAACCTTGAAATGACGGAGTCAGAGTCCGTTGCCTTACCGTTTGGCGATAGCCCTTCATTCATTCGCTTGCGTTTTTTATTTCTTATCGCTCGCGACGAATGTTATTATATTACAGTGTTCCAAAAAAATCAACCCCTTTTTTAATTTTTTTTATTTTTTTTTTTGACATTACTGTTTATGTAAAATCTTAGTGCTGATCGTGTAAAATAATGCTATAATAGGAATACCTTTTGATACAGGATGCCTTTGCATTCGGCATCTGTGATTTATTTGTCTAAATAAGAGGAGAAACTTTATGAGAGCAACCAATCTGACCCTGCTTACTGATCTGTATGAGTTAACAATGATGCAGGGTTATTTCAAGAACCCAACCAACCAGACCGTTATCTTTGATATGTTTTATCGTGTCAACCCGTGCGGAGGCAGTTTCGCAATTACTGCAGGTCTGGAACAGATGATCGAGTATATCGAAAATCTTCATTTCAGCCCGGAAGACATCGATTACCTCAGAAGTCTTCATATTTTTGAAGAAGATTTTCTGGAATATCTGAGCGGCTTTCATTTTACCGGTGATATTTATGCAATCCCTGAGGGAACTGTCGTATTTCCAAGAGAACCGCTTGTTAAGGTCATTGCACCTATCATGGAAGCACAGCTTGTTGAGACTGCGATCCTGAACATCATCAATCATCAGAGTCTTATTGCTACCAAGGCAGCCCGTGTCTGCTACGCAGCGCGAGGAGATGGAATCATGGAATTTGGTCTTCGCCGTGCACAGGGACCTGATGCCGGTATTTATGGTGCACGCGCCGCTGTGATCGGCGGATGTGCCGGCACCTCCAATGTACTTACAGGCCAGATGTTCAACGTTCCCGTACTTGGCACACACGCACACAGCTGGATCATGAGTTTCCCGGATGAATACACTGCATTTAAGACCTATGCCAGAATGTATCCAAATTCCTGTACGCTTCTGGTCGACACCTATGATGTCCTCAAATCCGGTGTCCCAAATGCAATCCGCGTCTTTGAAGAGATGCGAGAGGAAGGTGTGAAACTTACCCACTACGGAATCCGTATTGACAGTGGTGACCTTGCGTATCTTTCCAAGGAAGCCTACAAAATGCTTGCTGCTGCCGGATTTGACGATGCAACTATCTCTGCTTCCAGTGATCTGGATGAGTACCTGATCGACAGCCTTAAGACCCAGGATGCCAAAATCAATTCCTGGGGTGTCGGAACCAACCTGATCACCAGCAAGGATAACCCTGCTTTCGGCGGCGTATACAAGATTGCTGCAGTAAAAGATTCCGGAAGCTCTACTTTTACACCAAAGATCAAGCTTTCCGAAAATACAGAAAAAGTCACCAATCCTGGAAATAAAACTGTTTATCGAATCTACAGTAAATCCACAGGCAAGATCAAAGCAGATCTTATCTGTATGGCAGATGAAGTTTTTGATCCGGAAGAAACTATGATCATCTTCGATCCTATTGATACCTGGAAAAAGACCAAGGTCCTCGGTGGTACCTATGAACTCCGCGAACTTCTGATCCCGGTCATCCGCGAGGGCAAACGTGTTTATACTTCTCCTGAGGTTATGGAACTCCGCGAATACTGCCAGAAAGAACAGAATACTCTCTGGGATGAGTCTCGCCGACTGGTAAATCCTCAGAAGGTATATGTGGATCTTTCCCAGAAATTATACGATATCAAGAAAAATCTTCTTGAAGAAATGAGCGAAAAGTCTCTTGACTGACACCTTATATCCAACATCACCCATGCAGTTTTTCATTTTTTAAATCTGCATGGGATTTTTGCAGTTTAACGCATTAATTTGCTAGATTTTCTTTTCATAACGTGTTATACTGTGCTAGATTAAAAGACACTTGCTCTTTGAGTGTCATATACATACTGGAGGAACTACATAATGTCAATGAAAATCAATCATGAACTTCCTCTTCCTGAAGTTCTTAAAAACGAATATCCGCTCAGCCCTGAATTAAAGGCCGTAAAACAGCGTCGCGATGAGGAGATCCGTCGCATCTTTACCGGTGAATCTGATAAGTTTGTTGTTCTTGTAGGCCCTTGTTCCGCAGACAATGAAGATACTGTCTGTGAATATGTTCGTCGTCTCAAGAAGGTTTCTGACAAGGTTTCCGATAAGTTAATGATTATTCCTCGTGTTTATACCAATAAACCACGTACTACAGGAGACGGCTACAAGGGAATGCTTCATCAGCCGGATCCGGACAAGGCACCGGATCTTCTTGCCGGAATCATCGCAATTCGCAAGATGCATATGCGCGTAATGCAGGAAACAGGACTTTCCTCTGCTGATGAAATGCTTTACCCGGAAAACAGAAGTTACCTCGATGATATCCTCTCCTATGAAGCAGTCGGTGCACGTTCTGTCGAAAACCAGCAGCATCGTCTTACCGCCAGCGGAATGGATATACCGGTTGGTATGAAGAATCCGACCAGCGGTGATCTCTCTGTTATGCTGAATTCCGTTACTGCTGCCCAGCATCCGCATCATTTCATCTATCGCGGTTGTGATGTTGAGACCTCCGGAAACGATCTGGCACATACCATCCTCCGCGGAGGTGTCAATCAGTATGGACAGGCCATCCCGAATTACCATTATGAGGATCTGATTCGTCTCTATAATCTGTACAGCCAGAAAGATCTCAAGAATCCGGCTGTTGTTATAGATGCAAATCATTCTAATTCCAACAAAAAATATAAGGAACAGATTCGTATTGTAAACGAAGTTCTTCACAGCCGTAACTGTTGTCCGGAACTTCATAAGCTTGTTAAGGGCGTTATGATAGAGAGTTATCTTCTTGAAGGCCGCCAGGAAATCAGCGACCATATGACTCCTGGATGCTCCATCACTGACCCATGCCTTGGCTGGGAGGATACCGAACGTCTTCTGTACGAAATCGCTGAAAAATGCTAAAAAACACCGGAGATTCTTTTTCGACTCGAAGAATCTCCGGTATTTTTATTGTTCCATCTGCCGTCCCAGAAATCCTGCTGCTGTCTGTACAAGCATTCTCTCCGGATTTCCAAGCTTTTCTCCATTATTCTTTCCAACTAATGCAACCGATCCAATGGCATCCCCTGCACAGATGATTGGTTGAACGATCAATCCTGCTTTATTTTCTTTTTGATTCTGGATCAGTGAAATCTTTCCTTTTTCTTCTCCATAATAGCACTTCGCTTCTCGATCCGCGATGACTCTGTCCAGTTCACTGCTGATCGTTTTTCCTTCATATTCCCGGCTTCCATGCCCCGAGGCAGCCACCACCTGATCATGATCTGTAATACACGCTACCATCCCGGTAGTCTGTGCCAGAGCTTCCACGTATTCCTTTGCAAAAATACTCAGTTCACCGATTGGAGAATATTTCTTCAGAATGATCTCACCTTCCCTGTCGGTAAAAATCTCCATGGGTGTTCCCTCTTTAATCCCCAATGTCCGTCGTATTTCTTTTGGGATCACTACTCTTCCAAGATCATCTATGCGGCGAACGATTCCTGTAGCTTTCATATACGTCATGTTCCTCCTGCTGTTTTTTATTTACCTTATTTCACTGTATGGTTATTATATGGAAAAACAGGAGAATTATGTACTTTAAGTCGAATTCACCTGAGACTTCATATAGGATTCTGGCAGAAACACGGCAAAACACCTCGCGGAATATTACCTTCTGAATAATTGCAAATTTTTATAATTTACTCTTCACATTTATGATTTTTTGTGCTATAGTTTCAATATACTTGATATGTAGTTTTGATTACTACGTTATTGGTTTTTGATTATTTACACGGAGGTGTTTATTATGAAGCTTAAATTAAAAGATCCCTGGAGTGCGATCACTCATGGCGTTGCGGGATTACTTGCAATTGCCGGAGCTGCGCCACTTCTTCTCAAGGCCGCTTCTGGTGAGAGCACAGAGGCACCTTTACACATTGCTGCTCTGGCAGTTTTTATTCTTACAATGATTCTTCTTTATACAGCCAGCACCATTTATCACTCTGTAGATTCCAGTGAGAAAGTTAACCGCAGGCTCCGCAAGATGGATCACATGATGATCTTTGTCATGATTGCAGGAAGTTACACGCCGATCTGCCTCATTGCCCTTCATAACCGCCTTGGATATATCCTCTGTGGTCTTGTATGGATCATTGCTATCCTTGGAATTCTGTTCAAGGGATTCTGGATCACCTGTCCGAAGTGGCTCTCTTCAGTCCTTTATATTGGAATGGGATGGCTTTGTGTACTGGCATTTGTCCCGATCTTCCATTCACTTCCAAAAGCAGGATTTCGATGGCTTCTCGCCGGAGGCATCATTTATACAATAGGCGGTATCATTTATAGTTTAAAGCTTCCGCTTTTTAATTCCAGACATAAGAATTTTGGCTCTCATGAAGTTTTCCATGTTTTTATTATGCTTGGAAGTGTCTGCCATTTTATTCTCATGTATTGTTTCGTCTCTACCCTGCCATTTTAACGGCAGGGTAGTTTTTGTTGCTGTGAACAGTTAATGGTTTTTATCTCTATCAGAACTCTATAAGCTGCAGCTTTTCTTTCCTTGTCAGCTGCTTGATCGCATATTCTCTTCCCATTGCCTCTTCTTTTGTCTCATATCCTTCATAATAAACCAATTTTACCGGTCTTTTTGTTCTGGTATATTTTGCTCCTGACTTACTTTCGTTATGAGCTTTCAGACGCTTGGACAGACAGTTTGTCCACCCTGTATACAAGCTCCCGTCCGCACACTGAACCATATATGTATAATTCATAATCTTCTCCTCTTCCGTAATTCATGAATAGAACTCATCTTAATATTTATGTAAGGATAACTGTCCTTCAGACCCAACCAGCCATCCCGATTGTTTTAGTGCTGTCAGACAGTTACTATGAATCTATATAAAAAGCAGCCGATTCAAATCTGTACTTCATCCGTTTGTCTCCT
>UMKX01087803.1_pt1 | contig 10847 bp, 16 predicted proteins | sample 1966471 | NCBI WGS metagenome assembly UMKX01 (sample SAMEA4836188, study PRJEB28245) | human gut metagenome | biome: gut microbiome; material: fecal sample | place: Denmark | collected 2008
ACTGCCCGAACTGCGGCGCGAAGATGGACGGAGAGGAGAAATCAGCGAGCGATGGCGGGGCCGACAAGCATTGAGAGGTGACGAAACTTGACCCTTGAAGATCTGGAACAGTATCAAAACCTGAAGCGAGAGATTGCGGCGTTGGATGGCCGTCTTTCCCGGGAGGAAAGGCGCGCCCGGGAAGTTGTGACGGATTCGGTTCGCGGTTCCGCGACGGAATTCCCATATACACCATACACGGTGAAAATCAAAGGGACGGCGGTACGCCGCATAAAAAACGTTAGCCGTGTTCGCCATCTTCGGGAGCGCCGCCGCGCGGATGCTGCACGGGAGCTGGCCGCGCTTGAAGAGTTTATCTCCAACGTGGAAGATAGCCGAATGCGGCAGATCATTGATCTGCGATTTATTCAGGGTATGAATTGGCGGCAGGTAGCACAACGGGTGTATGGTTCGCCACATTATGAGGATGCTGTGAAAAAAAGATTGTACAGATTTTTGAAATGTCCCGGATGTCCCGAATCGCTATGATAAAATATAAACTGCCGGAGGTGGATAAAACGAGCCGCCCCGGCGATACGGTTGAAAAAGGGAGCGCCTCCATTCCACGGGGCGCTCCCTTGCATTTGCGATCCGGCACGCCTGCTCCCGTGCCGGACGATGTCATTCCGCCGGAATGCGGGGAGCGATAGGCTCCCCGTATTCCCGTCGCATGGCAGATTCTGTGATGATCCATTGTTTACCGATGTGCTTGGCGTCAACGCCTTCAACGAATTTCCCGCGCAGGATCGCCTGGCGTAATGTAGCGTCGGCGCGGCCCCAGCGTTGCGCGGCTTCGGCAATGGACATCAAGCCATCAAAAGGATTTTCATTCATCGTCGTTCCTCCTGAGTATCTTCCGGCAAAGCATGATCACATAGATGCACAATGGGATGCTGACAACGGAGAGAGCGACTGATACGATGTCGAGCCATAGCATAATTGTGTGGACATTGGGCAAGGCTTGTGGGATAATACCCATAAGAGAGGGGCTTTCGCCCCTCGCCTAGGGTTTCGCAAGCCATTCAATCAGTTTCTCAATGAGGCTGACCAGCTGAGTGGCGAGCGCAAGAGCGGCGGTGATAAGTGCTAGTTTGGCGACTTGCTTATCATCGCTTCTCTTTTTCCTGCCCATGTCGTTCACCTCCTTTCTATGGTTATATTATACTACGGTATCGTAGTATTGTCAAGAGGAAATGGAAGAAAACAAAGCGATTTAGGATATTTTTTTTGATTACACCACAGGCGATAATTATGACAGAAACCGATATTGCCTATGTCAAATGGTGCATTGAGCACGACATTCATAAGTTTTATACATGGGTAAAGTGGGAGCATAAGCGCAAGGAAATTCTGGCAAGCGACCATTACGAGTGCCAGCACTGTAAAGCGCAGGGTATTTACCGGCGAGCGACGACCGTACACCATATGCAGTACGTGCGCAAACATCCAGAATGTGCGCTTGAAGATTTTTATGTCTGGAATGGGGAGAAACGCCGGAACCTCGTATCACTGTGCAACGCATGTCATGAAGCGGCGCACGGATACCGCCGCAAAACCGTAAGGCCGATCACACTTGAACGTTGGTAGTCCCCCGGTTCAAAAAAAACGGCTTTTAAGGGAGGGGGAGCGACCGGGGGCAGGCATAGACAGAACAGAGCGCCCTCGCGCACGAGGAAAAAGCGGAAGGAGGATATTGCGTGGCAAAGAGGAAGAAAAACGACCCGTGCCCGGCTGTTTTCAGGACGGATTATGAAAGAATTCGAGATGATCTGATTGATCAGCTGGAGCGCAATGGAACGGTTGGAGGGCATTATATTGACCTTGTGAACGACTACATGAACATGTGGATCACAAAATCGCAGCTGGATGCTGACATCAAGCAGCGCGGCGTGATCGCGCCGTATACCAACGCCAACGGTACGGTGACGTTGAAGAAAAACGAATCCATTGAACTCGCGCTTAAGGTGAACGGGCAGATGCTCAAAGTACTCGACCACTTGGGAATTAAGCCGGTTGGGGAGGTATCCCCGGATGCTGACGAGGAGATGTAATATTAACCCGCATATCTTACGCTACCTCGAGGCGGTTGAAAAGGACGCAGTGCCTATATGCAAAGAGCAAAAGCAGCTTGCCGCGCTGGTACGCAGGGCATTCGCGGAAGAGGACATCTGGTGTGATGATGCGCGGCTTGAGCGCTACTTGACGTTGCAGAAATTCTTTCCGTACCGCCTGTTCGACTGGGAAACGTTCTGCTTTGCACTGCATAACTGCGTGTTCCGCGCAGACGGTATGCCGCGCTGGCCGGATCTTTTCATCTGCGTGGGCCGTGGCGCAGGCAAGAACGGATACCTTGCGTTTGAAGATTTCGCGCTGCTATCCCACTATCATGGGATCATGCGTTATGACATCGACATCTGCGCCAATGCGGAGGATCAAGCACGCACTACGTTTGATGACATCTATGATATCCTGGAGGAAAACCGTCCGAAGCTGGAGCGGTTTTTTTACTGGAACAAGGAGAAGATCGTCAATCTTAAAACCAAATCCGTGCTCCGGTTCCGGACGAGCAACGCCCGGACAAAGGACGGCGGCCGCCAGGGCAAGGTCGACTTCGACGAAGTCCACGAATATGAGGACTACGCGATCCTCGACGTCTTTACGACAGGGCTTGGCAAGAAGCCGCATCCGCGGCGAACCTTCATTACAACGAATGGCAAAGTTCGGGACGGAGTGCTGGACGACTATCTGGCGCAGGCCGCCGAAGTGCTTGCGGGCAATATGCCGGATGGCGGGATGCTGTTCTTTATATGCCGGTTGGATGACAAACAGGAGGTGCATGATGAACGGCTTTGGGTAAAAGCAAATCCTTCGCTTCCGTTTCGGCCTGATCTCTTGGAGGAAATGCGCAAGGAATACGCAGACTTCCAGCGCGGGAGGAAGATGACGGGCGCATTCATGACGAAGCGCATGAATACACCGGAATCCGACGTTGAGACGGCGGTGACCGATTTCGAGAACCTGCGCGCGGCGTCGCGGCCCGTCCCGCTGGAGATGCTCGAAGGACGCAAAGCCGTCGTGGGGATTGACTTTACGAAGGTGAACGATTTCGCGACAGCGGGGTTTCTGCTGCGGGATGGCGATATGCGGTATTGGATTGACCATACCTGGGTATGCCGCCATTCGAAGGATTTAGGCAGGATCAAGGCCCCGCTTGATGAATGGGCGGCTCAGGGGCTGCTTACCTGGGTGGACGATGTGGAGATCGATCCGGAATGGGTCGTGGAGTGGATCGTGAAAACGGGAACCGAATACAATCTCCGCCAGATCGCGCTTGACAACTTCCGGTATAGCGTTTTCGCTTCGGCGCTGCGTAAGATCGGTTTCAGCGCGAAAGAGCATAAAAACGTGAAGCTCGTGGGCGGCCGGGACGTTATGAAGGTTCACCCCGTCATAGAATCCATGTTCCTGCGGCAGCGGATCGCCTGGGGCGATCCAACCATGATGCGCTGGTATGTGAACAATACCAAGTCCGTTCCCGCCGCGCGGCGGGCCGCAGGAGAGACGGATATTGGAAACTGGACGTATGGAAAGATCGAGGGCAAAAGCCGGAAGACGGACGGCTTTATGGCGCTCGTGGCGGCGATGACGGTTGAGACCGAACTGGATGAGGCGCCAGCGGGCAATATCAATAGCTTGCCCGTGCTGGCATTTTGAGGAGGTGATGAAAACGGGAATCATGACATGGCTATGGGACCGGTTGAAAGGCCGCTCCATGGAAATCCCTCCGGGGCAGTTTTTCGACTATGCTGCGGAGTACACAGTTCGTGAGCTTGCATTTTGGGCCGCAGTGAACGCGATCGCGAGCGGCATCAGCAAGTGCGAATTCAAGACCTATCTGCGGGGGGAAGAAGTCAAAGAGGATGAGTGGTATCTGTGGAACGTGGAGCCGAACAAGAACCAAAGCTCAAGCGAGTTTATACGGCAGTGGATCACGAAGCTGTACCGGGAAAACGAGTGCCTAATCATCCATACGGACGATGGGCAACTCCTGATTGCGGATAGTTGGGATCATAAAGAATACGCCGTATACGAAGACGTTTTCACGCAGGTCACAGTCAAGGATTATGTTTTTAACCGCGCATTCCGTCAAAGCGAAGTATTGCATTACCGGCTCAATAGCGCAGACGTGAACAGGCTTCTACACCAGATGTATGAAAGCTATGGCAAGCTGATCTCCTACGGACAGAGGTACTACCAGAAAAGCCGGGGGAGTAAGGGCACGTTGAAGGTGCCGGCGCATCAGACGGGCGATCCGAAGCATACGGAATCGGTCAACTCGTTTCTGGCAAACCAGTGCCGGACGTTCCTCGAGAGCGACAACGGCGTACTTCCGTTATACGAGGGTTATGATTATACAAACATCGGCAACAAGACCTATGCCAACGACAGCACCCGCGACATTCGGGCGATGATCGATGACGTCTTTGATTTTACGGCGCGCGCGTTCGCAGTGCCGCCGGCATTGCTGCGCGGTGACGTGGCGGGAACAAAAGATGCGATGGAGAGTTTCCTGACCTTGTGCATAGATCCGCTGGCCGATTTTTTCGCGGAAGAGATCGTGCGCAAACGGTGCGGGAAAAACGCTGTGCTTGCCGGCACAACGCTCGTGATCGATACGACGGCGGTCAAGCATGTGGATCTGCTGAGCGTTGCAACAGCGATCGACAAGCTGATCGGATCCGGCGCGTTCTGCATCAACGATATCCGGCGTTTGGCAGGCAAGGAGCCGATTGACGCGCCGTGGGCGTGGCAGCACTGGATCACAAAAAACTATGCCACGGTAGAGGACTTGCTTGCGGCACTACAAAACGGGGAGGGACCAAGTTGAGACGAGGACGAGAAAAGATGAGAGAAGGAGGTGGCCTGCATGCCGCTTGAGGTACTCAAATGGAAGTTGAAACAGGCGATGGAAGATCCGGGAACGCTGGAGCTATATCTTTACAGCGAGGTGGCGCCAGACGGATATGATTGGTGGAACGGCAGGACGATCGAGAGCAAGACGTCGCAAGACTATTTCCGCGACCAGCTGGTCGAGCACAGCGACGTCAAGCAGATCAACCTGTACATTAACTCGTGCGGCGGCTCGGTCGTCGAGGGCTATGGCATTTACGCGCAGCTTAAACGGCATCCGGCACAAAAGACCGTGTATGTAGACGGGTTCGCAAACTCGATTGCGTCCATCATCGCTATGTGCGGGGACAAGATCATCATGCGCGTCAACAGCATGATGGGGATCCATAACATGATGGATGTTTGCTTTGGAAACGCGGCGGAACACCGAAAATGCGCAGCGGACCTTGACCGCATGATGGAGGGAAATCGGCAGATTTACCTTGAACGCTCCGGCGGGAAGATCACGCTTGAAAAGCTCACTGAGCTTTTGGACGCCGAGACGATGCTTACTGCAGAAGAATGCTTGGAATATGGCCTGTGCGATGTGGTGGAAGGTGCTGTAAGCGATCCGGAGCAGATGACACAGATGATGCAGCGCATCAATTTCAGCCTCACAGCGCAGATACAGTATCACAAAAGTTTGCGGCAGGCATGGCGTGACGCGTTTGAGCTGGCGCCACCACACGACCCGCCCACAGGGCAGGGTCCAAAAGAACCGCCGCAGGGGAAGAAACTCCAGCGGTTTTTTAATGCACTGAAATGAAAACAAGGAGGAAAGAAAAATATGGCTATGAAGAACCTTGACCTGCTCAAAGAGCAGAAAACGAAGATCCTGCAGCGCATGACCGATGCGCTGCGCGGCGACGACACCGAAGGCTTTGCATCCGCGTGGGAAGAATTGCAGACCAATCTTCAGGAGAGTGTCATGGCTGAAGCCCAGGGGATACTGGATCAGCATGATACCGCGGTTCTGGCTTCTCGCGGAGTGCGGCAGCTTACCAGCGAGGAGACCAAGTATTACGAGGGGCTGATCCAGGCCATGCGCTCCAGCAATCCCAAGCAGGCCATTGCGGATTATGAACCGGTGATGCCCAAGACCACGATCGACGCGGTGTTTGACGACCTGGTGCAGGAGCACTCCCTCTTGGAAGCGATCAATTTCCAGAACACATCCGGACTTGTGGAGTATATCGTCAACACCCATGAGAAGCAGCTTGCCTCCTGGGGCGTGCTGACCTCTGAGGTCGTCAAGGAGCTGACCAGCGGTTTCAAGAAGGTCAACATGACGCTGAACAAACTGTCGGCTTTTATACCGGTGGCTAAGTCCATGCTGGATTTGGGACCCGCGTGGCTGGATCGGTATGTCCGGGCGATCCTGGGCGAATCGCTGTCTTTCGGCTTGGAGGAGGCAATCGTCAACGGCACCGGCAAGAACATGCCGATCGGCATGAACCGGCAGGTGGGCGACGGCGTGACCGTCACTGATGGCGTATACCCGGTGAAGACCACTGTACCGCTTACCAGCTTCCGGCCGGAGGCATATGGAACGTTTTTGTCTGCCTTGGCCACCGACCCTAACGGAAATCCCCGGCGGGTGGATGAGGTGCTGTTTGTCTGCAATCCCACGGATTACCTGACCAAGGTTATGCCGGCAACCACGCTGCTCAAGCCAGATGGTACCTACGCCAACAACGTGACCCCGATTCCAACCAAATTCATCCAGTCCGTGCAGGTGCCGTCTGGTAAAGCTATCGTTGGCCTGGCGCGCCGGTACTTTATGGCCATCGGCACGGCGAAGTCCGGAAAGATAGAATACGATGACAGCTATCACTTCCTCGAAGATGAGAGGATGTACCTCGTCAAGCTGTATGGTCACGGAGAGCCGCTGGACAATAACGCCTTTGTCTATGCGGACATCTCTGGACTCCAGCCTATGTGCTACCTAGTGGAGACTATCACAAACCCTTGAGCGCGCGTCTATCAGGGCTGTCAATAGGCGCGCTGACGCTGTCCCCGGGATTTGACCCGGATGTGGCAGAGTACGCAGCAGCCACCACAAGCGCCACAAATAAAGTCACGGCTACGCCAGAGGACGCGCGGGTGGCAGTGGCGATCACTGTAAACGGTGCGGCTCTCGGAAACGGTTCCGCCGCAACGTGGAACACCGGGGAGAACGTGGTGACCATCACCGTGACCAATGGTTCTTTGTCTAAAGTCTATACGGTGACTGTGACTAAGTAAGGGGGAGGGCGCCATGACGAGACAGGATGAGGCATATGGCCTGCTGCCCGGCGTGCGCAACTATCTGGACATCACCTGGGATGACCCGGCGGGCGATCGAAAGCTCGTCGGGATCATCCTGCGAGGGATGGACTACATAGACGCGCGTGCGGGTAAGGGGATGGACTACATGGAGGAGGGGGCCGCGCGGGCGCTTCTGATGGATTACTGCATGTATGCAAGATCCGGCGCGATCCACGAGTTTGGCACAAATTACTTGCGCGATCTGACCGTGCTGAGGCTTTCACAGATCGAGGTGAGCTCGGATGCAGACCTATAAGGACGGCGTGTGCGCGGTATATCGCACAAAGAATGTAGCGCAACCAGGCAAGAAGGCAGAGTATAAACTTGAGCCGAAGGTGCCGCTGCTGCGCTACGATGAGCGTACGGTGGGAATCAAGCGGTTTTACACTGCGATGCAGGCTGATACCCGTATTGACCGGTTGATACGCTGCCCACGATTGGACAGCGTATCGGTTCATGACGTTTTGGTGATCGGCGACGAGCAATACGAGATTGAGCAAGTGCAATATCCAGTGGAGGTCAAGCCGCCTTCCATGGACGTTACGTTGCGGCGGTTGGAGGTGCGCTATGAATCCGTTTGATTTTACATGGCTCGAAACGCTGCTTCTATCTATCGACCCGGCCGCGACGAAATACGAAGGGAACGGCAGCGAGGCATACACGGTATGGACGCCTTATGGCGAGGCCCAAGCCCGATTTGCCGGTAACCGCCGCCGCGTAGTCGCCCGCAAGATACAAATAGACCGATTCACTAAATTGGATTCGGATGCAGTCGCCGCCGCATTATATGCCACGCTTGATGCCGACCCCCGGGTCACGTTTGTGTATACGCAGGATTATGAGCCGGATACGGGCTATATCCATCACATCTATGACTGTGAGGTGATCTGATGCCGCGGCTTGAAACAAGTGGGCTCGATGAGATTATCGCGGATATAAAGCGGCTTGGCGTTGAAGCGGAACAGATAGCCGACGACATCCTGATGGTTGCCGCGGCGGAGGTCAGCGGGGCATGGGAACGGGCCACGAAAGAAGCGGGGCATGTCGATACTGGCGACATGCTCAAAAGCATTAGATGTGACAAAAAACCCAAAACAATCAACGGGATCAAGGCGATTGAGGTATATCCGCGTGGCAAAGATTCCAAGGGCGTACGTAACGCGGAAAAAGCGTTTTTGCTGCATTATGGAACCAGCAGCATCAAAGGAAGCAGGTTTGTTGACCGGGCTGAGCAACTGGCAGAGCCTGCAGTGCAACAGGCAGCCGAAAGGCTGTGGAATAAATATCTTGAAGGAAAGGACGTTTAGAATATGGAAGTTGGTCTTGCCTATATCGTCGCCGCGAAAGAGACGGAGACAAACGGCGTTGCAACATATTCCGATGGCATGGTGCTTGCAGAGGCGGTTGACGCGAATATCACCATTACGCGTGAGAGCAAGAAGTTCTATTCCAATAATGGAGTGCGCGCGGTACGCGAGCGGTTTAAAGAGGGTTCTGTAAAGCTCGGCCTCGACGATCTGAGCCAGGAAGGGCACAAGTTCCTGTTCGGCGGCACGGAATCGGCGGCCGACATCGAAGGAGACGCCGAAGCCAAGGAGCTTGCCGTCGGCGGCGACGATGTGATTCAGCCCGTCGGCGTAGGGTTCTATGCTACAAAGATGGTTGGAGACGAAGTGAAATACCGGGCGATCTGGCTGCGTAAGGTTCGTTTCGCACCACCGTCGGAGGAGTTCAAGACGGAAGGGGAAAGCTTCGAGTTCATGAATCCGTCTATCACGGGTGAAATCTTTGAGGTCAAAGCGGTAGCCGCTGACACGAAGAAACGCTACAAAGACGAAGTTACCGTAGACACGGAAGCCAAGGCGGTTGCATGGCTCAATGCGAAAGCCGGCATCACGGCCGCATAAGGAGGACGTGAATGGGTATTTTCAAGAAACCTGACGGCGATACGATTACACTGCGTGGGGTGACATACAATTTGGTTTTCAACCTGAACGTGGTGGAAGCAGTAATAGGCCGTTTTGGATCAGTCGCTGAGATGTATCAAAAAATCGAAGAAATGACTGAGCAGGAGGCTCTGGATGTATTTGCGTGGATCACGGTGCAGATTATCAATGAAGATGTGGCGGAGCGCTGCGAAAACGGAGAGAACCTACAGCCTATGACGATCGAACGCCTGAAACGGACGATGTCCGCACGGCAGTTGGTAGATGTGAAGCACTGCATTATTGGCATAGTGCGACGCGATATGCCTACGGAAGAGAGTGAGGATGAAACGGAACCGGACGGAAAAAACTGACCAACCACCCTGCGAAAGACGCTGAATGCGACCTCGTAGGGTGGTATTTGCATGCAGGGTTAGTCCTTGGGTATTCTGAGCGTGAAGTGTGGCGTATGACGCCGCGGAAGATCTATGCATTGTATCAAAGGCATATCCGCTACATCGATGACTGTGCCCAGAATTTTGCGGTGCGAATCGTCAACGCATTGGGCGTTGCCATTGGCGGAGCGCGCACTGCACGCGGGAGTATTGATGATGCAATTCCACAGGACGATTTTTAGCTTAGAGGAAGAAGTATGGCGGTAAGAGATATGCGTTCCCGCGTGTCCATGGAAGGATTGAGCGGCTATAAGCAGGCGCTTGCCGAAATGGGACAGGGATTATCCGTATTGAATTCCGAATTAAGGCTGAACACGGAACAATTTAAGGGCAACGAAAACAGTATCGAAGCCTTGGAAAAACGCGGAGACATTCTGGATCGCAAGCTGTTGAGCCAAAAGGATAAGGTAGACCTTCTGCGAGAGGCGTACGAAAAATCGGCCAAGCAGAATGGGGAATCCTCGGCGACTACGCAGGAATATGCGGTTAAGCTAAACAATGCAGAAGCTGCAATGTTCAGCATGGATCGTGAACTGCAGGAGAATACGAGACGGCTTGAAACCGCAAGAAAGAAAACGGACGATCTTGGAGAGGCTCAAAATGATACGGCCCACAAAGGCCGCGGGCTCGGAGACATGCTGAGCGAAGTGTCGGGAAAGCTCGGCATTACACTTCCGGTGAACGCCGGTAAAAGCATAAAGGCGCTCAATAAAATTGATGCAAGCACGCTTGCCTTTGTTGGCACAGCGGCCAAAATGATTTCATCCCTTGTAAAAATGTCGGTGGAGGCTGCAAAGACAGCGGATGACATTTTGACGATGTCTACCACAACGGGACTTTCTACCGATCAGTTACAGGAATTCAAATATGCGTCCGAACTGATCGATGTGTCGCTCGATACGATGACCGGTTCCATGAGCAAAATGATCAACTCCATGAATACTGCGCGCAGCGGCAGCAAGGAGACTGCGGAGGCTTACCGGAAGCTGGGCATTCGGATTACAGGGACAAATGGTCAACTACGGGATGCCAATACGGTTTACTACGAGGCGATTGAGAAGCTCGGGAGAATAAAAAACGAAACTGAGCGGGATGCGATCGCTATGAAGATCTTCGGGGAATCGGCGCGTGATTTGAACCCGCTTATTGAAGCCGGCGCGGACAGGCTCCC
>UMKX01003375.1_pt1 | contig 10819 bp, 10 predicted proteins | sample 1966471 | NCBI WGS metagenome assembly UMKX01 (sample SAMEA4836188, study PRJEB28245) | human gut metagenome | biome: gut microbiome; material: fecal sample | place: Denmark | collected 2008
CTTTTGTAAACCCCTTTTTGACAATTTTTTTATCTTTTTTATATTATCGGCAAATTTTCCATATTATTCTTTATTCTATCTGATTTTTAATGCCTTTTCACTATTATTCTGCCTTTTACACGCTGAATCCCTCTTCATATACATATATATGTAAAAAGAAATTTGTTCTTATCCTTTAAATGTAATTTCACACCCAATTATATTGTGCATTTATATAATTTGGATAAGACTTATTTGTTCGTTTTGTACAAATTTCGTAAAATTTGTTTTTGCAGACTGGACTTTTCGCAAAAATGTGTTATTATAGTATATGTAAAGCGATATAGTTTTGGCATCCTGCTACTTGGTGTTGAGGCTACTTACCTTTACAAATTGCAAATATCCGGAGGTTTAGTTATGAGTTTTGACAGAATTATCGCCATTACAAGACAGTATGGTTCAGGCGGACACGATATCGGTAAAGCACTTGCCGAGAAGCTTGGTATATCGTTTTATGATAAGGAGCTCATTTCTATTGCCGCTAAAGAGAGCGGTGTATCTCCCGAGGTATTCAAGCACGCTGACGAAAGAGCTACCAACAGTCTTTTGTATTCATTGTCTGTGGGACTGTACAATTACGGTAACAACTTTTCTTCAGTCGGTGACTTGCCGGTTAATGACCGTCTTTATATTTTACAGCACAAGATTATCAAGCAGCTTGCAGAAAAGGAAAATTTCGTTGTTGTCGGTAGATGCGCCGACTATGTTCTTAAGAATAATCCGAAACTTGTGAAGGTATATATTTATGCTGATCTTGATAAGAGAATTAAAAGAGCTGTTGACAGACAGGACATTGACCCTGCCAGAGCCAAACAGGCAGTTTTGAAGGCAGACAAGAACAGAGCAAATTACTATAGTTTTTATTCAGGAAAAAAATGGGGTCTTGCAGACAACTATGATTTGTGCCTTAACAGCACTAATATTACAGTTGATCAGGCCGTTGACATTATTATAAGTTACATCAATATTTGTGACTCAAATAAAAAATAGCACTCATATTCGAGCATTTCCTGAATATACTATATTGTTTTATTAAGGAGGTGTACTATATGAAATTTGTCATTATGGATCTTGATGATTTTATCTTTGGTAACGAAGAATGGCACGAGAGCGAAAGATAATCGCTTTTCGGACAGAATTTTAATTTATTTACCGTGATTTTTTATCATTGACATAAAATCAAAAAAGGGGCGGATACTCAATCAAAAGTATCCGCCTTTTTTGTTGCCCCTTAAAACGAAACGAGGGCTTGCATTAATATTGTATGCGTCAAAATCGCAATTATTCATTGTTATTTATAAAAGAAAGCGGATCGGCGTACTTGCCATCAATCTTCACTTCAATGTGTATATGGTTTTCGTCCCCCGCCTCAAAGGGGACTGCGCCGATTGTACCGACCTTCTTCCCGACATCGATTGAATCACCCTTGTTTACATCAACCGAGCCAAGTCCGCAATATCTGCATATGACATTGTCGGCTGAAATTTCAACGATTTTGCCGAGCATTTTATCCTCACAAACATTAGTAACTACTCCGCCCGTCATTGCGGTTACATCATCGCCGAGCTTACCGCCGAAATCAACTCCCGTGTGCGGTTTCCATACATTCAAAGTTTTGAAATAAACACTTTTTTCGCTGTACTCACGAACAACATTGTTTGAATTAAGCGGATAGTTCAGGCTCAAATCTGTTGAAAGCATTGTTTCAAGAGCGTTTTTTGAACTTTCTGTCGAATTTGTTGACGGTTCTTCGGTTGCCGCAATGGTAGGAACTTCGACATCAAGCTTAACCTCGGGCAAGGTTTGGGTTACACCCGTGACATTTTCATTAACCTTAACCTCATTGCTTTGAGTTGCGACAGGAGTTTTTGCACTTGGCACTGATAATGTATTGTAGGTTGAGTACACCGCCATGCAAACGGCAATCAGACAAATTGAGCAAGCCGTGTAAAATCCGATTTTTTCACGGCGACTGCGTTTTTTCTTTCTGTTGTTATAATAATCGCTCATAAAAAAGCACCTCCGTTTCTATTATTGACTGAGGTGCTAAATTTATACAGTTGTATATACAAAAATCCCTCCCGAAAAACGAGAGGGATAAGTTTGTTTTTAAGTATCAATTAGTATAATTATACTTTTCTGCAAACAGCATTGATTGACTCCGGAATTTCGCTTTCGTCAGCAGAAATAAGGAGAACAATGTTAGTTGATGCAGTTTCAGCAAGATCCTGAAGCTTCTTTGTGAAAGTTTCAAGGCCTGCAAGAGCCTCCGGGCAAATCTTGAATGTTGAGTCAACGAGAATGTCAGTAACATCATAGTTGCCTGCGCAGATACCGCTGATAAAACCGAAAAGCATATCATAACCGCTGATGAGATACTGCTCTGTATCAATAAGTCTTGCCTTATGTGTAACATCATATGTGAGCTTTGAGCCTTTTTCAATTACAACAACATTGCCTGTTGAAGCGGCAACAGCCTCGTTAGCAAGAGAGATGAGCTTTTTAGTTTTGCCTGTTCCTTTTTTACCGATAAGTAAAGTAACCATAATTAGTTCCTCCGTTGTTATACTTTATTAAGAAATTATCCGAGTCTTGCCTCAAGAGCAGCCTTCTGATCCTCATAGCCCGGCTTGCCGAGAAGAGCGAACATATTCTTCTTGTAGCTTTCAACACCCGGCTGGTTAAACGGATTAACACCGAGCATATAACCTGAAATAGCACAAGCCTTCTCAAAGAAGTAGATGAGATAGCCAAGCTCTGATTCGTTCATTTCGGGAACATTAAGAACAATGTTCGGTACACCGCCGTCATTATGAGCGAGAACTGTACCCTCGAAAGCCTTCTGATTTACGAATCCCATTGTCTTGCCCGAAAGGAAGTTAAGACCGTCAACATTTGTCGGGTCTGTACCGAGAGTAACTTCTTTTTTACATTTATCAAAGAGAACAACAGTTTCAAACATTGTGCGTCTGCCGTCCTGAATGTACTGACCGAGTGAATGAAGGTCTGTTGAGAAGATAACGCTTGCGGGGAAAATACCCTTGTTATCCTTGCCTTCACTCTCTGCAAAGAGCTGCTTGAACCACTCTGACATCATTGTGTAAGCCGGCTCATAAGAAACCATAACTTCCATAGTTTTGCCCTTGCGGTAAAGCATATTTCTGATTGCAGCATATTTGTAACAATCGTTTGTCTTTAAATCATCGTTGTCAAATTCTTTCTGAGCTGTTGCGGCACCCTGCATAAGAGCGTCAATATCAGCACCCGAAACTGCGATAGGAAGAAGACCTACTGCTGTGAGAACCGAGAAACGACCGCCTACATCGTCCGGAACAACAAATGTTTCGTAACCTTCTTCGTCTGCAAGAGCCTTGAGTGTACCCTTAGCCTTGTCAGTTGTGCAGTAAATACGCTCTCTTGCGCCCTCTTTACCGTACTTCTTTTCGAGCATTTCACGGAACACACGGAAAGCGATGGCAGGCTCGGTTGTTGTACCTGACTTGGAAATCATATTTACGGAAACATCCTTGCCCTCGCAAAGCTCCATAATTTCTGCAAGTGCAGATGAGCTGATTGAGTTACCTGTGAAGAAAATCTGGGGTGTGTCCTTGCAGGTAAGGTTGTAGTTCTGTGATGAAAGAAATTCAATAGCCGCTCTTGCGCCGAGGTAAGAACCGCCGATACCGATTACAATGAATACATCAGTATCTTTCTTGATTTTCTCTGCACACTTCTTGATGCGTGCGAACTCTTCCTTGTCATAATCTGTAGGAAGATTGAGCCAACCCAAAAAGTCGTTGCCGAGGCCGCTGCCGTCATGCAACACCTTGTGAGCTGCTTTAACTTCGGCAGCAACACCGTCATATTCGTGTTCGCCGATAAAATCACTTAAATACTTGTCATTTAACTTTGTTGCCATTTATAAATTCCTCCAAAATTCCTATAGCGAAAATAGAATCGCAATAAGTATCTTTGTTGTTTTATTATACTATAATATGAGCGTTTTTGCAAGGTCAATTTGTGAATTTTTAAAATAAACCCGCATTGTTTTTTGTACTGCTTTTAATAACAATGCACAAACGCTTGATTTTCCTACAAAATCAAAGCGAAATCAGTGAAGCGAACACATATTCAAGCAATGCACCGAAGCTTGTTTTTTGAACAGAATCGCCTGCACAAATATCAAAGCTCTGCACCTTTTTTGAATTTACAAGATATGTAAGCGTACCTATCTTCCTATTCTTTTCAACGGGAGCGTCAATCTTGTCGGGCAGGTCGATTTCGGTTGTAATTTTAGCACCGTTTCCTTTATCAACCACTATTTTTGAAGAAACCTTACATTCAAGCTTTACGCTGTCGGTCATACCGCCGTTTACTTCAATGCTTTTCGGCATATCTTCGGGAAGTGTTAATTCTTTCACGGAAACATTTGCAAAGCCGTAATCAAGAAGTGCCGCCGCATCTGCAAATCGCTCTTTGCCTGTTTTACAGCCGAGAACAACACTTATCAGCGAAACATCTCCCCTTGTTGCGGTTGCAGACATACAGCAACCCGCATCGTTGGTTGTGCCTGTTTTCAATCCCGTAATTCCGTTATAGGTTTTCAACAGCTTGTTCGTGTTGACAATCTGAGTTTTACCGCCACGAAGATTGTCGAGCCAAATTGATGTGTAGTCAAAAATTTTCTCGTGTTTTGTAAGCTCTCTTGACATAAGCGCAACATCATAGGCAGAGGTTATATGCCCCTCCTCATCAAGTCCGTTGCAGTTTTTGAAAACGGTGTCGTTCATTCCGAGTTCTTTGGCACGGCTGTTCATTTTTTCAACAAAAGCGTCCTCACTTCCGCTGATATGCTCCGCAAGCGCAACCGCCGCATCATTGGCAGATACAACAACCGTTGCCTTTATCATATCATCCGCACTCATAGTTTCGCCTTTTTCAAGCCAAATGTCACTTCCGCCCATTCCTGCGGCGTGTTCTGATGCAGTAATTTCATCGTCAAGGCTTAATTTTCCGCTGTCAACAGCCTCAAAGACGAGCAAAAGCGTCATTACCTTTGTTACGGACGCACATGGTCTTTGCTCATGTGGATTTTTCTCAAAAAGAACTTTGCCTGTTGACGATTCCATAAGCACGGCAGACGGAGCGGATATGCTGTCCGCACTGAGAGCATTCACTTTTAATCCGACAAACGGCGACAATAAAAACACTGCACACAATGTTATTGAAACAAATGCCTTTCTTAACATAAAAAACACCTCGTTCATTAATATGAACAAGGTGTCGAATGTATGTAATAAAATATGTGCATTTTTAAAGCTGTAACTTTTTAGTACTGCTCAATAAGACAAACTGCGTGAGCGGAAATGCCCTCAAGTCTGCCTGTAAAGCCGAGCTTTTCCTCGGTAGTAGCCTTAACGCTGACGAGCGAAATATCAATTCCGCAGGCATTGGCGATATTTTTTCTCATTTCGTCAATATGCGGTTTCAGCTTTGGCTGTTGAGCAATAACGGTTGAGTCGATATTGACAATTCTGTAGTTATAATCGGCAAGCACACGGCACACCTCTTTTAAAAGAAGAATACTGTCTGCACCCTTATACTTTTCATCAGTATCGGGAAACAGCTTTCCGATATCACCGAGAGCCGCCGCACCGAGAAGTGCGTCCATAATTGCGTGAACAAGCACATCGGCATCCGAATGACCGAGAAGTCCGAGTTCAAAGGGAATCTCTGTACCGCCGATTATCAGCTTTCTGTTCTCGGCAAATTTATGCACATCATATCCGTGACCGATTCTCATATAAATCTCCTTTGCACAATCAACCCTGTTGTCTTGACTTGAGAATACTCTCGGCAATCACAATGTCAATCGGGGTTGTCAGTTTAATATTTTCCTCATTGCCCTTTACAACAAGAACCTCGCCGCCCATATTTTCAATCAGCGAGCAATCGTCTGTAAAGTTGATGAGATTATCACCTGCATTTTCAAGAGCAAAGCGATACAAATCACGCTCAAAAACCTGCGGAGTCTGAACTGCACGGAGCTGTGAACGAATAGGAGTGCTTTCTATATTATTGAAACCGTCAACAACCTTGATTGTATCTTTTACGGAAGTTCCGAGAGTTGCCGCACCCGTATCAAAAGCCGCCTCAACAACACGCTCAATTTCTTCAACGGTAATAAGCGGTCTTGCTCCGTCATGAATAGCATAGTATTTGGAGTTTTCACTGCACGCACCGATTCCGTTACGCACGCTGTCGGCACGGCTGTCACCGCCCTTGACGAGTTTTGAAACCTTACTGAAACCGTTAAGCTCGATAATTTTATTGATTCTGTCGTTATCCTGTTCACGGCAGACAATTACAATTTCTTTGATAAGGTGGCATTTTTGGAATGCCCTCAGGGTGTATTCAATTGCAGGTCGTGACAAAAGCGGAATAAACTGCTTGCTGTCGGCAATTCCCATTCTCACAGAACCGCCTGCCGCAACAATAACCGCAGATACAAAAGCTGACATATTCAACCCTCCGTAAATTTATTTTGCAAATTTATGTTAATTTCTTTTTAAGAAAATTAAATCTTATCAAGAGCCTGACTGATGTCGGCAATAAGATCATCAACATTTTCAAGACCTACCGAAAGTCTGATAAGGTCGGGTGCAACACCTGCCTCGATAAGCTGTTCGTCCGTCATCTGACGGTGGGTGTGGCTTGCGGGATGAAGAATACAGGTCTTTGCGTCTGCAACATGAGTTTCAATGTCGCAAAGTCTTAAACTGTCCATAAATTTAACCGCACAATCTCTTCCGCCCTTAACCGCAAAAGAAAGTACACCGCATGAGCCGTTCGGAAGATACTTTTCAGCAAGTGCGTGATATTTGTCATCTTCAAGGTCGGGATAATCAACCCACGCAACCTTGTCATTAGCCTTGAGGAATCTTGCAATTTCAAGAGCATTTTTGCAATGTCTTTCCATTCTCACATGAAGACTTTCAAGACCGTTCATAACATAAAAAGCATTCTGCGGTGACTGGATTGAACCGAGGTCACGCATAAGCTGAGAAGTAGCCTTTGTAATGTAGCCGAGCTTGCCGAATTTTTCGGCATAGACAATGCCATGATATGAATCATCGGGAGTTGTAAGTCCCGGATATTTGTCGGCATATTTCAGCCAGTCAAAGTTGCCGCTGTCAACAATTGCACCGCCGACAGAAACAGCGTGACCGTCCATATATTTTGTGGTTGAGTGAGTAACAATGTCAGCACCCCACTTAATCGGCTGACAATTGACAGGGGTTGCAAAAGTGTTGTCAACAATAAGCGGAACACCGTGTGAGTGAGCAAGTCTTGCAAACTTTTCAATATCAAGAACAGACACGGTCGGGTTGGTTATTGTTTCACCGAACATTGCCCTTGTGTTTGGTTTGAAAGCCTTTGCAAGCTCTTCTTCGGGAAGATTCTGATCGACAAAAGTAACATCAATGCCCATTTTCTTCATTGTAACACCGAGCAGATTATATGTACCGCCGTAGATTGCAGACGATGCAACAATGTGACTGCCTGTTTCGCAGATGTTGAAAAGTGCAAAGAAGTTCGCCGCCTGACCGCTTGATGTGAGCATTGCGGCAATGCCGCCCTCAAGGTCGGCAATTTTTGCGGCAGTCATATCATTTGACGGGTTCTGCAGACGGGTATAAAAATATCCGCTGTCCTCAAGGTCAAAAAGTCTGCCCATTGCGTCACTTGAATCATACTTAAAGGTGGTGCTTTGATAAATGGGCATCTGTCTTGGTTCTCCGTTCTTAGGCACATAGCCGGAATGCAAACACTTTGTTTCCTGTTTCATTGTAAAAAATCCTCCGTAATTTCATTCATTTTAACTAAATATTAACTCAAAATCGGATACCGAATTATCCGAAAAATTCTTTAATAAAGTTCATTATTGCATCTGTTCCGAATACAACGCCTGCAACTATAAGCAAAAGCAGTAATGCGCTGACAATTCTTACGGTTGTACGCTTTGCACCCGTCATTTTTTCAAACTGCTCGTCAAGCGTTTCGCCGTCATTCTCGGTGTATTCAACATCTTCGTCAAGAATTTCTTCGCCCTCAAGCTTGATTGCGCCGATTCCGACACAGGTGTCGAATGCCTTTTCATAAGCCGAATACGGAACATAGACATCATAGGTCAAATCATCATAGCCTGTGTATGCCTTAATGCTTTTACTGTATTTATTTTCCATACACTTCTTGATTGTAGCGTCACACGGAACGGTGCTATCCTCAAGTGCGGCTTTAACTCTCTGCAATTCAAAGCCCGATGCCGTAAGCAGATACACGGGAGTGTTTTCATCGGTTATTGTTTTAAGCTGAGCCTTGCAGTTTTTGCAGACTGTTTCTTCATCGTTATGCAAACGCTTGCATTTTGAACAATATTTCATAGACAAATCCTTCGTTATTTCATTTTGTTATCTACAATTTTAACACAAAAAGACAGCATGAGCAATACCCCACGCTGTCTTTATCCATAAATTTTTGTGCAGTTTTGTTATAAATTTAATTTTGTATCAACGGTCTGTGACCGCCAAAAAGTAAAAGTGCAAACATTACGGTAATACAAACCTTATAAAAGGAACAAAAATAATACCATTCTGTAGGGGCGTCCCATTGGGCGCCCGCGAGTAACGGCACAGAATTTATGATAAATACGATTATATAAATACCGCAAAGATAATGCCATACTGTAGCGGCGAACCGCAACATTCATCATACCAAAAGCACCCGACAAATTAATGTCAGGTGCTTTGAAAAATTGTATGGCAATAAAATCAATTCACACAATCACACAAAATTAAAACATTCTTTTTCTTTTAAATACAAACATAACTGCAACTGCCGAAAGCATAACTACTGTGATAATTGCAGGAGTTGCAAAGTTGCCTGTTGCAACAACACCGTTGTTAGCTGTGCCGTTTGTGCTGTTGTTATTGTTTGCATTGTCATTTGTTGCAACATCACTTGTTGCGGATGAAATGTTACCGCTCGGCTTTTCAGGCTTTGCAGGAGTGTCCTCTGTGCTTACAGGCTTAATTGACGGGTTAGGATTGTCAACTGATTTTGCTGTGTAAATCATTTCAGTATCAGAAGAACCCAAAGATACAGAAAATTTGTAATCACCTAAGTCGTCTACCTGAAACACTAAATAGTTTCCGTATTCATCGACACATTCACCGTAATTCTCTACTCTATATATTGCAAACCACGGCATAAGAGCAAAACTCTTGAGATTTGAACTATTAACTACCACACTGCGTTTTTCGCCGTTTGCATAATAGTATGTAATTTCCATACCGTCAATATGATTAGAAATAGAATTGTTGACATCAAGAGAATTCATCCACTCATTCCATTCCTCTCCAGTTGAAATATCATCACGACTGCCTGTGAAAAGGGGCTTTGTGAATACCATATCAGGAAGCTTTGTTAATTCATATCTGACAATAGTATGTGGATCTACCTTTTTCTCGGCAGAAAAATCCGCTGAAACTATACATGTCACTCCATCATCTTCGGCATAATCATATGCTATATAAAAACTGATTGTATCCTCATTTTCAGAATTTGTACCATAGTATATTTTTCCCTTATAGCCGTCAATTTCTGCAATGGGCGGAACAATACCGTCTTCGCTGTCAATACCGTCACAGTTCACATCATATTCTTCACCGTTGCTGTAAACGATATGAAGTACAACATTGCTCCAGAATGTGCTATCGGTAATTTGATTTTTATTTGATAAGTTTTCATTAACAGTAACGCTTTCGGGTGCTTTTACAACTTCCATTGAAACAGGATATACCGTCTCTGCTTCATCACTTGTTGATGCATTGCCCCAACCAAAATCATCATCGCCCATTTCGGTTGCAAATGCCTGAACAAATACTGTCTGCACAAGGCATACCGCCAACAAAGCAGACAGCAAAACCGTAATAATTTTTGAATGTTTTCTCATAATTTCCTCCATCATTTTATTGTTTTATCTGATATGCAAGATTAATATTTTTGTTTTAAACACCATTCCCCTCTGAATAATTATTTAAAAATTAACCCAAAATACCATTGCTGTTTTACTGCATTTTGCGGTATATTTCAATACAACAATCTGCGGTATGCTATACTGTATGCGAGGTGAATTCTGTGTATAAAAGAATCAGGGAACTGAGGGAAGATGCCGACCTCACGCAAAAAGAAGTTAGCAAAATTCTGCATTGTTCACAACAGGTTTACAGCAATTATGAACTTGGTCAGCGTGATATCCCCACCGCTGTTTTGATTTGCCTCGCAAAACATTATCACACCAGCACCGACTATATTTTGGGGCTGACTGACAACAAAGACTTACCGAATTATACGCACAATTAAATCGGCAAGTTATTCGTCCCGAAGATGTTCTTCGGGATTTTTATGACATTAGTTTACTGCATTTTGCGGTATTTGTCAAGATATATACAGATAAAATATTATTTTTATTTAAGCCACGCTCTTATTTAAGGTGAATTAGATTTTTCAAAGTAATCATCAACTCGTATTTGTGGTTCATTGGACACTTGTGCAAATAATAATACACAATTTATGATAAATACGATTATATGAGTACCGCAAAGATAATGCCGTTTGTTTCCTCATTTTTCAGACAATTATATTTTAGGACAATTTGTCCTAAAAGTCAATAGGTCACTATGTACTATTTTATAATTTATTCGGTGATGAAATGAAA
>UMKX01074665.1_pt1 | contig 10801 bp, 8 predicted proteins | sample 1966471 | NCBI WGS metagenome assembly UMKX01 (sample SAMEA4836188, study PRJEB28245) | human gut metagenome | biome: gut microbiome; material: fecal sample | place: Denmark | collected 2008
TGGTGATTCTCAGCCATTAAAAATGAGAGACAATAAAGTTTGGTAACTACTAGCCCAAAATAGCTGATGATAAGGAGGTCTAAAAGGCTTCCTTATTTTTTACAAAGGAGATAATGTGGAATTTGTGTTATTTAAGGAGAAAAGGGTATAGAATTGAAAATTTAATATAAATTAGGAGGAGTAAGGATTAATGAACTATTACATAAGTGACCTGCATCTGTTCCATGAAGCATCAATCCGCTTTGATAACAGACCATTTGGCTCTTTGGAAGAGATGCATGAGGCAGTTGTTAGCCGATGGAACAATAAAGTAAACAATGGAGATACAGTATACATCCTTGGTGATATGAGTATGCGTGGCAAAAAAGAAGACCTCATATCGCTTGTTGCTACATTAAAGGGTAAAAAGATTCTTGTTAAAGGCAACCATGATGATGTATCAGATTACAGATATAAGCAGCTATTTTATGATATATGCGATTACAGAGAGATACACGACTCATACGGCGGGAAGAACTACGACCTTGTGCTATGTCATTATCCTATATTCAGTTGGAAAGGCATGAACAGAGGCACGATCCTGTTATACGGTCATACACACAATAGTGCAGAGGACGTATATTTTCAGAAATGCCTTGCAGGAATGGAAGAAAATGACTGCCGCCATGTAGGTGATAAGCCAATACAGGCATACAATGTAGGCTGCATGAAGCCATGGATTGACTATGAGCCAAGAAGTTTGAAAGAAATTATTGAAAACTATCAAAATATAAAATGATAGATGAATTAAGGCAATGATTTCAATTTAAAATGGAGATAATGTGATGAACGAACAATGGTTTTTATTGGGTGATATACATGGCAGCGCACAGCCGGTTCACTATTTTTATCAAGAAAACAAAGAGAGATTGAGTTTGGATTCATCAGCAAACTATATGATTCTACTTGGTGATGTTGGTGCAAATTTTGCTCTCACTGGTCAGAGAGATCATAAATTCAAATCAGAGCTTTCAAAACTGCCATTTACCTTTATATGTCTAAGAGGAAATCATGAAGCCAGAGTAAAAACGGTTATGGACAAAAATCCTGATGGATGGGAAACAATATCAAAATATGATGGTTCCATATTTGTTGAGAAAGAATTCCCTCACATTGAGTATTTAGCAGACGGACCGGCAGTATATAATTTTAAGTCTTATAAAACTTTATCTCTGCCCGGTGCTTACAGCGTGGACAAGTACTATCGTCTAGCCAGACATTTGACGTGGTATAAGGATGAGCAATTAGATGAAAAAGAAATGGAACTCGGAAGGAATTTGTGCAGAAACGAGGCACCGTTTGATTTAGTACTTTCGCATACATGCCCATATCCATATGAACCAACAGATTTATTTCTTGCAGGACTTGATCAGAGCACGGTTGATTCAACCATGGAAAGGTATCTGGGCGAGATAGAATTTAATTTGGATTATAAGAGATGGGCCTTTGGACATTTTCATGCCGACCGGCTGTATCCATGGGCTGATGGCAGACAGATGCTGATGCTATTCAACGAAAATGTTGTAAATCTGGATAAATTTATGAATATGACCGAAAAACAGTCGTTTAAAGATATTATTGCATAAAAGAGCAAATGTGGCACAAAAGCCTAAACCGCATCAATTCTTTGCAGGAACTTTATTAGGTTTGAAAGAGATTATTGACATGGTTTAAGATATCAAATAAATAACATAATTGAGGCACGGAGTATTAATTCCGTGCCTCAATTGTTTTATCCGGATTACCTTTCTGTTGTAAAATAAAGGGCGTTATTTCAGTGCAGATATAATTTTGAAATATGGCTTGAAAAGGCTGTAATATTTCAGACCATCTGTCTCACCATAGCTCTTTGTGATGGCAGATCTTATGCCATTGAGATTCTTTGTTTTATTCTTGTTTTTTTCAAGAAAATCAACAAAATTTCCAGGATCATCAATGTCGCTGTGAGCGAAAATTATACCTGTAAAACGCTCTACCTTCTTTTTACGCGTGAGCTTCTCAGGAGTAAAAGAGTAGGATTTGTCTTTTATGGTTTTATAAATTACCTGACCCTGTTTCATACCATAAACATGAACCAGTGTCTCATGAAGCTTGAGCAGATTGTCTTTTCCCATACAGTTTAAGAAAGAATCTACCTCAAAATGGTCGAAGTCTTCAGATGCTGCTGATACTTCAGAAATATCTGATGTATCAATGGTGTCCATTGAGGCCTTAGCCTCAGCTGCTTCGTTTTTATTTGAGTTGTTATTAGGTGTCTGTTCGTCAGTGAATGGTAAGTCATCATTAGTCATAAGCTTATCAATTGACGGTAAGTCTTCGTTAGTTGAAAGCTCATCACTTAACGGTTCACTGTCTGTATAGCTGCTATGATTGCCCTCGATAAGCTCATTCAGATTATAAGACTTTGCAGTGATAGCATCATTATCGGTATTGGTATTGGCAGTATCTTCCTTGGATGGAATATCTGCTACTACCTGATACTTGATGTTTTTCCTTCTATGGACAGCCTGTTTGCAAAAATTCACATTGAATCTGCGTACAGCGTATCCCTTATCTTTCCAGAACCTTACAGCAGGGTCATAGCCTGTGTCGTTGCTCATTATGATGTACTCATCAGCACCGGTCTCGGCTGACGCAGCATCACATTCGTTTTCACTGCAGGCACCGCCGCATCCCATCAGATACCCCATATAGGATACGAGCTGAAAATCAAGGGCGTTTGTGCCCTCATAGCATTCCTCAAATCGTATATTTATTTTATTGTTTTCAATAAGTCTGATGACTGACATGTATGACATGTGAGGTGATTTTTTTGTGTAAAAAACTACGATTTCATCATCCTCATCTGCCATATCAAACAGCATCAGCCAGTTGTCGTTGACATTTTCGCTGTCTACTAAAAAGTGTCTGATAATAATCACCATTAATCCGGATAAAGGTATTGTAGCATGAGTATGAGAAAATGGCAAATAATCCGGATTTTAAGTAAATGTTAACAATACAAAGAGTGCAACATATGATATAATTTTAATATATCTTGAAAATGAAGGGGGAATAGAGTTGGCAGATATTGAAATAAATAAATCAGATATTGATGAAGTTAATGATGTGATACAAGAAACAGATGAAGAAGCATATGCGTTGGATTCTGAATTTACAGAGGAAAAGGAATATAAAACAGTACAGAAATATGAGCTTGTGACGATTCTGTCGTATCTTATAGGTGTCAGAAATGAGATACTTGATCATATGTGCAGTGATGAGTATGTGGAGCTTTTAAACAGCTTAAGAGAAAGTACAAATGCGAGGATACTCAGATATCTGTGTAAGGCACGTACAAGTCTGCTGCGCAACTATAAAAAAACAGACAATGAAATAAAATATAATCTGGGTAATATAAACAGGATGGAGTGGTTTGATGCAGAGAATATAAATAAGCTTGAGAGCTGGGAAGTGCATATTATATTGTATAATTCATCGGCTGACAAGTATTGCGTACATATTAACAAGCTGATAAATGAGCATGTGGATGCATGCAAAAAGCTTTTCCCAGACTGGGTAAAATGGGAGTATATCAGGGATTTGTTTGTCATAGCGGATTATGAAAAGCCAAAGAAGCTAAAGGCAGAGTTTACTGTCTATAAAGAGCACAGAAAAGAGTATCCATACGGGATGTACATTCACTGGCGCCCGGATGGCAGGGGAAATTTGCTCAATTCTGACGGAAGGATTTTAAAGACAATATACAGACAGCATGGTGATTATTTCAACGACGGTTCAAAATACAGGGATGCAGTGGAAGATACAAAGGAAAATATATATGAGTTTATCCGTGAAAGCATGCGTGTTGTGATAGTTGTGGATTGTGAAAATTCTGATGTATACAAGCTGTATGGAGTATTAAAAAACTTAAATTCTGAGCAAATGTCCAAAATAGAAAAAATTATACTTTATGATGATTATCATACATCCTGTGGATGGGACTGGCTGGAAAAATTCATACATATCCCTGTATTCCACGAGGAGGTGGAACGTGTGACAGACCGAAAGTCGCTTGTTGATATAAAGATGACTGCGGGAGTGTGTGAGGCGTATTATAAGGACAACATAGACTCGTTTATTTTGTGCTCAAGTGATTCGGATTACTGGGGACTTATTTCATCGGTAAAGGATGCTCATTTCCTCGTGATGTACGAATATAGCAAGTGCGGACAGTCGATCAAGGATGCACTTACAAAACGATGTATATTTCATTGTTCAATAGACGATTTCTATACAGGAAATGCAAGTGATTTAAAGAAAAAAGTCATGATAAGTGAATTGAAAAATCTGACAAATGATATTGTCGGAAAAAATGGCTGGGAGATGACAAGAAAGATATACGAGAGGACTAAAATTACATCGACAGAGCGAGAAATGAAGGATTTTTACAATAAATATGTTAAGTCATTGAGGTTAAAAATTAATGAGGACGGAGTATTCGAGATTGTGGTCAATGAATATTGAGTATGAAAACTGATTTTTGAAAAAGATATTTGTAAAATTATCTGAAACTTATTTACGTAATTTTTGCCGGTCACACATGTATTGTGTGAAGGTTAAGCATTATTTAGCGGAAAGAGTGGGAAAGTATGATGAAACCGATGCTTGAAATCTGCTGTGGCAGCTTTTCGGATGTGAAAACAGCATATGAAAATGGTGCAGACAGGGTTGAACTGAACAGTGCACTATATATGGGAGGGCTGACACCTACACTTGCCAATTTAATATATGCAAAGGAGAACTGCAATATACCGGTAGTGGCAATGGTTCGTCCGAGGGGCGGCGGATTTTGCTATTCGGATGAAGAATACGAAACTATGCTTATGGATGCCAAAATTCTTTTAGAGCATGGAGCAGACGGTATTGCGTTTGGATTTCTGACAGAGGAAAAAATGCTTGACAAAAAGCGCACGAAGGAAATGATAGAGCTCATTCATGAGTATGGCAGGGAAGCTGTGTTTCACCGCGCCTTTGACTGCATAGATAATCAGGACAGTGCAGCGGAGAAGCTTATTAGGCTAGGCGCAGATCGTATCCTCACAAGCGGTGGAGCAGTAAATGTATGGGATGGCAGAAAACAGCTTAAGCATCTTCAAAATCAATATGGAAAAGATATTACGATTCTGGCTGGAAGCGGCGTGAATGATACCAATGTGAGAGCACTTATCGAATACACAGGTATTACGCAGGTGCACAGCTCGTGTGGCTCATGGAAGTGTGATGTGACAGCAGCGGGTAATGCAGTAGATTTCTCGTATGATGAAGCGATGAAGAACTGCTATCAATGTGCGGATGCAGGGAAGGTTAGGAAGCTTGCGGAAGAGGTAAGTGGAGAGGACAGCAGTATGCTCGGTACAGAAGGGACAGCCGACTATCTTGTCGATGCCGTAAAGAGAAGATTTGGACTTGAATAATACATATACAATTAAATACCGGATTGTGTTATAATATGTCTGTCGGCGGATTCGTCGGCAGACTTTTTTTAAGGAGAGTAAAATGAGAGTATTAACAGATTTAGAGCCAAAGAACGTTTTTTCGTTTTTCGAGGATATATGCAGTATTCCTCATCCATCATACAAGGAAGAGAAAATCAGTAATTATCTGGTGGAGTTTGCAAAGGCAAGAGGCCTTGAGCATTATCAGGATGAGCTTCACAATGTGATAATCATAAAGGAAGCATCAGAAGGATATGAGGATGTGGAGCCAATCATACTGCAGGGGCACATGGATATGGTTTGCGAGAAGGCACCTGACTGTGATAAGGATATGGACGAGGAAGGTCTGGACCTTTTGATAGATGGTGATTTTATCTCGGCAAAGGGCACTACACTCGGTGGAGATGACGGTATCGCGGTGGCATATGCGCTTGCTATTTTGGATGATGACAGCCTGTCACATCCACGCCTTGAGTTTGTATGCACTGTATGCGAGGAGGTCGGTATGGAGGGTGCTACAGGCATCGATGTGTCTATGCTTAAGGGAAAGAAGCTTCTTAATATGGACAGCGAGGAGGAGGGCGTGATGCTTGCAAGCTGCGCCGGTGGATGCAGAGCCGATGTGAAGCTGCCTGTAGAGAGAGAGACAGTGAGAGGAACAAAGCTCACTGTGAGCTTATCAGGTCTCACTGGCGGACACTCAGGCTCAGAGATTGATAAGGGAAGGGGCAATGCCAATACTCTTATGTCCAGACTGCTTCGTGACGCATCGGCACCTGTAGCTATAGCTTCTATAGAGGGCGGCAGAAAGGATAATGCTATCCCAAGAGAGTGTACTGCACAGATTATTGTAGCACCTGATGAGGCTGCGGCAGTGAAGGCTGCGATAGAACAGGCAGCAGCTGAGATTGCGGAGGAGTTTAAGGCATCTGATCCTGACCTTAAGCTTACTGTGTCAGAGGAGACTGACTGCAGTGAGTCAGCTATAAGTGCAAAGGACAGCGCAAGGGTTATCGCACTTATCGAGGCACTGCCAAACGGCATCATCAGAATGAGCCGGGAAATCGATAAGCTTGTTGAGACCTCGCTTAATCTGGGAGTTTTAAAATCAGACGATGCTGCTGTCACTTTAAGATACGCAGTCAGAAGCTCTGTCGGTGTGGCTAAAAAAAGCCTTAAGAACCAGCTTGTATGCATAGCAGGCGCTTTTGCGGCAGAGGTTACATTTGAGGGTGATTATCCTGCATGGGAGTACAAGAAGGATTCAAAGCTCCGCGAGGATATGGTACGGATTTTTGAGGAGATGTATGGCAAAAAGCCTACAGTTGAGGCTATTCATGCCGGTGTCGAGTGCGGACTTTTAAGTGGCAAGATTGAAGGACTCGACTGCATATCAATGGGACCGGACATGTATGATATCCATACGACTGAGGAGAGGCTTTCCATATCCTCTGCAAAGAGGTCATATGAGTATATACTCAGAGTGATTGCGTGCAAATAAATATTTATTCAAGGCTTTTGATAAAGGAAAGAGGTGTCATATGATACCTCTTTTTAAATGCCCTGTGAAAATAGCTCAGATTGTGAAATCCGACAGACAGTGAGACATCTAAAATTGAGGTGTTGCCGCGCTCGAACTGTTCCACGGATTTTTCAAGACGCACATTGTTGATATACTGCACGCAGGTCATGTTCATGTGTTTTTTGAAGAAACGCATGAAGTGGTATTCACTGAAATAGCAAAGCCCGGCAAGCTCTGCAACCTGGATGCTTTCGGCATAGTGCACCTCGATGTAATCGAGCACATTTTTGAGCTTATCGGAGGATGTGTTGACACCAAAATCAGCATTTTTTTCACTGTATTGCAGCAATAGAAATATTGCCTGAAGCAGAAATGCCTTTAGAGCCAGCTCATAGCCGAATTCCTGACGGGAGTATAGATTTGTTATGCGCATGAAGCATTTGCAAAGGGATGAATATGCTGGATGCTTCGGTGCAATCAGGTAAGGCATGGCAAACTCATGGTTGATTAGCGGAGTCAGATATCTTGAAGAGCATATATCGGTATTGTTTCCACCTAAAAAATTGATGTGGAATACATACGTTTCCGAGTAAAATTCGTCGCAGTCCCTTATTGAAATGGAATGCAGCAGCAGTGGCGGGATAAAGATGATATCGCCTTCCTTTGCTTCATATTCGAGCAAATCAATCTGATAGGTGCATGAGCCCTTTGTAATCAGTGTGAGCTCTGCCTCATCGTGCCAGTGTGTAGTGATGACAGGGTAATCTGCTGCAAGTCTTGTTATATATTTCTGAACGGGGAAAAATACTTCTCCGTGCTTTGCATTTTCTTTCTGCCCGAGGGCAGGCGGATTATTGTTTTTCATATTGTTGTTTCTCCATAGCTTTTAAAACTATACCCTTTAAAATTATAAGAGCAGTATTGTGTTATAAAATGAAAAAATATTGCAAGAATTTATACTAAACACTTTCTATAATAGCAGTATAATACATCAAGACAAAGTTCTCAAGATGTAAATAGGTGCAAAATTTATGATTAGATAAGAGGTACACATTATGGAGAGAAAATGGTGGCATGACAAGGTGGCATATCAGATTTATCCAAAGAGCTTTCTGGATACAAACGGTGACGGAATAGGAGATTTAAGAGGTATCATTTCAAAGCTGGATTATTTAAAATCGCTTGGAATTGACATCATATGGCTGTCTCCGATATATAAATCGCCATTTGTGGATCAGGGCTATGACATATCTGATTACTATGCGATAGCTGAAGAGTTCGGTACTATGGAGGAGTTTGATGAGCTCCTTGCCGAGGCAAAGAAGCGTGATATGCACATCATCATGGATCTGGTAATAAATCACTGCTCGGATAAGCACGAATGGTTTCAAAAGGCACTTAAGGATCCGGATGGAGAGTATGCTGATTACTTTTATTTCAGAAAAGGTAAAAACGGCAATCCGCCGAGCAATTACCGCTCTTATTTTGGCGGAAGCTGCTGGGAGAAGGTGCCGGGCACGGACAAGTATTATCTGCACATGTTTGCGAAGGAGCAGCCGGATTTAAACTGGGAGAATGAAAAGCTAAGACAAAAGCTTTATGAGATGATTAACTGGTGGCTGGATAAGGGCTTGTCAGGATTTAGAATAGATGCGATAATCAATATAAAGAAAAATCTCGATTTCCCTGATTTTGAGCCGGATGCAGAGGACGGACTGGCTGCCTGCTACAAGATGGTTGAAAGTGCAGAAGGTGTCGGAGAGCTCTTAGAGGAATTAAAGAACAATACATTTAAGAAGTATGATGCATTTACGGTTGGCGAGGTATTCAATATGAAGCCTGAGGAGCTGCCGGAGTTTATCGGTGAGAATGGGCATTTTTCAACGATATTTGATTTTTGTGCACAGTGCTTAAGTGATGGAGAGCATGGCTGGTATGATGCACCGGAAATAGATTTTGACACATGGAGAAAGACCATTCTTGGTTCACAGCTTGAGACAGAAAAGTACGGCTTTAAGGCCAATATCATAGAAAATCATGATGAGCCGAGAGGTGCCTCAAGATTTTTACCAAAGCATGCTCAAAATCCTGCCGGAATAAAGATGTTAGGAACTGTCAGCGTACTGCTTCGAGGCATTCCGTTTATATACCAGGGACAGGAAATCGGTATGCAAAATGCAAAATGGAACAGTATAGATGAGTATGACGATATCAGTACAAAGGATCAGTACAAGGCAGCACTTGCAGCAGGCTTATCAAAGGAGCAGGCACTTGCAGCCTGTGGAAGGATGAGCAGGGATAATGCAAGGACACCTATGCAGTGGAGTGATGAGGCAAATGCCGGTTTTACCACAGCAAAGCCATGGCTTAAGGTCAATGAAAACTATAAGGCTATCAATGTTGCGGCGCAGGAAAAGGACCCTTCATCTGTTTTGAACTATTACAGAAGGCTTGTGGCACTCAGAAAGTCAGATGAATTTAAGGAGCTGTTCACCTACGGCAGATGTGTTCCGGCATATGAGGATACAGATGGCATCATGGCTTATTACAGAGAGGATGAAAATAAGCGCGTGCTGGTTGTGGCAAATTTTGGCAGTAAAGAGGCACAAATCAGGCTGGATGGCAGTGTGAAAAAGGTGCTTTTGTCCAACGCAAATGATGCTGAAAAGAGCACTGTTTCAGTGGGAGCATCCGAGCTTAAGCTTGAAAGCTGTGAGGTTTTGGTGGTGCTTGTAAAATAGCATAATTTGATACAGCATTAAAGAAACTAGGCTGAATTTTTACAAAAAGAGACAGCTAAAAGAGATAATGAAGAGACAAGGAGGGCATAATGAGCAAAAACAATAACGAAAAATGGTGGAAAAAGGCGGTAGTTTACCAGATTTATCCAAAGAGCTTTCAGGATTCTAACGGAGACGGCTTTGGTGATTTACAGGGTATCATCAAAAGACTTGATTATCTTGAGACCCTTGGAATCAATGCAATATGGCTGTCGCCGGTATTTAAATCACCGCAGGCGGACAACGGTTATGACATTTCGGATTACAGGGATATTGATCCGACGTTTGGCAGTCTCGATGATATGGAGGAGCTCATAAACGAGGCAAAGAAGCACAATATAAGGATTATGATGGATCTTGTCTTAAATCATTCTTCAAACGAGCACAGGTGGTTCAAGGAGGCTAAAAAGAGCAAGGACAATCCATACCATGACTACTATATTTGGAGAGACGGAGATGAAGGCGTGCCGCCAAGTGATATGAAGGCTTGTTTCGGTGGAAGCGCATGGGAATATGTGCCGGAAATCGGACAGTATTATTTCCATCAGTTTTTACCGGAGCAGCCGGATTTAAACTGGGAGAATCCAAAGGTCAGAAGAGCAATCTACGATATGATTCTCTGGTGGATGGACAAGGGAGTCGGCGGCTTCAGACTTGATGTAATCGACCAGATAGCAAAAGAGCCGGACAAGAGAATCACCATAAACGGACCAAGGCTTCAGGAATATTTTAAGGAACTGAGCAGGGAGACCTTCCAGAAGGGCGACCTGATTACTGTAGGTGAGGCATGGGGCGCAGACACAGAGCGCGCAAAGCTTTACAGCAATCCGGATGGCAGCGAGTTTTCTATGGTGTTCCAGTTTGAGCACATAGGGCTTGACCAGAAGGAGGGCGGCGAGAAATGGGACCTTGCACCGCTTCCGTTTAAAAAGCTCAAAAAGATAATGGCTCACTGGCAGAATGAGCTCTACAACTGTGGCTGG
>UMKX01064425.1_pt1 | contig 10751 bp, 8 predicted proteins | sample 1966471 | NCBI WGS metagenome assembly UMKX01 (sample SAMEA4836188, study PRJEB28245) | human gut metagenome | biome: gut microbiome; material: fecal sample | place: Denmark | collected 2008
GGATGTGTAAGTCAGCAAACATGGCGGTCTCCTTTGACGGGGGTATTTGTGATACTTCGTAGGGGAGGGGTTCTACCCCTTCCGCTCAGTAAATTAAGCAGCTCAAATAGGCGACGGGCGGGGTAGAACCCCTCCCCTACGCACAGCGCCAGAGCGGTACTTACCGCCGTTCAAATAAACCAAAGCGGCAGGAGAGCCTGCCGCTTTGGGGTCATTTGGTTTCTTCAACTGCGTTGATCACGTCGCCCAGCAGGTACAGGGAGCCGTAGCACAGCACGGTACCGTCCTTACCCGCGTGGTCGATGGCAAGGCGGACGCCGTCCGCCACCGTGTCGCAGGGGGTGACGGGCTTGCCGAAGCTGACCAGATATTTCGCCAGCTCCTGCGCCGTCAGGGCGCGGGGATTGTCCGGGGTGACGGTGATGAACTCCACCGCGTGATCCGCCACACTGCGGTACATGCAGTGGTAATCCTTGTCGCCCAATACACCGGTCAGCACCGTCAGGGGACGGTTCGGCAAATAATCCGCGATATTTTGGGCCAGCGCCTGAATACACTGGGGATTGTGGCCGCCGTCAATGAGGAACAGCGGGGCGCGGCGGATGATCTGGAACCGGCCGGGCCACATGACGCGGGACAGTCCCTGACGGATATCGTCCTCGGTGATGTTCCAGCTCCGCTTTTGCAGCACGTCCAGCGTGGTCAGCGCCACGGCGGCATTGTGGAGCTGATGCTCGCCCAGCAGGGGGAGATGGAGATTTTCCCTGCCGCCGAAGTCGAAGACCTGCCCCTCCAGCGAATGCTGCCGCAGGTGCAGCTGGGTAAAGTCCACCTTGTGGAGCGCTGCGCCCACCTCGCGGCAGCGCTGCTCCACCACGGCTTCCACGCCGTCGGTGGAGCAGTACAGCACCGCGTCGCAGCCGGGCTTGATGATGCCGCTCTTGGTGGCGGCGATCTTCTCCAGTGTGTCGCCCAGCACCTCCGTGTGGTCAAGGCCGATGTTGCACAGCACGGCAGCCTCGGGAGCGCCGATGACGTTGGTGGCGTCGAACTCGCCGCCCATGCCTACCTCGCACACCACCACGTCGCACTGGCGGCGGGCGAACCACGCGAAGGCGATGGCCGTGACCATCTCAAACTCGGTGGGCTGCTCGAAAATGCTGTCGGCCAGCGGCTTGATCTCCTCGGTGATGGCGCACAGCTCGTCGTCGGGGATCTGCTCGCCGTTGATCTGCATCCGCTCGTTGAAGCGGACGATGTAGGGCGAGGTGTACAGGCCGGTGCGATAGCCCGCCTGCCGCAGCACCGAGGCCACCATGGCGCAGGTGGAGCCCTTGCCGTTGGTGCCGGTGACGTGAACAAATTTCAGCGTCCGCTCCGGATGACCCATCTTGTCCAGCAGGGCGCTGATGCGCTCCAGACCGGGGATGCTGCCCTTCCAGCAGACGGCGTGGATGTAATGTAAGGCTTCGTCCAGTGTCATTGTCCTGACACTCCTTTCTGCGCCGGTTGGGCGGCGGTAGGCCACACGCCGGCGGCGGTGAATACGCGGGAGCGGCACAGCGCCCACACCAGCAGCACATCCAGCACGCCGGTGACGGCGAACTGCACGCTGCGGGTGGCCAGCTTGGTCACGAAAAAGGCCAGCTTGCTGTCGCCGCCGTAGATCAGGGCCAGCGAGCCGCTCTGATAGAGAATGGAGCCCAGCACGATGGCCGGGAGAAACGCCGCGGCGATGCGCAGCGGAGAGATCTTCTGGGTCAGCCACGGGCGAAACAGTCCGGCGCACAGGCCGTACAGAATGGGCGGCACGCAGAAGATGGGATTGTAGCCGTAGGGGGTGAACAGGCAGCCGATGAAGTCGGCGGCGAAGCCGGTGAAAGCGCCAGGCAGCGGGCCGAACAGCATGCCCGCGATGAAGATGGGCACGGCCTCGATGGAGAAGCGGGTGGTCTCGTTGGGCATGGGGATCAGCAGACGGGCCAGAATGACGCTCAGCGCCGTCAGCAGCGCGCAGATGGCGATGGAGCGCACGCTCCATCCGGACTTTTCGGGATTTTTGGACATAAAAAAGGCCTCCTAACAAAAATGTGGGAGGAGGTTGGGGAAAGGGTATGCGATTGTTCCGCGCACGGCGTACCGTACTCTGCAACAGCGGATGCGAAGATGGCATCGCGGAGCAAGCTCCTTCGTCCGGCGGCAACCTCCCATCCGACCGGCACTTAACGCGCCACTTCTACTCTTGCAGCAAGGGATGTGTTCACAGAAGGAGAAGAGTTCCGGTCTGTGCACACTGCCTGTATCATACTAGGGACGGCGGCAAAATACAAGGCAAAAATCGGAAATTTTTATTTTTCGTCAAATTGTCAAAAAATTCACATAACGATACGGCTATTTTAACAACAGCGTGTAAACGAACTGTGAAACGCGCAAAACGAAATGGTTGTTTTGTGGGATTTGCACGAAATAAAGGTTGACAAAAACGCATGGTTTCAAGTATAATTTCTAATTGTAGAAAAAATAACAAGGGGAAAAGGAGAGCGGTGAAAGGCGCCGTTACCGCCCCGGCAAATGCGCAAAGCGCACGGCCCTGTGGTGAGAAAGGCGAACAACGTTTTCTGGCACACAAGGGGGCCGTTTTCCTTTTTTTAGGAGATATCCATGAAGCGGTATGAAGTGGTGCGGGAGATCGCCAACAGCTGTGAGCGCAACCAGATGCGGGACGTGCTGTTTTTCGAGGTGGACACCGACGACCCGGTGGAATGGGTCCGGCGGGAGATCAAGGGCGGCGAGGTACACCTTACCGCCGAGGAGGGCCGCCCCGGCGAGATGACCGTGTTTGTGGAGAGCGCGGGCATGTATCAGAAGTTTTTGTTCACGGAGCTGTGAAAGCTTCGCAGAATTCGCGCTCGCAGGCGCGAAAGAATCAAATCATTTTTCTGACGACATGCGCGTCAGAAAAATACTTCTCGGCCGCCAGTGTGTCCGAAGGACGCGCGCAGCCGGCCGCAAATCTTTTGGCAGAAAAGTCGTAAGACTTTTCGCCAGCTTGAATTTGTATCTACATCCCTGACCGGGATCATGATAAATTGGATGCTAAGGAGGGAATCTATTGAGCGTGTGAAGGGTGCGTTCAGCAAAAGCTGCGTGCTCCTTCAAGGTACTTCCAGCAAAGACCGGTATGGCCTGTATCGCAGAGACTGCCGGTCGGCCGGAGCATTACATGTAACCCCTATGGCCCGCGGAGAGCGACATGCCCCGCAGGCCCCGCAAAGGATGGATCGAAACTATGGGAAAAACACATATCATTGCAGTGGCGGGCAAAGGCGGCGTCGGCAAGACGACCACCTGCGGCATGCTGATCGACTATCTGTGCAAGGCGGGAAAGGGCCCGCTGCTGGTCGTGGACGCCGACGCCAACTCCAACCTGAATGAAGTGCTGGGCGTGGAAGTGGAGACCACGCTGGGCGACATTCGCGAGGAGATGGCCCAGGCGGAGAAAAACGGCACCGTGCCGCCCAGCATGACAAAGGCGGATTACGCCGAAATGAAGTTCAGCTCCGCGCTGGTGGAGGAGGACGACTATGACATGCTGGTCATGGGCCGCACACAGGGAAAGGGCTGCTACTGCTTTGTCAACGGCGTACTGAAGACGCAGATCGACAAGTACGTGGGCAACTACAAGTATATGGTCATCGACAACGAGGCCGGACTGGAGCATATCAGCCGCGGCACCCTGCCTCATGTGGATACCATGCTGCTGATCTCCGACTGCTCCCGGCGGGGCATTCAGGCGGCGGGCCGTCTGGCCGAGATGATCCGCGAGCTGGAGCTGAAGCCCGGCACCATGAAGCTGATCGTCAACCGCGCGCCCAACGGCGAGCTGAATCCCGGCGTGGCGGAGGAGATCGAAAAATACCACCTGGAGCTGGCTGGCGTACTGCCCCAGGACGAAACGGTTTACGCTTATGACTGCGAGGGAAGACCTAGTTCCCAGGTGCCCGACGACGCGCCCGTGAAAAAGGCGCTGGCCGGGATCATCAAGGAGCTGAAACTTTAAACAACATCTACAAGGGGGATTTGTCAAGATGTCTTTCGTACCCAAAAAGCATACCTACAACGCCCACATCAACGAAGTGGTGCTGGGTGTAGGCGACAAGGCCGTCACCATCGGCGGCCAGAACGTGCTGGCATTCCACACGTTTGACGGCGAGATCACCAACGCACCCAAGATCGGCGTGGAGCTGACCGACGCCGGTATGGCCATGTGCACCATGCCCGGAGAGCAGAAGTTCTATGAGGGCTGCGCTACCGTGGCCGACATGGCCAAGCGGGCCTCCGCCATGGAAGGCGCGTCCTTCATTTGCCTGCATCTGGAGGGCGCGGATCCCAACGGCGAGAACAAGTCCGTTGACGAGTGCGTGGAGCTGGCCAAGTCCGTGGCCGACGCTACCGACATGCCGTTGGTGGTGATGGGCTGCAAGAATATCGAGAAGGATACCGAGCTGTTCAACAAAATCGCCGAGGCGCTGGCAGGCAAGAATATTCTGGTGCTGTCCGCCCGCGACGAGAACTACAAAGCCATTGGCGCTGGCGCAGGTCTGGCCTACGGCCAGAAGGTGGGCGCGGAGTCCGCCGTGGACATCAACCTGGCCAAGCAGCTGAACACCGTCATGACCCAGCTGGGCGTCAGCGCCCAGTCCATCGTGATGAACATCGGCTCCGCTGCCGCCGGTTACGGCTTCGAGTATGTGGCCTCCACGCTGGACCGCGTGAAGGACGCCGCCCTGAGCCAGTCCGACGCCATGCTGCAGATGCCCATCATCACCCCCGTGTCCGCCGACACTTGGGGCGTGAAGGAAGCGATCATGCCTGAGGCCGATATGCCCGAGTGGGGCTCTCAGGAGGAGCGCGGCATTGAGATGGAGATCGTGACCGCCGCCGCCGTGCTGGCCAGCGGTTCCGACGCTGTGATCATGCGCCACCCCGAAGCCATCCGTACCATCGCCGCCATGATCGGCGAGTTGGTCTGACGCGGAAAGGAGGAAGCGAACAATGGCTGTTAAAGGTTTAGATATTTTCAAGCTGTCTCCCAAGAAGAACTGCAAGGAGTGCGGCGTTCCCACTTGTATGGCATTCTGCATGAAGGTGGCGCAGGGCGCGCTGCCCATCGAGAAGTGCCCCTATATGTCCGACGAGGCCATCGCCCTGCTGAGCGAGGCTACCGCGCCCCCCATGAAGGCCATCGAGGTGGGCGGCATGAAGCTGGGCGGCGAGACCGTCATGATGCGTCATGAAAAGACCTTCGTCAACCGCAACCGCTTTGCCGTGTCCCTGTGCACCTGCATGGACGACGCCGCTGTGGACGCCAAGCTGGCCGAGATGAAGGCCGTGGATTACGAGCGTATCGGCGAGCGTGAGTATGTGGAGTTCCTGCTGGTTCACGACGGCGGCGACGGCGCACGTCTGGCCGACCTGTGCAAGAAGGCTGCCGCTACCGAGCGTGCCGTCATCATCGACACCGACAGCGTGGACAACGCCAAGCTGGCGCTGGCCGCCATCGGCGACACCAAGCCTGTGCTGAACGGCGCCAATAAGGACAACTACGAGGCCATGAGCGCCCTGGCCGTGGAGGCCGGTGTGGTGCTGGGCGTCAAGGGCGCCGATCTGGCCGAGATCCACGACACCGTGGCCGCGCTGGAGAAGCTGGAGAACAAGAATCTGGTCATCGACGTGACCGGCGCCACCATCAAGGAAACCTTCGCCAACGCCGTGCTGGTGCGCCGTACCGCCCTGAAGGACGGCGACCGCACCTTCGGTTATCCCTCTCTGGTCAATCTGGCCAAGCTGTGCCACGGCGACGTGCACATGGAGACCGCGCTGGCGGCCCTGTTCACCATGAAGTACGGCTCCATCGTGGTCATGGAGACCATGCGCTATGCCGAGGCCCTGCCGCTGTACGGTCTGCGCCAGAACGTGTTCACCGATCCTCAGAAGCCCATGAAGGTGGAGCCGGGCATCTATCCCATCAACGGCGCGACCCCCGACGATCCCTGCGCCCTGACCGTGGACTTCGCCCTGACCTACTTCCTGGTGTCCGGCGAGCTGGAGCGCTCCAAGGTGCCCGTCAACCTGCTGATCACCGACGCGTCCGGCATGTCCGTGCTGACCGCGTGGGCCGCCGGTAAGTTCTCCTCCGGCTCCATCAAGAAGTTCTTCGACGAGTACGATATCGCCGGTAAGATCAACAACCGCACCCTGATTATCCCCGGCAAGGCCGCCGTGATGAAGGGCGACATTCAGGATAAGCTGCCTGACTGGAACGTGGTGGTCGGCACCCGCGAGGCCGTGGAGCTGGTGAAGTACCTGCGCGACGGCGAGTACATCAAGGCTGCCGAGGCCGTGGCCGCTTCCAAGAAGCCTGCCGAGGAGAAGAAGACCGTGGACGTGGACGCGCCGCTGGACTTCGAGAAGATCTCTATGTCCATCCCCAAGATCGACGTGGTGGACATGGGCGTGACCTACAAGCAGCGTGACCCCAACTCCCCCAAGTTCGTCACCATCGGCGAGCGCATCCACTGCATCAGCCCCGTGATCCGCGAGGCCATGAACACCATGAACCCCGAGCCCATCCTGAAGCGTGCCGCCGAGCAGATCAAGGCCGGCGCTACCTATCTGGACGTGAACATCGGTCCTGCCGAGTCCAACGGCCCCGAGCTGATGACCTGGGCGGTCAAGCTGCTGCAGGAGAACTTCAACAACGTGCCTCTGGCTCTCGATACCGCCAACAAGAAGGCCATCGAAGCCGGTATCCACGTCTATAACCGCACCAACGGCAAGCCCATCGTCAACTCCGCCGACGCCGGCTCCCGTATCTCCAACATCGATCTGGCCGCCGCCAACGACGCCATCGTTATCGCCCTGTGCTCCGCCGATGGTATCGCCAAGGACAACGAGGAGCGTATGATGCACTGCCACCACATGCTGGAGCGCGGCCTGAGCCTGGGCATGGACGCTTCCGACCTGTGGTTCGACCCCCTGTTCCTGGTGGTCAAGGGCATGCAGGATAAGCAGATGGACGTGCTGAACGCCATCAAGATGTTCGCCGACGAGGGTCTGAAGTCCACCGGCGGCCTCAGCAACAACTCCAACGGCGCCCCCAAGGCTGTCCGTCCCATTCTGGACTCCACGCTGGTGGCCATGGCCATGATGCAGGGTCTGACCTCCGCCATCGTCAACCCCAACGACCTGCGGCTGATGGAGACCATCAAGTCCTGCGATATCTTCAAGAACCACGTGCTGTATTCCGACAGCTATCTGGACGAGTAAAAACCTGTTTCTTTTCCCGCCGCCGCGATGCGGCGGCGGGAAAAGTTGCATCCCCGGCATCTCGCTCCGCCTTGGGACGGAGGGAGAAAGTGTTGCAGATTCTGCAATTTTGATAGAGGAGGAACAACATTATGAGCGTATTGACCGACCTGATCTATGGTGGTTCCAACGCCGTGGCCGGCCTGACGGAAGGTGCCGTCAACGACGCGATCGCCAAGTACGGCGCAGACAAGGAGATCGCATTCCCTGATACCGCGTATTTCTTTCCCACCATTTACGCCGCCACCGGCGTGAAGGTGAAAACACTGGGCGACCTGCCCGCCTGTGTAGGCGTGCTGAAGAGCCTTATCACCAACCAGGAGGATCTGGGTCAGGCGCTGAACGCCGGCCTTGCTACCGCCGTGGGCGCTGAAATTCTCGAGGGCCTGAAGTTCGTGGAGCCCAAGGACGCCTATGAGGAAGCCACGGTTCCCGGCATCGGCTTCGTGCCCGATCCCATCATCCGCTCTCTGGGCGTGCCGCTGGTCACCGGCGACATTCCCGGCGTGGCCGTGGTGCTGGGCAAGGCCGAGAATCCTGAGGACACCGTGAAGGTGGTCAAGGACTATCAGTCCAAGGGCATCATGACCTTCATGGTGGGCGACGTCATCGAGCAGTGCGCCGAGGGCGGCGTGAAGATGGGCCTTGAGTTCCGCGTGATCCCGCTGGGTCATGACGTGACCGCCGTCATCCATGTTGTCACCGTGGCCATCCGCGCGGCGCTGATCTTCGGCAACGTGCAGCCCGGCGACCTGCCCGGCCTGCTGGCCTATACCAAGGAGCGCGTGCCCGCCTTCGTCAACACCTTCGGCGCTATCGACAGCGTGGTGGTCTCCGCCGGCGCCGGCGCTATCGCGCTGGGCTTCCCTGTGGTGGTGGACATTGATCTGGGCGAGAATCAGGTGCCCGGCGCACTGGAGTCCGTGCTGGATCACAGCGAGACCGTGAAGCGCTCTCTGGAACTGCGGAACATCAAGATCAAGTCCAAGGATCTGCCCATCCCCGTGGCCTTCTCCGCCGCGTTCGAGGGAGAGATCATCCGCAAGGCCGACGTGAAGGCTGAGTTCTGGTCCGCCAAGAATCCCACCTGCGAGCTGGTTCTCATGAAGGACACCGATCAGGTGGAGGATCACAAGATCACCCTCATCGGCCCGGATATCGACTCCGGCGATCTGGAGTACGCCATGGGCACCTTTATCGAGGTATACGGCAAGAAGATGCAGGCGGACTTCGAGTCTGTCATCGAGCGTAAGATCCACGCCTGGTTCAACTACATGGAGGGCGTGATGCATACCGGTCAGCGCAATCTGCTGCGCGTCCGTGTGTCCAATGACGCCTTTGAAAAGGGCCTGCGGATGAAGGACTTCGGCGAGGTGCTGTACCACATGATCATGGACGAGTTCGACACCGTGGTGGATAAGTGCCAGATCACCCTCATCACCGACCCGGCCGAGACCAAGAAGCTGCTGGAGGAGCAGGCCATGCCCCGCTATAACATGCGTGACGACCGTCTGGCCTCCATGTCCGACGAGTCCGTGGATCAGTTCTATACCTGCATCCTGTGCCAGTCCTTCGCGCCCGCTCACTGCTGCGTGGTGACGCCTGAGCGTCTGGGCCTGTGCGGCGCGGTGTCCTGGCTGGACGCCAAGGCCACCTATGAGCTGAACCCCAACGGCCCCTCCCAGCCTATCGACAAGGTGGGCTGCCTGGACGAGCGCACCGGCTCCTATGAGTCCGTCAACGAAATGGTGAAGAACGCCACCCACGGCGCGGTGGAGTCCGTCACCCTGTACTCCATCCTGGAGGATCCCATGACCTCCTGCGGCTGCTTCGAGTGCATCTGCGGTATCGAGCCCATGTCCAACGGCTTTATCGTGGTGAACCGCGAATACAGCGGCACCACCCCCGTGGGCATGACCTTCGGCGAGCTGGCTTCCTGCACCGGCGGCGGCGTTCAGACCCCCGGCTATATGGGCCATGGCCGCCACTTCATCGCCTCCAAGAAGTTCATTCACGCCGAGGGCGGCATCGAGCGTATCGTATGGATGCCCAAGGAGCTGAAGGACGACGTGGCGGAGCGGCTGAATAAGACCGCCAAGGAGCTGTATGGCATCGACAACTTCAGCGATATGATCGCCGACGAGACCATCTGCACCGACTGCGACGAGCTGATGAACTTCCTGACGGAGAAGAACCATCCCGTGCTGGGCATGGATCCTCTGATGTAACCCATTCCTGCTGTGGGGGCGGCCCACGCCGCCCCCACAGAGAAACGCGACCCCAAGGAGAACGATATGTATCAGGTCATCTTTACCTTTGAAAACGGCGCGACGCCGGTGACAGCCACCGCCGCGCCCGGCGAAACGCTGCTGGAAACGGCACGCGCCGCCAACGTAGCCATCGACGCGCCCTGCTCCGGCAACGGCTCCTGCGGCAAGTGCCGCGTGAAGCTGCTGGAGGGCACCGTGGAGGGTCTGCAGACCAGCCACATCACCGACGAGGATTACGCCGCCGGTTGGCGTCTCAGCTGTGCCAGCAAGGTCAGCTCCGACGTGACCGTGATGGTGCCGGATATTGCTTCCGCCTACCAGAGCCGCATGAAGACCGCCGATCTGTCCACCGGCGAGGAGGTGGCCATCTTCACCCGGCTGGAGGAGGATCTGAAGGCGGCGGGGGTGGATTTCAGCAACGACTTCATGGAGACGGAGGTCACCATGGAGGAGCCCACGCTGGAGGACACCATGCCCGATACCGAGCGGCTGACCATGGCGCTGGAGGGTGCGCTGGGCTGCGATAAGGTGTGCCTGAGCTATCCCACGGTACATAAGCTGGCCCGGGTGCTGCGCCAGAGCGGCTTCCATGTGGCTGTGGCGGGAACGCTGAAGGACGGCGTGTTCCATGCCATGGATGTGCGGAATGCCAACGAGCCCCAGCCTATGTGCGGGCTGGCTATCGATATCGGCACCACCACCGTTTCGGCGGTGATCACCGACCTGAAAACCGGCAGGCTGCTGGCCAAGGGCAGCGGCGGCAACGGCCAGATCCGCTACGGCGCGGACGTGATCAACCGCATCGTGGAGCAGGGCCGGAAAGGCGGTGTGGAGCGCTTGCAGAAGGCCATCGTGGAGGAGACGCTGCAGCCCTTAACGCGGGCGCTGTGCGCCAGCGCCAAGGTGGACGCCGACCGTATCCTGCGGTCTGCGGGCCTCCAACACCACCATGAACCATCTGCTGCTGGGCGTGGACGCCGATCCCGTCCGCATGGAGCCGTACATTCCTACGTTTTTCCACTGGGACGGCCTGAAGGCCGGGGATATCCGCTTTGTGGCCAACCCTGACGCCAAGGTGGTGCTGGCACCCAATATCGGCTCCTATGTGGGCGG
>UMKX01003187.1_pt1 | contig 10689 bp, 8 predicted proteins | sample 1966471 | NCBI WGS metagenome assembly UMKX01 (sample SAMEA4836188, study PRJEB28245) | human gut metagenome | biome: gut microbiome; material: fecal sample | place: Denmark | collected 2008
GTATAAAACCATAAAAAATATGATCAAATACTTCGCTATCTCCGTTACTATTGTTATCATGTTTCCACCTTTATCAAAAAATCTTAATCGATTCCTTTGTAATAATGTCCCCTGGTATACTGATCTACAGACATGGATACTGCTTTTTCCCCTGACATGGCAAGCTCCAGACTGTCCATTATATCCTTTACTTTATTAGTATCCTCAATTGTAAATTCAATATAACAGTCTTTACCTGAAATACCGGTTTCAGCCAGTCTGTCTATCATATTTGTAGGAACACCATTATATATAATGTTATAGCAGTGCGCACAGTCATTTCTGACATAGAATCTGTTTCCCCTGTCATCCGTCAGGACATTCCGGGACATCTTCCTTGAGGCACAGCCGTTCATGTAATTGCCTGCTATACAGTTTGCAGTGATCATAACCTTCTGATGACCATAGAGCTTTATGAGTGTATCATATGAAAGACCATGTATCTCATCAAGTGTGAGCTCGTTTGAGCACATAAAGCACACATCACCCATATTCTCTCTATAGAAATCAAACGCATTATCATTATACGCATAGAGACTGGCATCTGCGATCACGAGTCCCTTATAGTCCAACTTCTTTAGAATTCCCAGCTCATCATAATTTCTGATCATCACACCGTCAAATGAACCAAGTTCACCGGAAAGGCCTGAATATCTGTCAAGCTCTCTCTGCCGCAATACCTCAGGCAGAGCAAGGATCACTCTGAATCCGGCCTGCTTCAATTCATCTGCATATTTTCTGACATTATAATCTACTATTACATTGCTGACCCATTTATAATTCTTAACAATATTTACATGGTCAGCGTCCGACACTCCAACTGTAACACCGTGAACAGTGTTGTTTTTCACATTTTCAAGAGGTCTTTCAGCGCCAGGCAGGCCAGTTCTTACTGCACCGCCATCCCGCCTGTAACTCTGTGAGATCTGCAGTCCAAGCTGTTCAAGCGCCTCCCGCCTCAGGTTGTTCACTGCGCTTATCTGTACAAACAGGTTGTCAGATACATCAGCAGCTATATCCCCGAGCACATAATCTGTACCGCCTGTCTTTTTGATCTTGTCAACTATCTGTGACTCTGTGACAGGCTTGTTAAGTGCCTGTGTACACACAGGCCCCTCGACTGAGACGGAACACTTTCCTTCTACAGTTGAAAGCTTAAGCTCTAATGGCTGATCCGCATACGCACTGACATGTGCAGCGAGCTCTATCTTCCTGTCGGCATTTATTATATTATTCTGTATATCTTCCAGAAGCTTACCGTTTCTTGTACGGTATACATCATTGAACTTTGCAATGCTCCTGAATGACTTCGCCTTAAGTCTGACATTCTTTCCCGCTTTTGCCGCCACATTGCATGTGAGCTCCACATCACCATTTCTGCCTCTTATCTCAAGGACATCGCCTGCGGATACATTCTCGTCAAGTTTTATATCCACATATGGCTTTTCTACCGCATTCACACGCCCAACCTTAATTCCTGTGTGGTTCGGTCTGCTGTTCGCAAGCATATTTTTGCCATTGGATGTGTAATAATAACCTGAGTAGAATCCGCCCCTGTTATATATGTCGAGAAGCTTCTTCTCCTGCTCCTCTGCCAGTTTCTCCACTGATTCGCCCGCCAGATAAGCATCTCTGACCTCACGGTACGCAGTCACGGTTGCAGCCACATACTCTGGCTTTTTCATTCTTCCCTCTATCTTGAAAGAATCAATTCCCGCATCTATGAGCCTGCTCAGACTCTTCAACATGCACATATCCTTCAGGCTGAGCATATACTCATTTACATCATTTGAGGCATATTGCTTTCTGCACGGCTGGGCACACCTTCCCCTGTTACCGCTTCTTCCTCCGGCAAAGCTGCTCATCAGGCACCTTCCGGAATAGCTGTAACACATCGCTCCGTGGACAAATGTCTCCACCTCTATATCAACATTTTTCTTGATCTCTGTGATTTCTGACAATGACAATTCTCTCGATGGCACAAATCTGGTCATGCCTATGCTTTTCAGAAACGCAGCGCCCTGTGAACTGGACACGCTGAGCTGTGTACTTCCGTGCAGTGGAAGGTCTGGAAACGACTTGCCCAGAACGGAGACAACTCCCATATCCTGTACAATTATCCCATCCACGCCCTGCCTGTAATAAGGCTCCACATATGATGGGAGCCTTTGTATCTCTTCATTCTTAAGCAGTGTGTTGATCGCCATATAGACCTTCACTCCGAATCTGTGACAATAGTCTATGGTATCAAGCAATTCTTTTTCATCAAAATTACCGGCAAATGCCCGGGCACTGAACATACTGCCTCCAAGATATACCGCGTCTGCATATGCATTGACTGCAGCTTTCACCGCCTCCGTGTTGCCCGCCGGTGCCAAAATTTCAGTCTTATTTAACATTTTTCTCCGCTTCAAGTTTTATGATCTGTCTCTGAAGTTCACTTATCTTCTCTTTGTATTCCTCTATCATCTTCTGTGCAGACTCATACTTTATCTGCACCTCGATAACCTCATGTCTCAGATCATATATCTGCTTATCCTTGTCGTCATCCTCGGTGAGCATCTGATTGACCTGATCCTTTGCCTTAAAGTAGTCATCGGCTATATTCAGTGCAAGCAGAACATTCTGATACTCTGCGTTAAATCTCCTGTACGCCTCAGATGACTGACATTCTGCTATCTTGCCATTGATATATGTCGCCACATTCTGGAGATAGTCCTCGCTCTCCTGGCCGCTCAATGTATATACTTTATTGTTGATTACCACCTTGATATCATTCTTCTGTGCCATATCCCATTCTCCTTTACTTATCCTTTATAAATGCATCCAGTCCAAAATGTCTGTAACATAGATCAGTGACAACTCTTCCCCGGGGAGTTCTGTTTATGAATCCATTCATTATGAAATACGGCTCATACACATCCTCTATCGTGCCCGGATCCTCACCAACGGCAGCCGCCAGTGTATCCAGACCGACAGGCCCTCCTGCAAATTTCTCTATCATTGTCATTAATATATTTCTATCGTTCACGTCCAGTCCCATGGAATCGACCTGAAGCTTGTCCAGAGCGGCCTTAGCAACATCGTGATCTATATGGCCGTCATGACACACCTCAGCATAATCCCTGCAGCGCTTGAGAAGTCTGTTCGCAAGTCTCGGTGTACCTCTTGATCTTCTTGCGATCTCAAGTGCACCCTCCTCGTCTATGTCAACTCCAAGAACCTCCGCTGACCTCATCACTATCTCTCTCAGATCGTCATGGGTATAAAATTCCAGCTTGTCCACCATTCCAAATCTGTCCCTTAGGGGAGCCGACAACATTCCGACCCTCGTCGTTGCACCTATCAGTGTAAATCTTGGCAGATCAAGTCTGATCGACCTTGCACCTGCGCCCTTGCCTATCACAACATCTATTGCGTAATCCTCCATAGCCGGATAGAGCACCTCCTCAACCTGTGTGCTGAGTCTGTGTATCTCATCGATAAACAAAATGTCGTTGTCCGACAGATTGTTGAGTATCGCGGCAAGCTCACCGGGCTTTTCTATGGCAGGTCCCGAGGTGATCTTGATATTTCCCCCCATCTCATTTGCCACAATGGTCGACAGCGTCGTCTTACCAAGTCCCGGCGGTCCATACAGAAGCAGATGATCCAGTGGCTCATTTCTCTTCTTCGCCGCCTCTATGAATATGTGCAGATTATCCTTGACCTTTTTCTGTCCAATATACTCCGACAGATACTGAGGTCTGAGATTATATTCACTTTTCTGTTCTTCTATGTCCAAGCTTTCTGTTGAAATAATTCTGCCCATTTTTTTCTACCTATCTGATCAATATTCTATATCATAAATCTGAGTGCCGCCTTAAGGAGCTGCTCCTCATCCATATCCGCTGAACCATCTACACGCGAAACAGCACGTCCCGCCTCAACACCTGAATATCCAAGTTCTGTGAGAGCCGATATGACATTTGTTCTCACATCGCCTGCAGCGGTCTGCACAGCAACCGAATCATTGTATGCTGCATCTATCATATCCTCCATGCTCAGCTTATCCTTGAGCTCCAGAATGATCCTCGAAGCGCCCTTTGCCCCGATTCCATTAGCCTTTGATATGGCCTTTACATCCTCAGATATGACCGCAAGCCTGAGCTCGTTCACGGTGAGTGTTGACAGAAGAGACATGGCAACCTTTGGCCCCACACCGCTCACTCCCAGCAGTATCTTGAACACATTGAGTTCATCTGCGTTCTCAAAGCCAAACAGACATATCTCATCCTCGCGTATATACATGTATGTGCTTACTTTTATCTCTGAATGTACCGGTGGAAGCTTCTCCATAAACTTTCCGGATACCATGAGCTGATACCCTATTCCACCACACTCGATCACTATATAATTGTCACCCTTTATTTCAAGTGCTCCTCGAATATATGAAATCATCCGTTAACTCTTCCTGTCCTGTAATATATGACGGTATCTCAAAATCGCATAGAAACCGACATTAAATCTTCGTAATTATATCATATTATTTATCAATTGTGAATATATGTTTGCTTTTTTGAAAAACGACAGCTACTATATATATTGCAGAACAATGCATGTTCTATAATGTACCTTACGCAAGGAACCAAAAGGAGCCATTATGAAAATTTTTGAATATACTGAAGACATAAATGTAGATACAGCTCACATATCGGACGAGCTGTCGGATATACTCTATTTTGATATAGAAACAACCGGCCTCAGCGCCAAACGTTCGGATCTCTATCTGATCGGATGTTCATATTTCTCAGACAGTGCATTTCGCACCCAGTTGATATTCAATGACAACGGAACTTCAGAGCCTGAAATGCTGTCCCATTTTGAACAGATCCTAAAGAATCACAAAATACTGGTGTCATACAACGGCGATACCTTTGACATCCCCTACTTGCTGAAAAAGATGGAGCAATTCGACGTGGACTCTACGCTTGACAATATACAGAGCGTGGATATATATAGAACAACCAGAAAATACAAAAAGCTTCTGCGTCTGGACTCGGCTAAACAGTTTGACATAGAGCATCTGATTGACTTCCAGAGAAATACTTTTATATCAGGAGGCGATCTTATATCCGCCTACAAGCATTATCTGAATTCTCACGACGAATCTCTGCTTGACGATATGCTCACCCATAACCATGACGATATAAGAGGGCTTATATCTATATCTGAATTTGTGAATATCCCTCATATTCCTGATGACTTTCAGATAGATGATATATCCGATACCATCGATTCAATAACATACAACTGTTCCATTCCAAAGCTTCCATGCCGCATAACGGAATCCCTGAATGGAATTCTTGTAAATGCATGTAACACACATATGCATGTGGTCGTTCCAAAGACCCGGGACACCGAAATGAAATACTTCTTCAAGGACTACAAAAATTATTACTATCTACCTATGGAGCACATGGCCATACACAAATCAATGGCGGCTTATGTGGACGATGCCCACAAGGAAAAAGCGACAAAGGACAATGCTTTCACCACCAAGACCGGCAGCTTCATACCCTGTCCACCAGGATTTCACGGAGAGATATTCTATGATACAGATCTTAAAGGAAACCGTTTTCTTTCGGACAGCACCGAATTACACGAAAAATGTGAGCAATCCCACGCCTATATCCTTGCAGTCCTGAACAAACTATTCTGATATAAATATTCTGGCATAAAAAAACCGTAGTCATTATCGACTACGGTTTTCTTAACTGTCTATATATCAGATTACTCCTCTGTGTCCTCTGCTACATCATCTGTATACTCTGGAGCTGGAAGTAATTCCTTTACGCTGAGACTGATCTTCTTGTCTTCTGCATTGCACTCAACAACAACTGCCTCAACCTCATCGCCTACCTTGTATACATCCTCTGGCTTGTTAACATGCTCATATGAGATCTGTGATACATGGAGAAGTGCGTCAACACCTGGCTCAAGCTCGATAAATGCACCGAAATCAGCCATTCTTGCTACCTTACCTGTAACTACTGTTCCAGGAGCATACTTCTCTGCTGCGTTAAGCCATGGGTTTGTATCATCAAACTTAAGGCTGAGAGCGATCTTCTCGCCGTCAATGTTCTTGATGAATGCCTTAACAGTATCACCAACCTTGAGAACTGACTTAGGATCGTCAACTCTTCCCCATGACATCTCTGAGATGTGAAGAAGTCCGTCTGCTCCACCGAGATCTATGAATGCACCGAAGCTTGTAACGTTCTTTACAACACCCTCAACTATCATTCCAACTTCTATTCTATCAAACAGAGCCTTTGCAGCCTCTGCCTTTCTTGCTGCAACGATCTGCTTTCTGTTACCAATTATTCTTCTCTTCTTTGGCTGGTACTCTGTGAGTACAAACTCGATATCCTGATCAAGGTACTTGTCAAGATTCTTCTCGTATGTATCTGAAACAAGACTAGCAGGGATAAATACTCTTGTCTCATCGTACATAACGTTAAGTCCACCGCTTACAACCTGAACAACCTTACCTGTAAGGATCTCTCCTGACTCAAGAGCAGCCTCAAGCTTCTCATTAGCCTTCTCTGCAGCAACTCTCTTGTATGAGAGAAGAACTGATCCCTCGCCATCGTTTGTCTTAACAACCTTGGCTGTTATCGGATCATCAACATGTACAAGCTCTGTCAGATCTGCATTAGGTGTGTTGGTATACTCGCTTCTAGGAATAATACCATCTGACTTGTAGCTGATGTCTACCAGAATCTCATCAGGCTTAACATCGATAACTCTACCTTCTACTATCTCTCCTGTCTTGATTGAGACTCTGCTCTCATCATTCTTTAATAATTCTTCAAAATTCATCTCGTCCATCCTACCATGAACCTCCTTAATAATTTTGTTTGGGGTAGATGCCCCAGCTGTAATACCTACCCTACTAACGGATTCAAAAGTAGTCAAATCCAAATCAACGAGTGTCTGTATATAGTAAGTATTCTCACATTCTTTTTTACTAATCTCATATAACTTCTGAGTATTAGAGCTGTTCCGACCACCTATAACAATCATGGCATCTACCTTTGATGCAATCTCCTGCGCCTCCCTTTGACGCACAGACGTAGCATTACAGATAGTCTTATAAGCAGTAACATTATACAATTTATTTCGAATAATATCAACAATATAATTAAATTTTCTGTAATTAAAAGTTGTCTGACTAACTATCGATATATTATCCGCTGTTTTGACCTCTCCGTCAATACATTTTCTTACAAAAGCCTCAGCCTCCTCCTCGGAACCTATGACTACCGGAGGCTCTACACACCAGCCCACGATTCCTTTCACCTCGGGATGGCTTGAGTCGCCTATGATGACGACTGTATTTCCTTTCTGTCCTTCCTCGCGCACTATGTTGTGTATCTTCTTGACAAATGGACAGGTCGCATCTATCACCGTATTCCCACCAGCCTCCAGAATGTCATATATCCTTTTCTCAGCGCCATGGGATCTGATTATGACCTTGCTGTCTTTTATCTCAAGCAATTCGTCATCACTGTCGATCACCTGCACTCCGTGCTTTGTAAGATCACCAACCACCTCTTCATTGTGTATTATCTGACCATAAGTATAAACATTTTCCTCATCAGCATGTTCGTATGCTGTATCCACTGCACGCTGAACGCCAAAGCAGAATCCGGCACTCTTTGCAAGTAATATCTCCATATCTAAACCACCTGTATTACATTCTCTCTCTTGCAAGTCCGACTATAGTGTCTGTAACCTGCTCTATCGTCATATCTGAGCTGTCGATAAGAACCGCGTCATCAGCCCTCTTTAAAGGAGCTGTTTTTCTCTCCATATCCTGCTTATCCCTCTGGATTATATCCTGCTCTATCTTCTCTATATCAATATTCTCAGCGCCCTTTGCGACAAGCTCGTCATATCTTCTTTTGGCCCTCACTGCCGAAGAGGCGGTAAGGTATACCTTGAGCTCTGCTGAAGGAAGTATATTTGTTCCTATATCCCTTCCATCCATGACAACATCATTTGAAGCAGCGAGATCCCGCTGGAGTGACAGAAGCTTTTCCCTGACGCATGGAAGTGCAGATGCCTTTGAAGCCATATTACCAGCAGCCTCAGTTCTCAGCTTTCCTGTTACATTCTCGCCGTTAAGGTAGACCTGCTGTGCTCCATCCTCATATTTTATTTCCACGGAAATGTCCGCTATGCTTTTCTCCACCAGGTCTTCATCGCTGGCAGATATATTGCTTTCTGTGAGATATACAGCCACCGCCCTGTACATGGCACCTGTATCCACATATATAAAACCAAGCTCGCCTGCCGCCTTTTTTGCTATCGTGCTTTTGCCTGCACCTGCAGGTCCATCTATTGCTATATTCATATCTTCGTCTCCCTGTAATTAAATTGACTGTCGTCCACGCCTATTGTAAACTCTCGGAAGCAGAAAGTCCAGCCAGATATCCAGTCGACCACGCCACCTGCAGGTTAAATCCACCTGTCAGCGCATCGATATCCAGCAGTTCTCCGGCAAAATACACGCCCCCCACAAGCTTAGACTCCATGGTGGAAGGATTTACCTCTTTTACGCTCACTCCGCCTCTTGTGATTATAGCCTCATCATATCCCCGAAGCCCCACAAATGTAAGTCTGAATTCCTTCAGCACATCTATAAGTCTCTGTCTTTCTTCCCTGGTCACTGAGTTGACCTTCTTATACGGATCGATACCGGATCTCTCCACAACCACATCTATCATCTTGATCGGAAGCAGATCTCCAAGAGAATTCTTGAAGTCTTTGTTTGCATATTTCTTGAAATCCTTGAGGAGTCTGGCATCAAGCATATCTCTGTCCATAGCCGGCTTCAGATCTATGTACATGTCTATATCTTTTCCAATATACCTGTGTATATATGCGGAGGCCTTGATCACCAGCGGCCCACTTATGCCAAAGTGGGTAAACAGCATCTCCCCCTGTTCGTCAAATATTTTCTTCTTTCCACTGCTTATGTGAAGTGCCACGTTTTTAAGCGACAGTCCCATCATCATGGAGCAGCATTTCTCTTCTATCTCAAACGGAACCAGTGATGGACTTAACGGCTTTATCGTATGACCCATATGTTCTGCCAGTCTGTATCCGTCTCCGGTAGATCCCGTGAGTGGATACGATCTTCCGCCGGTACAAATTATAACAGCATCACAGTATATCCTGTCATTGCCTGTCCCGCCGTTATCTCCTGATACGTCAACACTCTTTATCCTGCCATCCTCTATATTGATTCCTGTAACCTTCGTATTCAAATACAGACTTATATTTTTATTTCTGTTTATAAGAGTTTTGAATGCTCCTATAACGTCTGAAGAATGATCGCTTGTCGGGAACACTCTTCCTCCGCGTTCTATCTTGAGCGGACATCCGGCCTTCTCCAGATAGTCCATTATCATATTGTTGTCAAATGTATAAAAGGAGCTGTACATAAACTTGCTGTTCGTGACCACTGAATTAAAAAATCCGTCAGCGTCACATGCATTTGTCACATTACAACGTCCCTTACCTGTTATAAATAACTTTTTTCCGATCCTGTCATTCTTTTCAATGAGAATGACCTTATTCTTCTGTGCCGCTGTCAGTGCAGCCATTACCCCTGCAGCTCCTGCTCCTATAACCACTATTTTTCCTGTCATATTATCTCCATATATTAAACAAAAGGACAGAGACTCCGCTCGCGGAGCTCCGTCCCTTTTTATGATCATTTATATATCTGACCTTATGAATTCAGTTATTAAACTGGATAAGCTGTGCTGTCCTTGTCAGCAAGTGTGACATCGACCTTCTTATCCTGAGCCTCTCTGTACTTGAAGAAGTCAGTTGCAACCTGTGGGAACAGTGCATATGTGAGTACATCCTCATCCTGCTTCTTGTACTGGATCATCTCCTTCTCAATCTTGTCGAGCTCGTTCTCAAGAAGATCTGCTGGACGGCATGTGATCTGCTTCTCATCGCCGATAACCTTCTTCTTAACCTCTGGATCAACAGGCTTTACTGACTGACCATACTCGCCACGTACAAGTGCCTTTGACTCCTTTGTACACATCTTGTATCTCTCGCCTGTTACGACGTTGAGAACTGCCTGCGTGCCAACGATCTGGCTTGAAGGAGTAACAAGTGGTGGCTCACCATAGTCCTTACGAACTCTTGGAACCTCCTCAAGAACTGCCTCGAACTTATCCTCAGCACCCATCTCCTTGAGCTGTGATACGAGGTTTGAAAGCATTCCACCAGGTACCTGGTAGAGAAGTGTCTTAACGTTAACGCCAAGAACCTTTGGATTTAAGAGACCACTTGCGATCCACTCTTCTCTGAGTGGTCTGAAGTAGTCTGCTATCTCAGCCAGAAGCTTCTGATCCAGACCTGGATCAAACTCTGTTCCCTCAAATGTCTTGGCCATAACCTCTGTTGCAGGCTGTGATGTACCAAGCGCAAGAGGTGAGATTGCTGTATCGATGACATCACATCCAGCCTCTACAGCCTTGAGATATGTCATTGAAGCTACACCTGATGTGTAATGTGTATGAAGCTGAATTGGAAGGCTTGAACCATCCTTGAGTGCCTGTACAAGCTCTGTAGCCTTAT
>UMKX01086791.1_pt1 | contig 10560 bp, 8 predicted proteins | sample 1966471 | NCBI WGS metagenome assembly UMKX01 (sample SAMEA4836188, study PRJEB28245) | human gut metagenome | biome: gut microbiome; material: fecal sample | place: Denmark | collected 2008
CTGCTACAATGTTTTCCTCTGTTGCCTCTACTCCGTCAATTTTCATTGCTGTTACTGTATCATCAAGCACGTCAAGTGAAACATATCCGATTGCTCCCTGTGTTGAGCCTACCTTTGCAAGAACTGCTCCTGTTGAGTCAAGCTCCTGTGCATATTTGCACTGATCCTTTACATCAAGAAGCTCCTCGAAGGCTCCTCTTGTACCAGAAGCTGCCTCACGGCCGATTGCTACGATTGCCTCATCTTTTCCACCAAGGTCTTTCCAGTTTGAAATCTCACCTGTGTAGATTTTCTTTAAGTCATCTGATGTAAGCTCTGTTACTGAGTTGTCCTTGTCTGTGATTACTGCGATTCCGTCGATTGCTACGATGTTTTCCTCAACGCCGTTTGCTTTCTCATCATCTGTAAGTGCTCTTGATGAATCTCCGATATCTACGCTTCCTGCTGTCACTGACTCGATTCCTGAACCAGAGCCTGTATACTCAACTGTTACTGTTACTCCAGGGTTTTTCTCCATGAATGACTCCTTGAGTGCCTCACAAAGCTTCTCCATTGAAGTACTTCCTGCAAGTGAAAGTGAACCGTTTAAGTTCTCATTTGATGTACCTTCATCTGCGCCTGTATCTGCATTGTTGTCTGCTCCGTCTGAGCTTGAGCCACATCCTGTAAATGCTGCTGTCATCATTGTTGCAGCAGTTGCTAAAACTAAAAGTTTTTTCATACGATTTTTCATTTTAATTTCCTCTTTCATTTCTTTCTTGAATTTATTTCTTTGTTTGTTACAACTGATATAGTAATGGGGAAATGTAAAATGCAAAATCATTAGTGTGTAAAATGCATGTAAAAAAATATTTTTAATTTACAGTACGATTGTAAATTTAATAGACCTGCCATCTTTACTTTCTGCAGTTATCTTTCCTTTGTGTGCCTTTACTATAGCATAGGCTGCTGATAAACCTATTCCAAAGCCTCCTGTTTTTGAGTTGTGTGAAGTATCAGTGCGGTAGAAGCGCTCAAACAGCATGTCCTGTCTGCCTTTTTTGATGTTTGCAGTCTCGTCTACAGTGTTCCACACTGTAATTATACGGTTTTTACCGGATGGTCTCATGGTTAGTTCTATTTCCGGTGCCGTATCTCCGGTGGTGGTAACACAATCGTTTTGTGTTTGGGTGGTTTTATTAAGATTTGTCTTATTAAGATTCTTTTTATTGATATTATCCTTTTCGAAGCTTACGCTGCTGCATCCTGAATACTTCATTGCATTATCAAGCAAAATTGATACAAGCTGTCTGATAGTCTTCTCATCTCCTGTATACAGTATTCCATCTATCACATCTATTGTGAGCTTTTTCCCTTTTGTCCGAGCTATCGCTTTAAACGGTTCTGCAGTATCAAGTATTGCGTCAGATAATGAAAATTCCAGCATCTCAAGCTTTGTTGCTTCCTCATCCATTCTCGACAAAAATACAAGCTTTTCCGTGAGCGATGTCAAGCGTGCCACCTGTTTTCTGGTGCTGCTTGTCCATTCATTCTCTCCCTCCATCATCTCGATGACCTCTGTATTTGCATCTATTATGGTAAGTGGAGTTTTTATTTCATGGCTGGCATCAGTTATGAACCGCTTCTGCTTTTCATAGCTTTCCGATACAGGCTTTAGTATTTTTCCCGAGAAGAAGTATATCATAACAAATACAACTGCAAGTCCGAACACACTGATTCCAACACTGGCTAATACATATGTTCTTATTGTTGAAAGTTCTCGCTGACAACTCAGAAAAATATACATTGTAGAGCCACCCTCACCTACTGTCATGTATTTAAAACTTTCTGAGAATCCATTTTTGCCATCACCCTTTTTGCCTGATTTCCAAAGCTTTTTCGCGTATTGTGCTGCATTCTCTGACGAAACAGATGCTATTTTACTTGTGTCAATATTTTCCACATCGCCCTTGCTGTTTATTGTGACAGTGAAGTATCTGGTATCAAACTGACTCTCCGGCGAGATGCCATGGCGTTTTAGGTCATTCTCATTTATGTCATTCTCATTTATGTCGTTCTCATTTAAGTCAGCCTGATTCATATCCTCCGGTGGCTGTACATCTGTTCTGCCGGATGGTGGCTCTTTGAGCGTGGGAGTCCTTTTATTTGTTCTTTCATCTGCTGTATTGCCGAATGTGTTTGCGTTTTCTGTATCGGTGTTTGTGCTTTCTGTGCCGGTGTTTGTGTTTTCATCATTTTTTTTATTGCTTTCCACTCCCATGTTCTTCTGCTCTAAAAGATCCGGGAATGTTCCTCCGTTTCCGGCAATCAGCTTAAGGCGCGCATCCAGTGCTTCATTCGTACTTATATAATTTGCAATGTTTATCGTGCCTACAATTGCAATGAGAACAATTGAAACTGATAACATTGCTATGGCTATAAATTTTCTTCGTAATTTTTTGAGCATTTTATCACCTGCACATTTTTTCTATTTCATGTTCTACATCCATTGGGTCCAATGGACTTTCCACTGTTTCATATGTCAATATAAGATTTTTTCCCTGATAATATCCATTTTCGTTATATTTCAATATCTTTCGATAAGCTTTATTTCGATAATCAGGATTGTCTATCAATCCAAGATGCTCCCACAAAATTATGTCGCCATTTTTCTTCTCAACCGTAAAATCGGGATAATAAATAACATCTGATATTTTAATCGGTTTTTCATACTCAAACTTGATATTATTATCATACAAGGATGTCGCAATAATTACTTCTGATTTTGACCGCACTATAATTCCCATTTTAGTATAAAACTTGAGAGCTTCAGGGTTAGGAACCTGTGTCTTTTCATTTTCCTTCTCATCAACTGCTAAAAGTATACTTCTATAATGTTTTTGCTTCAACATTTTCTGGGCATAATCGGTTTTATATTTTTTCCGGGCCTTTCTGTTTGTCTCGAGTAGTCTTAGTTCATTTATTGTGTCCTTCAGATAAAGCTCCAGATATTTTTTATTGACAAGATTTCTGATTTCTTTATCATTTTTCTTTGATAAATACTCTCTTCTGCCATTTTTCCAAACATACCATTTAACATTTCCGTCTTTTTGTGTAGGATAAATTGTTCCTTCCTCAGTGATTGTCTCCAGTCTTTCCTGAATCTCTAATATCTCACCTTCCAACCATTGGATTCTATTATCTATTGAACTTATTTTATTTTCCTCCTAACTCTTTGCATCATGTGATGCCATGTATGTGATTCTAACAGTAATTCAATTGTTTTTGTGGGGAATATGATAAATGAAAACTGTCATTTATCTTCAAAAGTGGAGATTATGGTCTCCATTTGTTTGATAGCACAATATAAATATAGAAACCGACTATAGTTTGGAGCTGTTTTATGATTTTAATGGATTTCAGCTACTTTTTGCCTGGCCTTTTCCGGCTTTTGGGTTGGGTTTTGGGTGCTGTTTTGGGGATTTCAGCGGTTTCAGCTACTTTTTGCCTAGTCTTTTCCGGCTGTTGGGCTGAATTGTGGATGCTGTTTTAGGGTTTTCAGCGGTTTCAGCTACTTTTTGCCTAGTCTTTTCCGGCTGTTGGGCTGAATTGTGGATGCTGTTTTAGGGTTTTCAGCGGTTTCAGCTACTTTTTGCCTAGTCTTTTCCGGCTGTTGGGCTGAATTGGGGGTGCTGTTTTAGAAGTTTTAGGGATTACAGCTACCCAAGGCCTGCCTGCTATGCTATCAACCTATGGCTATTGTACATTATGTTAATTTAAAAATCCAGCATTTTCTAAATAAAAGGACATAAAAAGTGAATTTTCAGAAAAATATAAAAAAAAGTTACTATTCACACTGAACGGTAACAAAAAAAAACACGCTATGCGCGTGCTCCAAAATAATACAGTCGATAGCTATTCAGATACATCCATAAATAAATCGGCGTGACAAGATTCGAACTTGCGACCTCTACGTCCCGAACGTAGCGCTCTACCAAACTGAGCCACACGCCGTCTGCAATTCGTTTTGCAACTATTAAATAATATCACAATGTATAAATTTTGTCTACCCCATAATATATATTTATGGTATGATTTATGCTGTATAAGATAAAAATTTACACCGTTGTGCCCAGCCTCACAGCGAGGTATCATACCCATGACTGAACTGTAATTTAATCACGTAATTATTTTTTTATACTTTGAAGCCGGCCCGGCAGCGTAGCGACCGGCTTAGCACCATGGTATATAAATTATCAGGAGAATATCATGACAAATCAGACAAATCACATAAATCACACCAATCACATAAATCACATAAACAAAACAGCTATAATAACCGGAGCTTCACGCGGTATCGGTGCCGCCATTGCCAAAAAGCTGGCTTCCTGTGGCTATAACCTCTCACTTTGCTGCCGCAATTCATCTGACAGGCTAAAGGCTCTGGCTGATGAGCTTCACTGTGCATACGGAATTGAGGTGCTATGCTACACCGGAAATGTAGGAGACTTTTTCTTTGCCAAGGATATGGTTGCGAATACCATTTCCCATTTTGGCCATATAGATGTGCTCATTAACAATGCCGGCATATCGCATATCGGGCTGCTGAGCGACATGACACCGGAGGAATGGAACAATATCGTGGCGATAAATCTGACCGGTGTTTTCAACTTTACAAAGCTCGTCATCCCTTATATGGTTGCAGATAAATGTGGCCGTATACTACAGATTTCCTCTGTCTGGGGCAATGTCGGAGCATCCTGCGAGGTGGCATACTCAGCCTGCAAGGGCGGTATAAATGCGTTCACTAAGGCACTCGGCAAGGAGCTTGCGCCATCGCATATTCCGGTAAATGCCATAGCCTGCGGTGTCATAGATACCGATATGAACCTCTGCTTTGACGAGGCAGAAAGAGCTGAGCTTGCCGATGAAATCCCTGCCGGACGCTTTGCCACAGCCGATGAGGTCGCAGATATGGCTTACTCCGTCATCACTGCACCTGATTACCTCACAGGACAGATAATCACTTTTGATGGTGGCTGGATTTAAAATTGTAATTTTAAGTTTTCTATTTTTTTCGTATTTTTTCAGATATTTGTTGCTTTTTATGATTATTGTGTTACAATTTGTTTATGAGTAGAATAAATAACTTTCTATTAAAAAAGCAACAATCAACCATTAGTACAACTGTGCCTGACAGGCTTGATTATCTGATGAGGCTCAACAACTTGACCAACATTGCTCTTTCTGAAATCATGTGCTGTGCAGAATCAACTATTTCAGGCTACAGAACAGGCCGTAGAGTGCCTGACATTTTTGTCATTTGCCATTTAAGTACAATTTTTGGTGTCACACCCAATTATTTTCTTGGATTCACAGACGAAATTTGTCCAACTCACAACTGATTATGTGATATATACAAGGCCTTCCGGTATCACTTCACAACCATCACCGACTGCTGATGCAAATGTCACATAAAATATATTGAAAATGAAAGGGGGAAATGTTACAGTCTAAGCCAAAACCGTAACGAAAAACAGCCCGGTGCACATATCACAATGTGTGCCGGGCTGCAGATTTTATTGTTATTCTGCCACAAGTATTATCGTGGTCCTTGCAGGAACTCTTATGGTGTTGACACCCAAAAGCTCTGTCTTTTCCGTGAAGTCCTCTCCGTCAAAATACTCTGCATTGGTGTTTGTGTCCACATGCCAGTGTTTTCCGTTCGGAAGCACCGGAAGCTGCATCACAAGCGGCTCCCAATATGCGTTCATGCAATAGAATACAATATCATCCTCCGTGTCCTCCTCATTTCTTCCGGCATACATGATGCCGATAAGCTTTGTCTTGTAATCCGTTGAGGCATTGAACGGTGTACCGTTGTGCACACTGATTTCCGGAAACTGGCAGGATGAAGGCTTTGTCATCTTTCTGAGTATAGGATGCTCTTTCCTGAACTGAATCATATGACGCACGAAATCATGGATTTCCTTGAATTCCTCAAGCCTGCTCCAGTCGAGCCATGAAATGATATTGTCCTGACAATACGCATTGTTGTTTCCAAACTGGGTGTTGCAGAACTCATCTCCCGCAAAAAACATCGCCGGGCCACGGCTGCACAAAAGTGCTGCAAATGCATTCTTTATAAGGCGCCTTCTAAGTCCGTTTACATTTGGATCGTCTGTCTCGCCCTCTGCGCCACAGTTCCAGCTATGTCCGTTGTTGTCTCCGTCTGTGTTATTCCAGCCGTTTTTCTCATTGTGCTTTTCATTGTATGAGTAAAGGTCATACAGTGTAAAGCCATCATGACAGGTCAGGAAATTGACTGATGCCTTGTGTCCTCTGCTCTCCGGGCTGTAAAGGTCGCGTGAGCCGGTGATACGTGTGATGGCATTTCCCGCCATACCGTCATCGCCCTTTAAAAAGCTTCTCATGTCATCCCTGTATCTGCCGTTCCATTCAGCCCATCTGTTCCATGACGGGAAGCTTCCCACCTGATACAGTCCGCCTGCATCCCAGGCCTCTGCGATGAGCTTCATCTTGCCAAGTACCGGGTCGAATGCCAGCGACTCAAGAATCGGCGGATTGGCCATAGGTGCACCGTTTTGGTCTCTTCCGAGAATGGAAGCCAGGTCAAATCTGAAGCCATCCACTCTGTACTCAATGGCCCAGTGTCTCAGACAGTCTATGATAAAGTTGCGCACAACAGGATGATTACAGTTCATAACGTTTCCACAGCCACTGAAATTGTAGTAGTGTGCATCCGGTGTAAGCATATAGTACACGTTATTGTCTATTCCCTTGAAGGAGAAGCACGGTCCCATCTCATTTCCCTCAGCGGTATGGTTGAACACCACATCAAGAATGACCTCTATGCCATTTTCCTTTAAAGCCTTTATCAGCGATTTCAGCTCGTCTCCCTCGTGGTTGTGCTCCTCGTTGAAGGCATAGCTGGTATTCGGTGCAAAAAATGATACTGTGTTGTAGCCCCAGTAATTGTAAAGCTGCACACCATCGACCACTCTCGCGCTCTCCATCTCATCAAACTCAAAAATCGGCATGAGCTCCACTGCATTTATTCCAAGGTCCTTAAGATACGGAATCTTATCCTTCAATCCGGCAAATGTGCCCGGTGCGCTGACTCCAGAGGACTTATCCTTTGTATAGCCCCTCACATGTATCTCATAAATCACAAGGTCCTCAAACGGCTGCTCAAGCTGCTTTATGTTGCCCCAGTCAAAGCTGCTTTTTACAACTCTGGCTCTGTACTCAAAATCCTTGCCTCCCTCAGGCTTTTCTCCCCATTTTCGCTGTCCAGTGACCGCTCTGGAATATGGGTCTAAAAGGACATTTTCCTCGTTAAACAGAAGTCCCTTTGCCGGCTCATAAGGCCCATCAAAAGAAAATGCATACTCAAATTCATCCGGCTTTATATCATAAACAAGCATGGAGTAGGTATCTCCTATCCTATATGAATCAGGAAACGGAATCCTCGCATACGGCTTTGGTGCCTGTGGCTTGAACAATAAAAGAGTACACCTCGTTGCCCCATGGGAATTGATGGTAAAGCTCACTCCGTTCGATGCCACGCACGCTCCGTACATTCTGAAAAAGCCCGGACGTATCTTAAATCCCTCTACCACATCAAGTGGCAGCAGGCCTGTATTTACTACATCCTCATGCTTTTCTTCTTTACTGCGCTCTCTCCACATATACATATTGCTCTTTGCTCCCTTACTATATTTGTATGATGGTACATGCCATTTGTTGCATGACTGCTTTTTATCTTAATTCGTTAAAAAATCGTAACTGTTCAATACCTTCACAGTTACAAAATCTGCTATTAATTTACATGCAGATTTCCAAGCTCATCAATCTCTATATTACTACAATTTTGTGAATATGTGTTCATTAAATTGCATATCTCCTGAGCTTTTTCGCCCGAAGCCACTGTCGGCCTGAAATCATTGTATGAGCTTACGCTGCTTAAGGTGCATGGAATAATCCGCGCATCTATGCCCGGCTGCAATTCACCATTTATCAGAGTAAATGCCTGCTGATAAATCGCCGTGTTCTTGTCTGCCGGATTTTTATTGCCTCCGAAGCAAAAATTTCCAAGACTGTAGCATATCATTTTGCCGTTATAGACCTCCATCCCCTGCAGTACATGAGGGTGGTTTCCAACAACCAGGTCTGCTCCCCAATCGATGATACGATGTGCTGCCGCCTGCTGATAGTCATTAGGGTAATGGTCACCCTCTATGCCCCAGTGGCAGCATGCGATAACTATCGCCGCTCCCTGCTCACGAAGCTGAGCTATACCGTTTTGGATATATGCCTCTCGGTCACCGTTTTGTGACAAAAGGCTGACCGACACTATTCCAATCCTTGTCCCATCAGCCGTCTCATAAATACCGGTATGATCATTGAAGCCATACACTATCCCGGCATTGTCGAGCACATTTCTCGTATCGTCCAGTCCTGCTTGTCCATAGTCGTATGTGTGATTGTTTCCAAGACTGCAGGCCTCGATGGAGCTTCCCGTCATAATTCCGATGTAGCTAGGCTTTCCCTTGAGATTCCAGCGCTTTTCTACGCGCTCCGTCGCATCCGATAGCACACACTCCAGGTTGATGAGTGTCATATCGTCAGCCTCAAAAATATCTCTCACACCGCCAAAAAAGTAGTCCTGTCCCTTTGAGTCATAATAAGAATTAAAGCTGCCGTCATAGCTTTGCTCCTGATTGTTACCGAGTGTACAGTCTCCTGTAGCCGTAATCACTATGGTTGACATCTGTGGCTGCTGTGTATCCGCTTCTGTTGCCTCAGCTTTGGCTGCATCAGACTGTGTATTCGCTGTGCCTTCTGCCGTACTGTCAACTGCGTTATCCTCTGCTTTTCCGGCATCCGATGTGTCTCTAACTACATCAACGCCATTCCGGTTAGAGGCTTCCTTTATATTATCTCCAATATATTCTTTTCCTATGAGTGCTCCTGCCATAATGATGCATAAAACCAAAAGCACAGATAATAGAATTTTTAATCCTTTGTTTTCCATAATTTTTCCTCATATTCCTCACACCCTTAGAATATCAACCGTGTGCGCACTTGCTCCCATCAGGTCTGCTCTCTCACATGTTGAAAGATGATACTGTACAAACATATCAAACTCTTCCTCGTCAAGAGCATTCAAAAATGGCCTGATATAATTTGCTGCGCCATCGGCTGCTATTATCTTTTCGCGTGTAAGGGCTGCCTGTGCATTTAATGCCTCTATATCTTCTAATCGGACAAAACTGTACAAATCATTAGCTTTTTCTGTACAATGGAAGCTCTCATCGAGCATTCCGCCCTCTATGCCCTCTTTTATATGCTTCTCCTTTATAGCATAGGTTATCACGCTGTACTCATTCATAATGTATGCTACAAGTATGTAACCACCCGGTTTTGTCACTCTTTTTGCCTCATTCAATGCGGCAAGCTTTTCCTCCGCCGACTTCAGATGATACATAGGTCCGAATACGAGTGTGAGGTCAAATTCATCGTTTCCAAACTTTTTAAGCTTTGTGGCATTGCCCTGGTATGCCTTTACTTTATCGCTCTTTTGCTTCAGTCTGCCGAGGTTATGCTTAACTAACTCGAGTGCTGTCACATCATAGCCTTCCTCGGCAAGAGGCACTGAATATCTGCCCGTTCCCGCACCGACATCCAGTATTTTAATCTGTGAGCGAAGATCAAGCTGCTTCTCATTCATCAAGCTGCCAAGACAATCGTGTATATACTTCATGGAGGTGATAAACTCTACCCTGCCGTGACGGCTGTTCAGGCGCTTTTCCTCGTTGAATTTGTTATAGTATTCTTCTAATTCTGTCACGTATATTCCTCCCTGTATTATTCCTCGATATGCTCACGTCCCTGCGCAATGATTGTGCGCACATGTCCGTCGGCAAGTGAATAAAACACTGATTTGCCCTCACGTCTGCTGTTTACGAGCTTGTTTGCCTTTAATATCCTAAGCTGGTGTGATATGGCGGACTGTGTCATGTTTAGCACCTTTGCAAGGTCGCAGACGCATACCTCCGCTTCAAACAACACAAAGAGGATTCTGATCCGGGTGGAATCGCCAAACACTTTAAAAAGCTCTGCAAGGTCGTAGAGCTCGGTTTCCTCCGGCATTGTATCATTTACTATTTTCAGAAGGTCTTCGTGGATTTCGTTGCAGTCGCAGCATTCTATCTGTTCATTTATGTTTTCGCTCATGGTGGTGTCCTTTCTGCGTTATTTTTACTTTATTGGCTATGGGGCGGGTGCTCCGCATAAATTGCATGTGCCTTCGCAGTTACACAATAACTTTTTTATACGCGAAAGACAGAGTGCACCTCTTGGATGCATTCTGTCTGGTATTTTTTATATAGTAGTTTTATGGCATTTTGATATCTGCTCTTTGATATCTGTTCTTTGAGCTCTACCTTTTTAGAGCTTGTGTACGAATAATGCGCGGATTGCATTTAGCACTGCTATCACCATTACTCCTACGTCTGCAAATATTGCGAGCCACATATTGGCTATTCCGACTGCTCC
>UMKX01000720.1_pt1 | contig 10542 bp, 7 predicted proteins | sample 1966471 | NCBI WGS metagenome assembly UMKX01 (sample SAMEA4836188, study PRJEB28245) | human gut metagenome | biome: gut microbiome; material: fecal sample | place: Denmark | collected 2008
TGATCGTCAGATTCGTCAGCATAGACAGGGAATTCAGATAGGCACCTGTAATAATGTTGCCGATCTCCTTCATGGCAGAAAATTCAATCTCCGAAAATCCATCCTGCTGTACCATGTCCCCCATAATCTTATGGAGAAGATGTTTTGCACTGTTCTGCTCTACCAAAAACATCATGCTGCCGGTAATGTCACCTTCTACTCCTAAGAATACTCCGACCATTACCTGCTCTTCTCCGCCCATCATGGCTCCTACTTCGTTAAAATCCAAAAGTTTTACCTGCGGTACTTTCATGTCCACCTTGCAGTTAAGCATCTGGGAGAGTGCTGTCATAGCGTTGCCCGCTCCAATGTTGCCGATTTCCTTTAAAACATCCAGATATGTTTCCGAAACTTTTTCTAAACTCAGGTCTCCCATGGATCCATCTCCTTTATGCATTTTCCTCCAGTGTAATGGAATTCAGATCCAGTAAAGAGATCAGCTCCCCATTGTGTTTACCGACACCCGTGATGAAGCTTTTCCTGATTTCGCCGGTATTCTGAGACATTTTTTCAATCTGACTGGTGCCGAGAGTAACAACCTCCTTCACTTCGTCAACAATAATTCCTACGCTTCCCTGCTGTTCCTGCTTCAAAATAATGATTCTGGTAGCACGGGTCATTTCATCTGCCTCCAGTCCCATTTTCAGTCGAAGGCTCATAACGGGCAATACTTCTCCGCGGAGATTGATCACGCCCTTCAGATATGCAGGCACTTTGGGAACTCTGGTGATATGCTGCATTCTTACAATATTATCGATATAGCGGATATCAATGCCGTACTGTTCGTCTCCGAGACGGATCACAATATACTGGAAAAATTCCTCCTCAACCTTACGCTCGTCTCCGGCTTTTAATGTTTCTCTCATGCTAAGTTCTTCCATAACTGTCATCTCCCTCCTTACAGTAATGCATTGGCATCCAGGATCAGTGCTACCTCACCGTCTCCGAGGATCGTTGCGCCACTGATGAATTTGCACTGCTTGATGTATTTTCCAAGAGACTTGATAACGATCTCCTGCTGTCCGATCAGTTCGTCGATGACAAGACCTGCCATCTTGTCGCCCTTCTTGACGATAACAACGATCAGGTTGTCCTCCGGGGATCTGGTACTCTCGACATCCAGCACTTCTGTCAGACGGATCAGAGGGATTACAGTTCCTCTTAAATTGATGACCTCTTTATTCTCTACCAACTTGATGTCCTTCGGGGAGATATCTTCAATCGTCTGGATAGATCCCAGAGAGATTGCATACTTTTCTCCGCCTACGACTACCATCAGAGCCTGTATGATCGCAAGGGTTAACGGCAGACGGATCGTCCAGGTACTTCCCTCGCCCCACTTGGATTTCACTTCCACTTCACCGCTTAAGGATTCGATCTTGGACTTCACGACATCCAGTCCCACACCTCTTCCGGACACATCGGTTACCTTCTCGGAAGTAGAGAAGCCTGGCAGGAACAGCAGATTGATAATATCCTTCTCCGGCATGTTGGCTGCCTGCTCTGCGGTTACCAGATTGCGCTCGATTGCTTTATTCTTAACAGCTTCCACGTCAATACCGTTACCATCATCTCTTACTTCGATGACTACGTTATTGCCATCCTGATATGCATCCAGGAAAATAGATCCCTGCTCGGGCTTTCCACGCTGTGCACGCACTTCTGCGGACTCCAGACCATGATCGGCGGAGTTACGGAGCAGATGCATCAGGGGATCTCCGATCTCATCCACCACGGTACGATCCAGTTCAGTCTCTTCACCGGTCATATACAGTTCCATCTTCTTATCCAGCTTTTTGGACAGATCGCGGATCATTCTGGGGAACTTCACAACAACACTCTCAATAGGTACCATTCGTACCTTCATCACGGATTCGTGGAGATTCGTGGTAACATTCTCCAGGTATTCAATCTGCTCATTGAAAGCAGTATTGTTGCCCTGGTCGCTGCTGGATGCCGATACCAGAGAGTTCTTTGCAATGATCAGTTCACTTACCAGATTCATCAGGGAATCCAGTTTTTCAATATCCACACGTACGGTACGGTTCACTACCGGCTTATTTGCAGGCTTCTTCTCAGGAGCCTTGGCTGCAGCCGCAGGTTTTTTCTCTTCCTTCTTAGGCTCTGCCTTGACTTCCGCTACGACTTCCTTTTTCTCCTCTACGGGTTCGGCTGTCTCTTCTTCGGAATGATAATTCTTCGTCTTCTCCAGCTCCAGAACACCACCGGTTACCTGTGCAATCTCGGATACGCTCTCGGCTGCCTTGATGATTTCATCCAGAGAATAATCGGATAATACGATCAGAGTGAAATCCTTATCGAATTTCTCATCTTCCACATCCTGTGCGCTGGGCATGGATACGATGATCTCACCTTTTTCTTCCACTGCCTTGAATACCAGAAAAGCTCTTGCTGCCTTCAGTATGCAGGTCTCCTGTACCACCACGTTGATTCCGTATACATTTTTGCCCTGCTTCATAGCTTCTCTGATCACACGGATCTGGCTGTCATCAAAAGCAATGTCATTCCATTTTTCAGTACCTTCTGTGCCGGCTTCCGCTGTGGAAGCTGCAGATGCGGGTGCGGGTGCCTCTTCCTTTGCTGCAGGTGCTTCGGTCTTGCCGTCGTTTAAGATATCGTTCAGTGCTTTGATGAGGTTCTCGTTGTCATTGGTTCCCTCATCAGAGGTCTCCTGAATATTATTCTTGTATTCCTCCAAAGCATCCAGGCACTGGAACAATACATCGATCATCTCCGGCTTTACTTTAATGTTGCCGTTACGTACTTCCGAGAACACATTCTCCATATCATGAGTCAGATTCTGCATGCGCTTGTAACCCATAGTTCCCGCCATTCCTTTCAGGGAATGTGCCGCACGGAATATCTCATTGATATTGTCCATGTTCTCAGGGTCTGACTCCAGTTCCAGAATCTGTGTGTTCAGGTTCTGCAGATGTTCATTTGTTTCATCCAGAAAAATTTCAAGATATTGGCTTACGTCCATCTCTTCCTCCATTCTGCCTGCCACGGTATCGCCGAAAGCGGCATATATTGCTTACTTACTTACTCCTACATGAAGTATGATCTCCTGGGCTATCTGGTCTAAGGGTACTACCTGATCGGCAAGCCCTGCCTGGATTATACTTTTAGGCATTCCAAATACTATACTGGTATCCTGATCCTGAGCGATCACATATGTCTTCCCGGAAGATTTTAATTTGCTGATTCCTTCCGTTCCGTCTGCTCCCATGCCCGTCATTACGGCACATACTACCGTATCAAAACGGCTGTTTTGCAATGATTCATACATATAATTGGCACAGGGTCTGACACCCTCTCTGTAAGGTTCCTCCGACAAATGCAGGGTATGTCGTCCTGCCGGAGAAGTGACGACATTCAGGTGTTTACCGCCCATAGCGATATAGACCCATCCCTTTTTCAGTTCTTCTCCCTCTGCTGCTTCCTTTACATGAAGCTGACTTAAATTGTCCAGTCTCTCTGCCAGAGATGCTGTAAATCCCACCGGCATGTGCTGTACGACTAACACCGGTGCATCTAAATTGGCCGGTAGAAGAGGGATCACGGACTGAAGCGATTTCGGACCTCCCGTGGAGCTTGCGATCGCTACGATCTTGCTGCCGGACACACTGACCGGATGATGATTGATGATCTTCATCATCTCTTTTACGGTGCCCTTCTCTTCGGAAAGCTTCTCCTCCGCAGCAAATGTCGGCAGCTTACTGTTTGCTACCACATTCAGTGTTCGCAGGAACTCTCTTCGGAAATTCTCGCCCCGGCAGTCCACTGCACTGTCCGGTTTATGTACAAAATCCAGTGCTCCCAGTTCCAGAGCATCCAGAGTGGTTCTGGCTCCTTCCTTTGTGTCGGTACTCGCCATCATCACCCGGGCCGGAATCTTGTATTTCCGCAGTTCCTGTAACAACTGTAATCCGTTCATTCGCGGCATATTTACATCCAGGACTACCGCATCATAGCTGTTTCTGCTCAACAGATCAAAGGCTTCCAATCCGTCTTTTGCTCTGTCAGTCACCTGGAATCTTATGTCTGAATCTATTATATCACACAGCACTCTTCTCATAAGTGCAGAGTCATCTACAAGCAGTATTTTTTTCGGCATTAATTCATTCTCTCCTTTTTGCGGCTCTTACGCTCTTCTTCAAATATAAAACGTATGATCTCTTCCCGGATATTCACATCCAGATTGTAGTACTGGACTCTGTGTTCAAAGGTTCCCTTTCTTTTCTCCAGTTCCCGTACCTCCAGCACCTTACCTACCACATCGTATTTTTTTCTCTCACCATCCTTCGTGAGCAAATGATAACTGCACAGGATCAGGCTGCCCGGTTCGTATCTCTGCGTTGACATGAACCGTAACCCACCACCGCTGATATCTACAATAATACTATGCTTTAAGGGAAGTCCCGGCTGTAATTCATAGGGAGAATTCTTCTCCAGTGCCTCGATCTCTTCCTCCTCCAGATTTCTGGCACACATGTCCAGAGCACAGCTGAAACGGTAGTATTCTCTTCGCTGATATTTTCTGAGATTGCTGGTCAGCTCCATTACCAACACGTAGACATTGTTGCTCTTATAACGGTCCACTATTCTGGCAAAACACTGATACAGGCTGTTCTCCTCAAAAAACACCATATCATATTCGCTCTCCACCGGCAGAAGGATCAGTCTGGTCTGTTCCATTGGCATGGAAATCTCCAGAGTGTCCTCCGATAGGATCTGCAGTACACGGCTCTGGTAAACCTTTGTCGTATTTTCGGCTCCGGATTCTCCCAATCCATGTTCCAGCGCCCGAAGCTCTACTTTAGAACCTTCTTCCACAAATCTGGACAACATATTTTTATACCTCACTTATCTGGATTGTTTTGCAGCCCCATTCCTGGTTCCTATAATGTGTGAGAAAAAAGCTGCCATTCCGCGTCTTTTCTGCTCCTCCTGTGTCTTGTCGCACAGTCTTCGCGCGATCCGCTCATATGCCTGACTGGATTTTGCCCCGGGGTTCTGTATGGATACCGGTACCTGTTGCATCACCGCCTGCACGACCTGCGGATCCTGCGGCACACATCCCAGATATTCCATAGGAGTCTTCAGGTATCTGGTGACTACCGCATTCAGTTTATCGAACAATATCTGTCCTTCCTTCACATTATCCACCCGGTTAGCTACCATTTTGACCTTGGTATAATCTTCCTCGAACCTCGGATGTCTGTACAAAGCCTTCAATAACGAATAAGAGTCTGTGATAGAAGTCGGTTCCGGTGTGGTCACCAGAAGTACTTCTCCGCTGGCCACTAAAAATTCCAGCACACTTTCCGAGATTCCTGCACCGGTATCCACAATGATCACATCTGTTATGGCATCCAACTCGGCCAGATTCTGTATGATGCAGGTCAGCGCATCCCGCCCTAGGTTCGACATGCCGGCGATTCCCGAGCCACCGGAGATAAAGCCTACCTCCATGGGCCCCCAGGTAATGATGTCACTGATGCTCTTGCCCTCATAGACCAGATCACACAGATTGTGCTTCGGTACCGCTCCGAACATGATCTCAATGTTAGCCAGTCCGAAGTCCGCATCCAGAATGATCACTCGTTTCCCCATTTTACGAAATTGAATTGCCAGATTGATGGACATATTGGATTTTCCGACACCTCCCTTGCCGGAGGTGACGGTAATGACTCTTGCAGTAGGTCGTATCTGCTGATTTGCTTTAATGATCCTTAACTGTTCCGCCTGATCCATTTTCCCGCGCCTTTCTGTAAAAGCTTATTCCTTTCCGCCAAGGATCTGCTTTACTGTCTTCTGTGGATTGAATGCTTCCATATCGTCCGGAACATTCTGGCCGCAGGTCACATAAGCGATCGGCGCATCGGTATAAAGCTTCATATTCAGCAGATTCCCCACTGCCTCTGTTTCATCCAACTTGGTAAAGATCAGTTCAAAGTCTGCGATCCTACCGTAACAATCCGCGATCTTCTGAAGATCCCTGTATTTGGTAGTTGCACTTAAAACCAAAAATACCTGATAACTTTCCGGTCTCTTCAGTGCTGCCACCATTTCCTTCATTTTCTCCAGTTGATCCGTATTCTGATGTGATCTCCCCGCTGTATCTATAAAAATATAATCACAGTCCCAATAATCATCCACCGCTGCCTGCAGCTCCTCCGGGGTATAGATGATCCGAAACGGAGTCTCTAAAATATTTGCATAGGTTCTGAGCTGTTCCGCTGCAGCAATACGGTAAGTGTCTGCTGTCAAAAGTGCCACTTTCTTTTTCTCTTCCACACAATATCTGCCGGCAAGCTTCGCTATGGTAGTCGTCTTGCCCACTCCCGTAGGTCCGATGAACAATACGATCCTGGGGCCTTCTTCCGAAGGAGTGATTCCTTCGGATTTTCCGAATTTGAGTACCATTTTCTGATAGATATTTGCCAACAGATAGTCAAATGGCAGATCTGCTTTTTTCGTCTTTGAAGCATCTTCCAGAATGCTGTTGACATACTTTTCATCCATTTCATTATCCAGCATCTTATTATACAGAAGTCTTATAAATTTATCCTGTTCAGGATTTTTCTCTTCTTCCTTTTTCTCCGCAACAGCCATATCTTGGATCTTATCCTCTTTTTCTTCGGCATCCGGTACATCCTGCGTCTTTGCGGATTCTTCTTTTTCGGACTGTCTGTTATTTAACTGGCTCTCTAGCAGCGTCTGTAAACTATCCAGCTTTTTTTCGATGTTCTCTGTGCTGTTTTTTGCTAACAGATTCTGTTGCTCCGTCCGGATCTCCTTATCCGCTGCTGTCCGGAGTATACTGCCGTATTGCGGTCTCGCCGGTGCTTCCTCCTCCAGTGCCGCGGTAACCTCTATCTGCTTCGGTAACAGGAAAGCAAACAATCCTTTCTTTTTTACCTCACGCACGTTCATGATCACAAGGGTACTTCCCAGTTCCTTTTTCGCAGCCTCTGTGGCTTCCGCTTCTGTCTTCCCCGTAAATTTTTTGATTATCATACTACTCTCCATTCCGCAGACGGTTCCTTTTTATTTTTCACACTATCCCTGGCTCCTGTGGCGGTTCACTGTACCTGTTCTCAGGCTGTGACCATTCCCACAGACTGTAATTCCACATTGGATTCCACTTCATTGTAGGATACCACGACCAGATCCGGATAGTAATCTTCCGTCAGTCGTTTAAAATACATTCTTACAATGGGAGATGTCATAATAATGGGAGTTTTCCCCATATTTTCCAGTTTTTTGATCTCCTCTCCCACCGCATTCAGGATGGCTTTGCTTCTGGCAGGATCCAGATTTAAGAAAGCTCCCGTCTCCGTCTGCTTCACGCTTCCCATCACCTCCTGCTCGATCTTCGGATCCAGCGTCAATACACTGGTAGTCTCATGAGAAGGAAAATATTTTGTGGAAATTGCTCTCTTCAGACTCTGTCTGACATACTCCGTAAGAATATCCGTATCTCTCGTCGTCGGTGCATAATCCGCCAATGTCTCTAAAATCGTCAGCAGATCTCGTATGGAAATACCCTCTTTTAAGAGATTCTGCAGTACTTTCTGAATTTCACCGAGCCCAAGCAACTTCGGTACCAGTTCGTCCACCAGAGAAGGATTGTTCTCCTTGACATTGTTGATCAGGTTCTGAACATCTTGTCTGGTTAGTAATTCTGCGATATGCTGGCGGATGATCTCCGTCAGATGCGTGGCAATAATGGAAGGCGGATCCACTACGGTGTAGCCCAGGCTCTCCGCACGCTCTCTCTGTCCCTCCGTGATCCAGATCGCCGGCAGATGAAAGGAGGGCTCAAAAGTAGGAATACCCGTGATCTCCTCTTCTACGTATCCGGGGTTCATCGCCATATAATGGTCAAACAGGATCTCGCCTTCGCTAACCTGAATTCCCTTAATCTTGATAATATACTGGTTCGGATTCAGCTGAATGTTATCACGCAGTCGGATGATCGGCACCACTGTACCAAGTTCCAATGCGATCTGTCTTCGTATCATAACAACACGGTCTAACAGGTCGCCCCCCTGATTAACATCCGCTAACGGAATGATACCGTAGCCGAATTCCAACTCGATAGGATCCACCTGCAACAGGCTGTTGACATTCTCCGGCTGCCTGATTTCTTCCGCCGCAGCCTCTTCACTGTCTACCTCCTGCTCAATCTTGGCTGTCTCGATAGTTCCCTCGATATTTCTGGCCACAATGATAAATACCAGTCCCAGTCCCACGAACAGGATCGTATTTAACTGTGTCACAAATCCAAGGATCGCCAGCATGGCTCCTACCAGATACAGCGCCTTCGGCACACCGAATAACTGGCTGACCAGTGTGGTTCCGAAATCTGCGTCCTTACTTCCTTTGGTCACCAGGATACCGGTGGACAGAGAGATCAACAGTGAGGGGATCTGGCTCACCAGACCGTCACCGATGGTGAGGATCGCGTATTTATTCAGAGCTGCGGTGATATCCATGCCCTGTCTCGTCACTCCCATGACAATACCGCCCACGATATTGATGGTTGTGATCAGAAGACCCGCTACCGCGTCTCCTTTTACGTATTTCACGGCACCATCCATGGAACCGAAAAAGCTTGCTTCCTCCTGGATCTTCTCTCTGCGTCTCTTTGCTTCCGCATCCGTGATCGCTCCTGTATTCAGATCGGCATCGATTGCCATCTGTTTACCGGGCATGGCATCCAGGGTAAATCTCGCCGTTACCTCGGATACACGTTCAGAACCTTTATTGATGACCATGAACTGGATCAGGATCAGAATAATGAAGATAATAACACCGATGACCAGGTCACCGCCGCCTACGAACTCACCGAAAGTCTCCACGACATTACCCGCATTACCGTCTCGTAAGATCAGACGGGTAGAGGATGTGTTCAGCGCAATACGGAAGATCGTGGTGAACAGAAGCATTGTCGGGAAAAAAGACATATCCAGTACTTCCTTGCTGAACATTGTGGCAAATAATACAGTCAGCGCAATGGAAATATTGATAGCCAGCAGAATATCCAGAAGCCAGGAAGGAATCGGCACAATAAACATGATGATCGCCGCCATAATGTAGAGTGCTACCCCCACATCCGCTTTTTTTATTTTCATCTGTGCCTTACCTCCTTTCTGTCTGTGTGTTTTCTAATCTTAATGTTTTTCTATACTTTTCCCTGCAGATGATATACAAATGCCAGAACCTCCGCCACCGCCTGATATAATTCCGGCGGCACAGCCTGTCCCACATCCACATTTGCATACAGCATTCTCGCAAGTGGTTTATTCTCTACTATTTCAATCTTATGCTCTCTGGCAATCTCTTTGATCTTAGCTGCCAGATTGTCCGCACCTTTGGCGATCACAATAGGGGCCTCCGCCACCTCGGGATCGTATTTGATAGCAACCGCATAATGGGTGGGGTTGGTGATGACCACATCCGCCTGGGGAAGGTTCTGCATCATTCTCCGCTGGGAGACTTCCCGCATCTTCTGCCGGATACGTCCTTTGACCTGCGGGTCACCTTCCTGCTGTTTATATTCTTCTTTAATCTCCTGTTTGGTCATCCGCATGTCCTTACTGAACTTGTACTTCTGATAGATGAAGTCCGCCGCAGCAATGATCATGTAGATCAAGGAGATCCGGATACCTAGGTCTGTCACTGTCTCGCCGATCAGAGCGATCGCCTGGGTCAGATCCATGTCATATAAGGTATACAGTATCGGCCATTTGTCCTTCAGGTAATTATAGCATATGTATATGATCAGTCCAATCCTCAGCAAAGATTTGATCAGCTCCACCACGGAATTGACGGAAAAGATCCTCTTGAATCCGGAGACCGGACTCAGTTTGGAGAATTTGGGCTGCATCGGTTTGCCCGTGGGATGCCATCCCACCTGCACCACATCGCTTAAAAAGGCTACCGCAAAACCTATCAGTAATATCGGTGCCATAATGATCACCGATTCCAGCATCATATCGCGAAATGCAATATTTGCATCCGTCTGTGGCATATTTCCGTGCCAGAAGGTTACGACTTCCGGAATCTTTTCATAAATCGCGGAAAACACATTTATGAACTGGTAGCCCATGTGTCCCACCCACAGTTTCAATACCAGAAACACAGCAAGGAGTCCCAGTCCGTTGGCGATCTCACGGCTTTTTGCTACCTGACCTTCTTTTCTGGCATCTGTCAGCTTTTTCTCGGTAGCAGGTTCTGTTTTCTCTCCGCCCTGTCCCTCTGCGGCAAAGAATTGCAGATTGTATTCTAAGCTCACATCATACCTCCGATAAAGGACACCACCATCTTCTTCATCTCCTGATAGACAAAATCCGCTGCTCCCGGCAGCATTCCCGCTGTCAGAAACATTGCTGCCAGTCCCGTCAGCACTTTCAGCTGAATGCCGACTGCGACGCTTTTGCTGTATTTCTCTAGCTTTCATTATACGTTCAA
>UMKX01020087.1_pt1 | contig 10541 bp, 7 predicted proteins | sample 1966471 | NCBI WGS metagenome assembly UMKX01 (sample SAMEA4836188, study PRJEB28245) | human gut metagenome | biome: gut microbiome; material: fecal sample | place: Denmark | collected 2008
TGGCGCAGCAGCTCACGGCGGCGGGGCGGTACGTCCCGCGCCTCCGGCAGGGTGCAGCGCCGGGCGGTGAGGCAGGCCGTCACCAAAAGCCCCAGTGCCGCGCCGGCGGTGACGCCGCCGATCGCCCCGGCGGCGCACAGCTCCGGGGCGGCGTTTTGCTTCAAAAGCAGCAGGCACAGCGCAAGGCCGATGACCAGCTTGCCCGCCGACTCCGTCACCTGTCCGGCGGCGGTGGGGAGCATATCCCCCAGCCCCTGGCCGAAGCCACGCAGGGCCGAGGACACGCACACCAGCGCCACCGCCGGGCCTAAGGCCCGGATGGCGTAGGCGGCGGCCTCGTCGTGCAGCCACCCGGCCAGCACCTGGGGCATGGCGCACATGACGGCGCTGCATAATAGGCCGATGGACGCCAGCAGCGCCAGCGCCATCCGAAAGCCCCGCCGCGCCCCGGCATAGCGATGCTGGGCGGCGGCCCTGGCCACCAGGCGGCTCAATGCCACCGGCAGTCCGGCGGTGGACAGCACCAGCAGCAGACTGTAAATGTTGTACGCGGCGTAGAAGTGGGCCATGCCCTCGCTGTCCAGCAGGTTGCCCAGCGGGATCTTATACACAGCGCCCAGCAGCTTCGTCACTGCCACAGCCCCGGCCAAAATGGCCGCGCCGCCCATGAAATTCTGCCGTGTCCGCGCCATGGCCGCCCTCCTTGATGATCGATCTGCGCCGTCCGCCTGTCATTCCCACGCCAGTGACCGAGGTCACTGGCGTGGGAATCCGTATCCCCGGCAAAGGAGAGCGGATCGCCGTGACCAGTCTGAGGACTGGCCTCGCGATGACAAGAGGGGGCGTTACTTCATGCTCTCGTGGAAGCGGCGGAAGGATTCCAAATTCTCCGCCAGCTTCTCGGGCCGCTGGATGTACTCCAGCGGGAACTTGGGGTGGAACACCCGCTCGATGCGGTTGCGCTGTGCGTCCACCATTTTTGTAGAGCCGCCCGCGCCCAGGGACAGGATGCAGTGCAGCTCCTCCATGATGTAGATATTATACAGGCCCTCCGCCCCGGATATGCACCAGCCCACGTTCTCGAAGCTGCCGGACATATATTTCTGCCGGTACAGGTAGTAGGGGGCGAAGCCCCTGGCCCGCAGGGCCGGGTCGGCGTAGTCCAGCATCTCCGCCACCGCCTCCGCCGTGGGGATGGGCAGTCCCTCCAGCAGGATGCGGCTGCCCTTTTTCAGACTCAGGGTGTGGACGGTGATGTTGTCCGCGCCGAAGGTCAGGCACTTGTCCAGCGTCCGGCGGAAGCCCTCCGGCGTGTCGGCGGGCAGTCCGGCGATGAGATCCATGTTCACGTGGGGGAAGCCCATGGACGTGGCCAGCGTCATGGCTTTTTCAATGTCCTCCGGGCTGTGCTGGCGGCCAATGGCCCGCAGCACCTGGGGCTCGAGGGACTGGGGGTTGACGCTGATGCGGTCCGCGCCGTGGTCCAGCAGCACTTGCAGCTTCTCCCGGTCGATGGTGTCGGGCCGCCCGGCCTCGATGCAGTATTCCACGCAGCCGGACAGGTCGAAGGCTTTATTCACCGCCGTCAGCAGCGCGTCCATCTGCCCGGCGGACAGGGTGGTGGGCGTGCCGCCGCCCATATAGAACGACTTGACCCGCAGACCCGTCTCCCGCACCATCCGGCCCGCGGCCTCCACCTCCGCCGTCAGCGCCTCCAGATAGGGCGGGATCAGGGCGAAGGACTTCTCCACCGACGCGGAGACGAAGCTGCAATAGGCGCAGCGGGTGGGGCAGAACGGGATGCCGATATACAGCGAGATGTCGTTGGGCTTCAGGTCACGCTTGGCCCGCAGGCCCGCCTGGGCGCTCTCCAGCGCCAGCCGCCGCCGCGCCGGGGACACGCAGTACACGTCCCGCAGCTCCCGGTCGGCCCGGGCGGGCGTATAGCCCTCCTCCAGCATGGTACGCACCAGCTTGGCCGGGCGGATGCCCGTCAGCGCGCCCCAGGAGGGCGTTGCGCCGGTGATGTCCCGCGCCGCACGGAAGAAGGACAGCTTCAGCGCACGCTGACGCAGGCGCTCCCGCTCGTACTCGTCGGCAGCGCCTGCAAGGGACACGCGGGCGGAGGCCCGCGCCGTTTTTCCGTCATAGGTCAGCGCGGTGACGCCGGTGGCGTACACCGCGCCCTGGTGGAGCGTCACCTCCGCGTGGCGCGGCCCGTCCTCGCCCTCGTATACGGGGCGCTCCTCCGGGAAGAAGGCCAGCAGGCTCTGCTCCACGGCGTAGCGGTCGTCATGACCGCGGAATGTCAGCTTCATCGCGCCGTACCATGCCTCATGTAGGGGTTGTTCCGGCGCTCGAAGTCCAGCGTCGTCTCCATGTCGTGACCCGGCAGCACCCGCCAGTCGCCCTCCAGCGCGGCCAGCCGCGCCAGCGACGTGAGCATCTTGCGGTAGTCGCCGCCGGGGAAGTCGCACCGCCCGCAGGAGCAGCGGAACAGGGTGTCACCGGCGAAGATGACGTGCTCACCCTCCGCCAGCAGACACACAGAGCCCTCGGAGTGGCCCGGCGTTTCCATGACGCGCAGGGGGATCGTGCCCACGGTGATGACGTCGCCCTCTTTATAGTACCGCTGGTTCTTCTCCCCTACCCGGCTGAACCGCAGCTCGCCGCCAGGGCCGTCCACGCTGTCCTTCTCGTGGATATACACCGGCACGTCCGGGTGGTTCTCCAGCAGAGGCCGCACGGCGGAGGTGTGGTCGAAATGGCCGTGGGTCAGCAGGATATACTCCAGCTCGCAGCCGCTCTCCTGCACCAGCTTCTCCACCCGCGCCGCGTCGTCGCCGGGGTCGATGAGGGCGCACCGGCCCGATGCCTCATCGCACAGCAGGTAGCAGTTGGTCATGATCGGCCCGACCTGGATGGTCTTGATGGTCATAGTCGTCCTCCTTACAGCGTGTCGGTGTCCAGAATGATGGTCAGCGGCCCGTCGTTCAGGCTGTCTACCTGCATATACGCGCCGAACTCGCCCGTCTCGGTGTGGAAGCCCTTCTCCCGGCACAGCGCCACGAACTTCTCGTACAGGGGGATGGCCACCTCGGGCCGCGCCGCCGCCAGAAAATCGGGGCGGCGGCCCTTCTTGCAGTTGGCGTACAGCGTGAACTGGGACACGATGAGCAGCTCGCCGCCCACGTCCGTCAGACTGCGGTTCATCTTCTCGTTCTCGTCCTCGAAGATACGCAGGCCCGTCAGCTTGTCCGCCAGCTTCTCGGCCTGGGCCTCCGTGTCCTCGTGGGTCACGCCCAGCAGGACGAGAAACCCCTCGCCGATCTTGCCGATCACCTGTCCGTCCACGGAGACGGAGGCGTGCTTTACTCTTGTCAAAACAGCTCTCATAGTGGTTGCTCCTTTCTTTTTATCCCGCCGGGCGGGTCACACGCATGACGCCGGAGATCTGCTCCAAGCGCCGCATAACAGTCTGTAATTGCTCCCCATCGCGTACGTCGATGTCCAGCGACAGCAGCACGAAGCCGTCCGGCGTGCTGCGGGCGTTCATGGACGAAACGTGGGTCTTGGTGCTGGACAGCACCGTGGACACGTCCATGATGAAGTTGATACGGTCCTTGGCGGTGATCTCCAACGACGTGCGGTAGCTCTCCCTGGTGTCGCTGCCCCAGGATACCTTGATCCACCGGCCTGCCTCCTCCGGCTTCCGCCGGGCGGGGTCGGCGTTGGGGCAGTCCGCCCGGTGGACGGAGATGCCGTAGCCACGGGTGATGAATCCCACGATGTCGTCGCCGGGTACAGGGGTGCAGCACTTGGAGAACTTGACCAGACAGTTGGTCAGGCCCTCCACCACGATGCCCTGCTCCCCCTTAGCCCGCTGGGGCACGGCGGGGCGCATGAGCTGGGGCTGGCCCGCCACCGGGACCTCCGCCTGCCGCTCCGTCTGGTGCTGGTGCAGGATGCGCTGGATGTCCTCCCGCAGCCGGCCCATCACCTTCAGGGCGGAGATGCCGCCGTAGCCGATGGCGGCGTACATATCGTCCAGGGACGTGAAGCACAGCTTCTTCAGCACGCTGGGCAGGTTCTCCTCGTTGGTCAGCTCCTTCAGCGTCACGCCGGTGCGCTTGAGCTCCGCTTCAAAGCTGGAGCGCCCGTTGACGATGTTCTCGTCCCGCTTTTCCCGCTTGAACCACTGGCGTATCTTGCTGCGGGCGTTGCTGGAGCGGGCGATCTTCACCCAGTCACGGCTTGGGCCGTGGGCGGATTTGCTGGTCATCACCTCCACCACGTCGCCGTTGTGCAGCCGGTAGTCGAACTGGACGATGCGCCCGTTGACCTTTGCCCCGGTCATGTGGTTGCCGATGGCGGAGTGGATGGTGTAGGCGAAGTCGATGGGCGTTGCGCCGGCGGGCAGGTTGATCACGTCGCCGCCGGGAGTGAACACGAACACCTCGTCGGCGAACATATCCACCTTCAGCGAGTGGATGAAGTCCTCCGCGTCGGCGTCCTCCTGGTTCTCCAAAAGCCGCCGCACCCACTCGTACCGCCCCTCGTCTCCTGCACCCTGGCCGTTCTGCTTGTACTTCCAGTGGGCGGCCACGCCGTATTCGGCGATCTCGTGCATCTCCTTGGTGCGTATCTGCACCTCGAAGGGGATGCCGCTCTCGCCCACCACCGTGGTGTGGAGGCTCTGATACATATTGGGCTTGGGCGTGCCGATATAGTCCTTGAACCGGCCCAGGATGGGCTTGAACAGGTCGTGGACGATGCCCAGCACGTTGTAGCAGTCCGCCACCGTGTCCACGATGACCCGGAAGGCGAACAGGTCGAACACGTCGTCCAGACTCTTGTTCTGCGTATACATCTTGCGGTAGATGGAATAGGGGTGCTTCATCCGGCCATATACCGTGGCCTCGATGCCCTCCTCCTTCAGCCGCGTGACGATGCGGTCATGCACGGCGGACATGAACCCATCGTACTCCGCCGCCTTCTCGTCCAGCGCCTCGGTGATCTCCCGGTAGCCCACCGGGTCGAGGTACTTCAGGGATAGATCCTCCAGCTCCCACTTCATCTTCTGCATACCCAGCCGGTGGGCGATGGGCGCGTAGATCTCCATGGTCTCGAAGGACTTCTGCTTCTGCTTCTCCGGCGTCTGATACTCCATGGTACGCATATTGTGCAGCCGGTCGGAGATCTTGATGAGGATCACCCGGATGTCCTTGGCCATGGCCATCAGCATCTTCCGCAGGTTCTCCATCTGCTCCTCCTCCTTGGAGGTGTAGTGTACCCGCGTCAGCTTGCTGACGCCCTCTACCAGGTCGGCCACCGTGGGGGAGAACAGCTTGCTGATCTCCTCGTGGGTGGCGTCGGTATCCTCGATGGTGTCGTGGAGCAGGGCCGCCACGATGGACTCCGTGTCCAGATGCAGCTCCTCCGCCACGATCTGTGCCACCGCCAGCGGGTGGGTCACGAAGGGCGACCCGTCCTTGCGGTTCTGCCCCGCGTGGTGGGCGCTGGCGTACTCATACGCCGCGTCTATCTGCTGAAAGTTGGCGGAGGGGTTGTAGCCCTTTACCGTCTCCACCAAATGCTCGTACATCGCCTGGGGTGTCACAGCGCTCCGCCTCCCTTCTCCATGCTCTGCTTCAAAAATGCCACCAGCGGCGCGTCGTCCAGCGACACCCGCTTGTTCCGCTGCAATACAAGGAACGCGGTATCCCCCTCCCGTTCCTCGGTGAGAAGTCCCCGTTCCCGGAATACCTCCAGACACAGCGCCCCGCGGAGGAACGGCTCTGCGCCGCCCACCTCCGATGCCATGGCCCGCAGCAGCGGCAGATAGTCCGCCCTCCGGCCCTCCGGCGGCACGGTGCGCTCCAAAAACCGCCACGCGGCGGCGAATTGCTCCCGTCCCGGCAGCGCCCGGCGTGCGTCGCGGGCGGACAGCGCGCCGCCCTGCACGCACCGCTCCAGCAGCGCCAGCGACTCCTGCTCCCGTCCGCTGGCGCACAGGGACGGGCGGATGTCCACCATTTGCAGCTGCACCGTGCGGCTGCCCCGGAACTCGTTGATCTGCAAATAGAAGGCCGCGTCCACCCGGTCGCCGGGCTGGCAGCCGCAGCTCTCGGCCACGGTGGAGAAGAAAATGCCGTCAAACTGGGCGCAGCCCTTGCCCAGCCGCAGCTTCAGATGCCGGTTCTGCCCCACGTTCTGCGTCCGCAGCAGCGTAGCGCCCAGCAGGCAGAACACGGGCCGCGTGTTGCCGCTGCCGTAGGGCTCTAACGTGCTGAGTGCTTCCAGCTCCTCCAGCGTCACATCGCCGGGCCGGGTGATGGCCGCGTCGATGTCCAGCACCGTCTCCGGCGCGCCCTCGCCGCACATCTGCCGTGCGTAGTCGTTCATGCGGTCGCGGAAGGCGGGGATGTTCTCCCGCTGGATGGTAAAGCCGGCGGCCAGCTCGTGCCCGCCGAAGCCCAAAAGCAGATCCTTGCAGTGCTCCAGCGCGGCGAACAGGTTGAACCCGCCCCAGCTGCGGCAGCTGCCCTTGCCGGTGCTGCCGTTCAGGTGGATCATAAAGCTGGGCCGGGAGTATTTCTCGCTCAGGCGGCTGGCCACGATGCCCACCACCCCCTGATGCCACCGGCTGCTCTCCAGCACCAGCGCGCTGCGCTGCCGGTCGGGCATGTGGCCGATCATCTCCTCGGCCTGGGTATAGATGTCCTGCTCCACGTTCTGCCGCTCCCGGTTCAGGGCGCACAGCGCCTTGGCCAGCGCCTCGGCCTTGGCCTCGTCCTGACACAGCAGCAGCTCCGCCGCCATATCCGCCGCGCCCATGCGCCCGGCGGCGTTGATGCGGGGCGCTAATACGAACCCGATCTGCACCGAGGATATGTCCTTCCCCGTCAGTCCGGCCTCCTTCAGCAGGGCGTGCAGGCCGATGAAGTCGGAGTGCTCGATGCTGTCCAGCCCCCGTGACACGATGGTGCGGTTCTCCCCGGACATCTGCATCACGTCCGCCACCGTGCCGATAGCCGCCAGCGTGCAGTACCGGGCGAACAGCGCCGCCTCCCGGTCCGGCCCGCCCAGGGCCAGCACCAGCTTCAGCGCCACGCCGCAGCCCGCCAGGTGCTTGAAGGGGTACTGGCAGTCCGCACGGTGGGGGTCTACCACCGCCGCCGCGTGGGGCAGCTCATCCCGGCACTCGTGGTGGTCGGTGATGACCACGTCCATGCCCAGGGAGTTGGCGAAGTCCACCTCCTCCACGCCGGTGATGCCGCAGTCCACCGTGACCAGCAGCCGCACGCCCCGGTCGTACAGCCCCTGAATGGCGTCGCAGCTCAGGCCGTAGCCGTCCTCGATGCGCCGGGGGATGTAGTGTACCACGTCCGCGCCCCGGCTTTGAAGATAGTCCACCAAAATGCAGGTGGCGGTAATGCCGTCCACGTCGTAGTCGCCGAACACAGCGATTTTCTCGTTGTTTGTCAGCGCCTGCTGCACCCGCGCCGCCGCCTTGTCCATGTCCTTCATCAGAAACGGGCTGTACGCCAGCGACTGCTCCCGCTCCAAAAAGGCGGCGGCCTGCTCCGGCGTATCCACGCCCCGGCCCGCCAGCACGGCGGATACGAGATAGGGATAGCCTGCCGCCGTCAGCCGCGCCTGGGCGTCCGGGCGCTCCGGCGCGATGCGCCATTTGGCATATTTCATGGCAGACCCTCCCTTCCTGTGGGACAAAAAACACCATCCCACGATAATACTTTATTATAACAAATGCGCGGCGAAAGGTAAAGAAAAAATTCCGTCTATTGCAAATGGGCGAAATATGGGGTATGATGTTCTTAATATAGACAGAAACGAGGGTTTGTCCATGCGTCCTGACGGAAAGCGCGTAAAAGACCTGCCGCCCATCGTGGCAGCCATTCCCTATATCATGCCCAAGCGGTACGATGCCTGGAACACCATCACCGAGAACATCGACGAGGAGGTCATCAAGGACTACATCCGCGAAAAGCGCCGGGGCGGTATCCGCATCAACCACATGGCGGTCATCATCGCCGCCTACTACAAGGCGTATCAGACCAACCCCAAGCTGAACTGGTTCGTGGTCAACAGCCATCTGTACGAGCGCAGCCACTTCTGCGTCTCCTTCGTCATCCTGAAAAAGCGGGCCGACGGTTCGCCGGACGAGACCACGCTGAAGATATATCTTGAGCCCAGCGACACCATCTTCACCATCCAGCAGAAGATCACCGACGCCATCGAGGCCAACAGCCAGACGGAGCAGAAGAATAGCACCGACAAGTTCGCCAAGATGATGTTCTCCATTCCGGGACTTCCCAAATTCATCATTTGGCTGGCCTATCACCTGGACAAGCACGGCCTGCTGCCCCGGAAGATCGTGGATCTCAGCCCGTTCCACACCAGTATGTTCATCACCAACCTGGCCTCCATCAAGACCAGCTATATCCACCACCACTGCTACGAGTTCGGCACGACCAGCGTGTTCGTCTGCATGGGCAAGCCCGTGCCCAACTACATCAGCGGCGATTTGAGCAAGAAGATGATGCCCCTGGGCATCGTTATGGACGAGCGTATCTGCACCGGCTACGAGTACGCCGCCTTCTGCCACGATTTCCGCCGCTGCCTCCGCGATCCGTCCTGCCTGGAGCTGCCCTTCGACGGCAGCCGGCCCGCCGCTCCGGCGGTGCAGGAGGACACCGCCGCGGTGTAAAAGAAAACAACAAAAACACAGGGACGGCGCTTTCGCGCCGTCCCTGTTCGTTATGCGGTTGTGCTCTTTTTAGAAGAACAGCGCCCAGCCCAGGAAGCCCAGGCAGGCCACCACGCCGGTGAACAGCAGGACCACCACCAGGTAGCCCATGATGTCGCGGGCGGAGAGCTTGGCGATGCCCAGTGCAGGCAGCGCCCAGAACGGCTGGATCATGTTGGTCCACTGGTCGCCCCAGGCGATGGCCATGGCGGTACGGCCATTCTCGATGCCCATCTCCATGCCGGCGGGCATCATGATCGGGCCCTGCACGGCCCACTGGCCGCCGCCGGAGGGGACGAAGAAGTTGACGATACCGGCAGCCAGGAAGGACAGCATGGGGAATGTCACGTTGGTGGAGATGTTCACGAAGAACTGGGAGATAACGCCCGCCAGGGACACGCCCTGCTCGTTGGCGGCCACCATCATGCCCATGATACCGGCATAGAACGGGAACTGCAGCAGGATGCCGGCAGCACCGGCAGCCGCATCGCCGATGGCGTCCACATAGCGGCGCAAGTCGCCGTGGAGCAGCAGGCCCAGGAACAGGAAGATCATGTTCACGATGTTCAGGCCCAGGGTGAAGCCGTTCTGCACGAAGTAGTACACGATGTAGATAAAGCCGAACACCACGGTGATGATCCACAGGATCTTGGAGTGCTCCAGCTTCTCAGCGGGGGTATCCGTCACATAAGTACGCTCCTCCTCATCCACCAGCAGGGCGGGGTTCACGGTGATGGTGTGGTCCTTGTCGGGGTGCATGGCATAGTTGATGAAGGGCATCAGCACCAGGATCACGCCGCACATGATCAGGTTCATGGGGTGGAACACGGTGTCGGTGATGGGTGCCTGATACGTCACATCGCCGAAGGCCTTGCCGGCCACCAGGTCCAGGGGGATCGAGCCGGACAGACCGGCGTGCCAGATGACGAAGCCGGAGTAGGCGGAGGCGATGAGCAGAGGATAGTCCACGGTGGGCACCCGGCGCACGACCTCCTTGGCCAGCAGCGCGCCGATGACCAGGCCGAAGCCCCAGTTCAGCCAGCAGCAGAGGGTAGACACGAAGGTGGTGACCAGGATGGCCTGCTTGTCGTTGTGGCACAGACCGGCCACAGCCCGCAGCGCCTTCTTGCAGGGCTTGGCGGAGGCCATGGCAGAGCCGAAGACCAGCACCAGGGCCATCTGCATGGAGAAGGCCAGCAGATTCCAAAAGCCGCCCTTCTGATCGCCCCACTTGGCGATGATCTCGATGGGGCCCATGCCGGTGGCGCACATCGCGCCAACGAATACGACCAGGGTCAGGATGATGGCGAATAGGAACGCATCCGGAAGCCATCTGTTGACTACGCGCACGCAGCCGTTGGTGAATTTTTTGAACACAGCGACACTCTCCTTAACAACACGTATTTTTGACAGGGATGAGGGCCTGACCGGCGCGCTACGCCGGTCGGTGTCCGGGTAACGCCAGTGTACTACGTTAAAAAATTAACTTCAAGTAAAAAATGCATCAAGACGAAATTTTAATGGTTATTAGCGCTATGAGAAGCACACGTTATGACAAGAAATTTGTGCATTTGTACGGAAGCAACAAAAAAGGGACGGCGCTCTCGCGCCGTCCCTTTCAGGCTGTCGATAAACCCTCTCTATGTGGTCAGAGGTTCTTTTACGCAGGGGGAGCTCGAGGGGGCAAAGCCCGCCTCGAATCGGATCAAATGTCGCGCAAAGCCTTGCCTTGCAAGGCGTGCGTGGAGCGAAGCGACTATTTTCGTGCCGC
>UMKX01083659.1_pt1 | contig 10539 bp, 8 predicted proteins | sample 1966471 | NCBI WGS metagenome assembly UMKX01 (sample SAMEA4836188, study PRJEB28245) | human gut metagenome | biome: gut microbiome; material: fecal sample | place: Denmark | collected 2008
TCCTGTAAATATATGCCGGATCAGGAGATACGAATAACTCCTGATCCGGCGTAAGCAACTTCCCCTATGTTATACAAAAATAGAGAAATTGTCAATATTTGAGAGGCTTCTACAACACAATATCATATTTCTCAACCTGGATCACAGCATTTCCGTCACTGTGAAACAGAATCTCATCTGCTTCCACTGGTGTTGGGATCACGGTAGTCGCAGTTTTGCTTCCATCATTGATAAAAAGCTCTATGGAACTTCGATCCAGGATAAAACGCAGCTTCAGATTTTGTCTGTCATCTGTGATCTGGAACTTTCTTGTACATATAACATCACGCTGCACCCCGCTCCAGGTTCTGTCGATTTCCAGTATCTGTCTTTTTCGATCATAGGTAAAGACCGTTGTATATTCTTCATTGCGTGCAAGCTCGATCCGGAACTCATTGTACACATCCAATGCTTCCTGATTTGGATTTGCGGAGTTCCTGCTTCCATCCATGATGCCATCTGCGTTCTGCAGTTCCACAGTCAGATCGATCATTCGGCCACGGACGCCTTCAAGGCTTAAGCTCTCACCCACTTTTACATTCTCATAACAGCAACGGTTTTTCCGATAATTCTCAATTTCTCGGACCGGCTTCTGCCAGATCTTTCCGTCACGATATTCCAGCTCTCTCGGAAGAGTCATCATTCCCTGCCATCTCTGCTTTTCCTTGATCACACAGCTATCCCAGGATTTCATCCAGGCAATCATCACTCTTCTTCCATCTGGAAGAAGGGTTGTCTGCGGCGCATAAAAATCAAGTCCGTAGTCCAGACTTACCGGTGCGTCTTTTTCAAATGTATGTTTTTCGCTGTCATAATCTCCCGTAAAATATAAAGAATTATGTCCATTATGAAACTCATACCCTTTTGCCCGCATATGCTGCGGAGAACAGATCAGCACATGTTTATCCCCGAGCGGAAAGAAATCGGGGCATTCCCACATAACACCGATTTCTCCTGTGGAGTTCTCCGCAAGAATTGTTTCAAATTTCCATTCTTTCAGATCTTTACTGGAAAACAGAACTACCTGTCCAGGAATTTCTTCGCTGCGGCATCCTACGAGCATATGGTATGTTCCGTTATCTTCCCATACCTTCGGATCACGGAAATCAACTCTGCTGCATTTCTCCGGAAGCATATCCCCGGTGACTACCGGATTTTTCTCTGCCTTTACATAATCTTTTCCGTCACCCCAGGCAATGCACTGATTCTGCCGGACTTCTTCTTTTCCATCAGGCAGCTTTTCTGTTGTAACTCCTGTGTAGATCAAAGCCTGTTTTCCATCCGCTTCAATAGCACTTCCGGAAAAGCATCCCTCTCGATCATATTCCTGATCCGGTGCAAGCGCTGTAGGAAGTTGCTCCCATCTGATCATATCCTCCGTCACACTGTGGCCCCAGTGCATAGGGCCCCAGTCACGGCTGTAAGGATGATACTGGTAAAAAAGATGTACCTTTCCTTTAAAAACAGAAAATCCATTGGGATCATTGATCCAGCCAACCGGTGCAGATACATGAAAGGCCGGTTTCTCTTCCTGCGGGATATTTTTTGCTTCCTCTATTTCATAAAGACGTGCTTTTTCAAGTTTTTCACTCATACTCTGCTCTCTCTTTCTTTTTTATGTTTCTGACCGGTATCTTTTTCTGTTTTTATTTCTCTGTCTCACTAAGAGACTTCTGATACTGGTCAAAATATTTCTGTTTGATTGCCAGATAATCAGACAGTCCATACTGCTCCATCTTTTTCAGATAGGAATCCCATTCTTTATCGATGCCGCCATTCAGGATCCAGTCTGCTTTTTTCTGTTCCGCATACTTCTTGATATCTGTGTCGTACTGAGATACCTTATTGGTATCATCAATACTCATAAATACATTCGGATACACATATTTACTGTTCATATCCTTAAGATATGTTTCATGCATATTGTCGAGACGCCATTTTGCATCTGCCGGCTCTGTTACGTATACATCGTAATACTCGTTAAGTATTGCCAACGGTCCGTTTACAGACTGTGCTTCACGAACCTCTACCGGAGATGCATCTCCCAGATCCATATGTTTCAGCATCTGACCACCTTCTGCATTCTCGGACATCTCAAAGATATTAAATGAATCTTTTTCCCCGTAAGTACCCCAGTTATTCTGCGGAGACTGGATCGGTGCATACATCTGATCGATCCATGCTGCTGCCAGTGCCGTATTCCGACAGCTTGTAGTCAGAACGCAGCGTCCTCTGTCAAAGCCACTGGTTTCACTGTTATTCTGTCTTGTGATATTTACAAGACCATCCGGACCGGCCAGCGCCGGGAGCATTACATAATCTTCATTGTTATCAATATTTGCAATATCCCAGGTGAAACACAGACCATATCTGTGGTTCTTACCTTTTGCAACATAAGTTGACCATTCCTGGGTAAAAGCCTCCGGATCCACCAGCTTTTCTTCTACCAGCTGATGGAGCCACTGAATACCTTCTTTATAGCCTTCCTGTACAGTTGTATAAATAACGGTTCCATCATCTTTCACTGCAAAATGATCACCGGTGTCACCATATCCTTCTCCAAATCCGTTGATGAGAATTGCAGGATCCTGATCACCATTATTGATGATAAAGGACATCGGGATCACACCACCCTCAATATCAAATTCTTGTTCCAGTTTATCTGCATTGTCGCGGAAAGCGATCAGAACCTGTTCCAGTTCCTCTGTTGTATTCGGAACGTCCAGCTTCAGATAATCCAGCCATTTTTTATTAATGTAGGGGATATCTCCAATTGCCTGAATGGCTTCTTTCCCCGCACCAAGCTGCTCGATCCATGGGAAAGAATAAATATGTCCGTCCGGTGCTGTACACATTGTTCTGTATTCCGGGTATTTTTCAAATACAGCCTTAAGATTCGGCATGTATTTATCAATAAGATTTTCTACCGGAATGATGATTCCCTGTTTGGCATAGCGAAGAAGATCATAATCACTCATACCTGCGTTAAAAAGTCCATCCGGAAGATTTCCGAACTGTGCCAGTGCCAGATTTTTTTTGTCATTAAACTGATCCGATACAAAACAGGTCCAGTCAATGTGGACATTGGTCTGCTTTTCCAGTCTTTCAAAAATCGTTCTTTCATTAGGTTCCTGTGTAGATGTTGCAGGTGCACTGGTAATAAAAGACAGCTCTGCTTTTTCTTTCAAAGGAAATGACACATCTTCCACCGGGATATCCGGATCTATTTCTGCTTTCATGTGTTCTTTTCCATTTCCACATCCGGCACTGCATACCATTATAATTGCAGAAAGCCCGATTGCTAATAATGCCTTCATTCTTTTTTTCATCATTATCAACCTCCTGTCATCAGCCTTTTACAGAACCAACCATAATGCCCTGGTCAAAATATTTCTGGAAGAATGGATACATGATCAGAAGCGGTAAACTTGATACAATGATCGTAGCATATTTCAGAAGTTCCGCTACCTTTGCCATCTGTGCAGTACTCTGGATATCTGCGATCATTCCGGGCTGCGGTGTATTCTGTACAAGGATGGAACGAAGTACCAGCTGCAATGGCTGCAGTTTCGCATCATTCAAATAAATCATAGCGTCAAAATAACTGTTCCACATTCCTACAAAGGACCACAGTGCAAGCACTGCGATGATCGGTTTGCATACCGGCATCATGATCTTGAAAAAATGCTCGATTTCCGTGGCACCGTCAATGGCAGATGCCTCTCTGAGTTCCTTGGGGATAGACTGATAATAGGTTCTGGCAAGGATCATGTTCCAGACATTAAACGCACCCGGAAGCAGGATTGCCCAGATTGTATTTACCAGATGCAGCTGATTGATCAGGATAAAAGTCGGGATCATTCCTCCACCGAAAAACATGGTAATGAGAAAAATAACATTGAAGAAATTTCTTCCCACAAATTCTTTCTTGGACATTGGATATGCTGCCAGCAGAGTTACCAGAACTGAAATAATGGTAAACACCAGGGAATAAAAAAATGAGTTTGCAAAACCTCTCCAGATCATATTATTTTCAAGAACTCTGCGGTACGCATCGATCGTCCACTTCCGCACATCAAAGCTGATTCCCTGGCTGTTCAGCACATTCGGATCCATAAAAGATGCGATCACAACATATAAAAGCGGAACCAGAATGGAGATTACAAATGCACCCAGAAGCACGTATCCGATTCCTAAAATAGCCTTGTCAGATGCCGAATATTTCTTTTTCTTTACTTTTGCCATAACAGCACCTCCTATAATCCTTCTCCGTCATTCAGTTTCTTGACTACCCAGTTTACAAAAATCAAAAGAATTACATTGATCACTGAATTAAACAGTCCCACTGCTGTAGAATATCCATAGTCGCCATTCAGAAGACCGATTCTGTATACATAAGTAGAAAGAATCTCAGACGCAGGGAGGTTCATATCTGTCTGCAGTGCATATGCTTTTTCAAAACCAATGCTCATAATATTTCCGGCCTGAAGAATAAACTGGATCACAATGATATTTTTAATAGCCGGAAGCTGTACATACCAGATCTGCTGCAGGATATTCGCTCCATCCACCACTGCTGCCTCTTCCAGATCCTTACTTGCATTGGCAAGTGCTGCTGTATACATAATGGACGCCCATCCGGCTGTCTGCCAGATTCCGCTGGCTATGTAAATCGTACGGAACGCCGACGGCATAGTCATCCAGTTAGCATCAGAACCGATCAGTTTATTCAGCGGACCTACTGGTGAAAGAAACATACGAACCATACCGCAAAGTACGATAACTGAAATAAAATTCGGTGCATAGATCAGAAGCTGGATCTTTTTCTTGATCCCGGCTCTCCGGATCTGATTCAGAAGAAGTGCCAGGATGATCGGAATCGGAAATCCCCACAGCAGTCCGTAAATACTCAGTTTCAGAGTATTCACAAGATAATTCATAAAGTCCGGTGATGCCAGAAATCTCCGGAAGTATTCCAGTCCTACCCATTTGCTTCCAAATACACCATCAATAACATTGTAGTCCTCAAAAGCGATCAGTACACCACCCATGGGCACGTATTTGAAGATGATCGTCAGAAGAAGTGCTGGCAACAGAAAAAACACATACAGCTGCCAGTTCTTTTTCACATATTGAAGCTTTTCTGCAGCAGTTCTTTTTCCTGCCGGGACAGCTTTCGCAGAACCTTTTTTCATTCTCTTTTCCTCCCTTTTTGTTCTTTCGTTCTTATTTAGTAACCGGTAAAGTAACCGGTTACTTTATAATTTGATACTACTATATGCCATAGCTTCTGTCAACCTTTTTTGTTAATTTATTTAAGAAAAGTTACCGGTAACTTAACTGGTTATTTTTTTATTGCTATTTAACGTCTGTATTGTTATACTTAATTATATCAATCCAATCATCCTGTACGGTCTGCAGCTTTCTCTTATATGATCACATCTGCATTCCGTATCATAACTTTCTGCTATTAAAAGGAGACTATTTTTTTATGGCTAAAAAACAGGTAACATTTGCCGATATTGCAGAATACACTGGTTTTTCCAAGACCACGATCTCCAGATATTTCAATCATCCGGATTCTCTGACCCTGGAAAATCAGGAAAAGATTGCAAAAGCCCTTGATGAGCTCGGCTACAGAAAAAACAAGCTTGCCAGGGTTCTTGCCAATGGAAAAAGCGAATTTGTAGGGATCATTGTCCCGAACCTTTATCTTCATTATTATTCCGAAATGCTGACACAGCTTCTTCGAAGTTACTCCGATTATCATTACAAATTTCTGGTTTTTGTCAGTGATGGCGGCCCGGAGAAAGAAATGCAGTATCTGGACGAGCTGATGGCTTATAAGATTGAAGGACTTATTATTCTCAGCCATACTCTTTCCTCCGAAAAACTGGCTTCCTATAATATTCCTGTGATCGCCATTGAACGTGAAGCAGAACATATATGCAGCGTTACAACAGACAATTACATGGGCGGCATGCAAGCTACTTCTCTGCTGATACGTAATCAGTGTGATGTACTGATCCACATCAATGTCCATGTACCTGAGAATATTCCGGCTTATGACCGTATCCGTGCCTTTGAGGAAACATGCCGGGAACATCATGTTCCTTATGAACTGAACCTTAATGTTTCCGGTGATTCCTATCAGGAGCTTCTTGAACAGATGCGTGTGATCTTTCAGGATATTGACAGTAAATATTCCGGTCAGAAAAAAGGCATATTTTTATCCAATGATACTTACGCGAATATATTTCTCAATCTGATCTTCCAGAAATATAACTGTCTGCCGGATGAATATCAAATCATCGGATTCGATAATTCACCCATTGCTGCGGAGTCCATCATTCCGATCACTACTGTTGGACAGCAGATTGATGTGATCGCACAGACTACCATGGAACTGCTTGTGGAACAGATGAACGAAATGAAGAAAAGAAAACCGGCACCGCTTCAAAAACCGATTCACAAAAAGATCACTCCTGTTCTGATACGACGCCAGACAACAGGAGACTGAAAATACTTACAACATTTTTCCATATTCCATAACAACCCGTATATTCATGTACCGGAAACTTCATGCTATAATTCTGTGGAAAAATGTCAGATAACCATTACCGCCGGGAAATATTTGACAGGTTTCCCGACATCTATAAATATCTATTCAGGGAGGAAATCATGAAAAAAGATCAGGAAATTTTTCAGAAACGTTTAAACCATCATCACGACGAGCTTCGCTGGCTGTACACAGAGCTTTATCACAATGATGACATGTTTGCAGAGCTCTGCGACCAGATGTACCAGTATTTTACAGCACGCCGCCGTGCTCTCAAAAACCGCGACCTCGAAAGAGAAAATAATCCGGACTGGTTCCGCCAGAAGGATATGCTGGGCATGATGCTCTACATTGACAATTTTGCCGGCAACATCAAGGGAGTTTCTGCCAAGCTTCCATATCTTAAGGAGTGTAATGTAAACTGTCTGCATCTGATGCCGTTCCTGGATACCCCGAAGGGCCGTTCCGACGGTGGTTACGCAGTAGCCGACTTCCGCAAAGTCCGCCCGGATCTTGGTACCATGGAGGATCTTGCCGCTCTTGCTGACAAATGCCATAAAAACGGAATGAACCTGTGTATGGATTTTGTTATGAACCACACCTCCGAGGATCATGAGTGGGCCAAAAAAGCACGCCAGGGTGACGGCGAATATATGAGCCGCTACTTCTTCTACAATAACCGCGAGATCCCGGACGAGTACGAAAAAACCGTACCACAGGTATTCCCAACCACTGCTCCTGGAAACTTTACCTGGCTTCCGGATATCGGTCATTATGTCATGACTACCTTTTATCCATATCAGTGGGATCTGAACTATTGCAATCCACGTGTTTTCAATGAGATGATGTACAACTTCCTCTTCCTTGCAAACCAGGGAATGGATGTCATCCGTATTGATGCGGTTCCGTATATCTGGAAGGAACTGGGAACTCCATGCCGTAACCTGAAACAGGTTCACACCATCGTCCGTATGATGCGTATGATCGCCGAGATTGTCTGCCCAAGTGTTGTACTTCTTGGTGAGGTCGTTATGGAGCCGGAGAAGGTTGTTCCTTATTTCGGAACTGTAGAAAAGCCTGAGTGCCATATGCTTTACAACGTAACCACTATGGCTACAACCTGGAACAGCATTGCCACTCGTGATATCCGCCTTCTGAAAAAACAGATGGATATTGTAAACAGCCTTCCGAAGCAGTACACCTTCCTGAATTATCTCCGCTGCCATGACGATATCGGCTGGGGACTTGATTTCACCACCCTGAAAGAATGGGACATGGATGAGCCATCCCATAAGCGTTACCTGAATGATTTCTTTACAGGAAAGCATCCGGGAAGTGACAGTCGCGGAGAGCTCTATAATGATGACCCGGTAACTCAGGATGCCCGCTTCTGCGGAACCACTGCTTCCATGTGCGGAATCGAGGCTGCTCTTTTTGAAAAAGATGACGAGAAACTGAAAAGAGGTATCCGTGAGGATCTGATGCTTCACGCATATATGCTTACCCAGTCCGGAATCCCGATGCTTTACAGCTCCGATGAAATCGGCCGTCTCAATGATTATTCCTATAAAGAGGATCCGGATAAGGCTGCAGATTCCCGCTATATCCACCGTGGTGCTTTCCAGTGGGAGCTTGCCGGAAAGAGAAAATCAAAAACCTCCGTTGAGGGACAGATTTTCCAGACTCTGGACCGCATGGAACAGATCCGCCGTCAGGAATCTGTTTTTGATAAGGACTGTGATGTGTATACATATGATGTTCATGATGACAGTATTCTCTGTATCCTCCGTCAGAAGGGAGATGACCGCTTTATCGGAATCTTCAACTTCAGCGACAGTGAAAAAACTGCCTGGATGCAGGAGGAGGGAACTTTCCGCGATCTGATCACAGACCAGACTCTGGAGCTTAAGGACGTGGAGCTTCCGGCTTATGGATTTATGTGGTGTAAGAGGATGTAACTGTTACTCGGTAAATAAAAAAGACGTGACCTTACGGATCGATATATTTCTTTCATTAACAACTCAGTAAATGAACGAACATATCGATCCGGGTCCACGTCTTTTTATTATGTTATATCTTTATTTTTTATAAGCTGTTCTGACATTCAGAAATTACTTGCAGAGCTCCTCTGCCATTGCATCGATCTCTGCCACATTCTCATCGCTGAGAGAGGACATGATCTTTACATTGTTCTCAAGCCATGTGATATTTTTGCTCTTCTCGAACATTCCTTTCATGACTTTGGCTGCTGTCGGTGCCCAGCTTCCGTTCTCAATGAGGCCGATGGTGCGGTTCTGGTAATTACGTTCTGTCAGGTTCTCGATGAATGTACGCATAAACGGGAATGCTTCTCCGTTGTATGTAATGCTGGCCAGTACCAGCTTGCCGTAGCGGAAAGCGTCCCCCACTGCCTCTGCCATGTCTTCTCTTGCAAGATCGCAGACAACAACCTTCGGGCAGCCCTTTTCCTCCAGCTTCTGTGCAAGAAGCTCTGCTGCTTTCTTTGTATGTCCGTATACAGATGTGTAGGCGATCATTACACCTTCACTCTCTACTTTATAAGAAGACCAGATATCATATTTCTCCAGATAATGTCCAAGATTCTCGGTAAGAACCGGTCCGTGGAGCGGGCAGATAGTCTGGATATCCAGAGTTGCTGCTGCCTTGAGAAGCTTCTGTACCTGCGGACCGTATTTTCCGACAATTCCGATATAGTAACGGCGTGCTTCACAGTCCCAGTCCTCTTCCACGTCAAGAGCTCCGAATTTGCCGAAGCCGTCTGCTGAAAACAGAACCTTGTCTGTGCTATCATATGTAACCATAACCTCCGGCCAGTGAACCATCGGTGCAAATACGAAAGTAAGGACATGTTTTCCAAGTGTCAGGGTGTCACCATTTGCTACAATATGTTTCTTTCCTTCCAGATTCATTCCACGAAAGAAATTCTCCATCATGGTGAAAGTTTTTGTGTTGGCAACAACAGTTGTATCCGGATATGCTTTCATGAAGTTCTCAATGTTTGCGGCATGATCCGGCTCCATATGCTGAACTACAAGATAGTCCGGTTTCGCGCCATCCAGAACTTCTGCTACTTTTCCAAGCCACTCTTCTGTGAAGTTGGCATCTACGGTATCCATAACTGCGATCTTCTCATCTTTGATCACGTAGGAATTATAGGACATTCCGTTTGGCACTACATACTGTCCCTCGAACAGATCTACCTGATGGTCATTTACACCTACATAGTAAATATCATTTCCGATTTTCATTGTGTTAAGTTCCTCCTTAGTTTGCTGTATTTCTGTCTTTCGTTCTTACAGCAATTCAATAAGTATCGCTATTTTCATAGCATCATCCAGCAAATAAAGCGGCCATTTCCATTTTGTTTTTTGCCTGGTCATGAACACAATATTTCTGAAAATACTGTCTCATTGCTATCATTTATTATAGTCATTGTTCATACCGAAATCAATGTACAATCCATATTATCCGGTTCAGCATTTCAGTTTATGTTACTGCTCACTCCGTACGTTCACGGCAAGTCCGGGAACCGTTCGCTTTGCTCTGAACTGTTACAGAATGTATTTCCTCAGTGCACTTCGGAACTCCCCAATCCTCTGCTCTGCGAGTTCTTTCAGTGTGATGTTCTTCATGCTCTCGATATATCCCTGTTCCTGGCGATAGAGCCATTTGGTGTCAGCGGGACGAATTTCCTGGTAGTGATTGTGAGCCAGCCAGTCTTCGTAACTGATCGGAGTCGGGTAGCCGAGTTTTTCATCAAGGAGCTCCTTAAAGTCGATCTTGTCCGCACGCTCCAGGATTCTCTCCCAGAATTCCAGGACTTCTTCTACGTGCTCATGGATCTCATATCGTCTTGCACCGCCATCGTAAATGATACATTTCTCAAAAAGCGGGCTACACATGGAAAGTGTCTCTCTTCT
>UMKX01064545.1_pt1 | contig 10456 bp, 8 predicted proteins | sample 1966471 | NCBI WGS metagenome assembly UMKX01 (sample SAMEA4836188, study PRJEB28245) | human gut metagenome | biome: gut microbiome; material: fecal sample | place: Denmark | collected 2008
CTTTGCCCCCTCGAGCTCCCCCTGCGTAAAGGAACTGCTTGTCGTATAGAGAAGGTTTATCGGCAAGCTGTGGGGAACGGGCCGCCGGAAGGCGGCCCGTTCCCTGTTTTGGCGTTTGGCGCAAAAAGGCGCGGGGGTTTTTGTATAAGACAGAGAATTTTTCGCAGGGTGAGAAATCTTTCGCCTTTGCGGTTGCGCGGGGGGCGGTTCTATGGTACAGTACGGGTGGAGTGTTACCGAATTAACAATGTGGGTGAGCACGCCCGCAACACCGCTTTTAGGAGGAGTGAATATGAGACCTGAGCAGGAGCGAACGGAGGCGATCGTCCGTTCACACGGCTGTGACAGTGCCAAGCTCATCGCCATTTTGCAGGAGATCCAGGCAACGGAGAACTATCTGAGCCGGGAGAATATGACGCTGGTGGCGGATATGCTGGGCATCAGCGTGGCACGGGTATACAGCGTGGCCACGTTTTACGAGAATTTCTCCCTTGAGCCCAAGGGCAAGCACATTATCAAGGTCTGCGACGGCACGGCGTGCCACGTCCGCAAGTCCGGGCCGATCTATGACGCGATACGGGAGTATTTGGGGCTGGAGGGCAAGCGCAAGACCTCGGATGACGCTATGTTCACGCTGGAGACGGTGGCCTGTCTCGGCGCGTGCGGCCTTGCCCCCACCATGACCATCGACGGCGATGTGTTCGCCAAAATGACGCCGGAAACCGCCATTGAGGCGCTGGAGAGCATCCGCAGAGAGGAGGGGGCGAAGTGAGTATTCTGACGAGAGAGGGCTTCCACGCGCTCACCGCACAGGCAAAGCGGGACTTGCAGCGCAGTACCGATTCCGTGAACGTAATGGTCTGCGCCGGTACGGGCTGCATCGCCGGGGGCGCGATGAAGGTCTACGAATACCTGAAGAGCGCCTGCGAGCGGCGGGGCATCCCCGTGGCAGTCTCATTGAGGCAGGAGGCCGGGGCTAAGGGCATCCACCTGAAAAAGAGCGGCTGCCACGGCTTCTGCGAGATCGGCCCGCTGGTGAATATCGAGCCGCTGGACGTACTCTACGCCCATGTCCACACGGAGGACTGCGACGAGATCATCGACAAGACCATCCTCGGCGGCGAGGTCATCGAGCGCCTGCTCTATGAGCAGAACGGCGTGCGCTATCAGCACCGCGACGATATTCCCTTCTATAAGAACCAACAGCGGCTGATCCTGAAGAACTCCGGGAAGACCGACGCCGAGGATCTGGAGGAATATCTGGCGCTGGGCGGCTATCAGGCACTGGAGAAGGCGCTGTTTGAGATGACCGACACGCAGATCTGCGCGGAGATCACGGACTCTGGCCTCCGCGGACGAGGCGGCGGAGGCTTCCCTGCCGGGCGCAAGTGGGAGAGCGTGCGGCGCAATGTGTCCGATGTGAAGTACATCGTGTGCAACGGCGACGAGGGCGACCCCGGCGCTTTCATGGATCAGGGCGTTATGGAGGGCAACCCCCACAGCGTGATCGAGGGCATGATGATCGCCGGTGCGGCTACCGGCGGCACGGAGGGCTATATCTACGTCCGCGCCGAGTATCCCCTGGCGGTGAAGCGGTTGCAGGTGGCCATCGACAAGGCCACGGAGGCCGGACTGCTGGGCGACGACATTATGGGCAGCGGCTTCCGCTTCCACATCCACATCAACCGGGGCGCGGGCGCGTTCGTCTGCGGCGAGGGCAGCGCCCTGACCGCATCCATCGAGGGCAAGCGCGGTATGCCCCGCGTCAAGCCGCCCCGCACTGTCGATCAGGGACTTTGGGGCAAGCCCACGGTGCTGAACAATGTGGAGACGTTTTCCAACGTACCCGGTATCATAATGAACGGCGCGGCGTGGTATCGCGCCATCGGCACAGAGGGCAGCGCCGGTACGAAGACCTTCGCCCTGACCGGCAACGTGGTGAACACGGGGCTGGTGGAGGTGCCAATGGGTACAACGCTGCGGAAGGTCATCTTCGACATCGGCGGCGGCATCCCGGACGGCAAGAGGTTCAAGGCCGTGCAGATCGGCGGCCCCTCCGGCGGCTGTCTGACCGAGGAGCATCTGGATATGCCGATGGACTTCGACTCTCTCAAGAAGGCCGGGGCGATCATCGGCTCAGGCGGCTTGGTGGTCATGGACGAGGACACCTGCATGGTGGATGTGGCGCGGTTCTTCATGCATTTTACGCAGAAGGAGAGCTGCGGCAAGTGTACCCCCTGCCGGGAGGGTACGAAGCGTATGCTGGAGATACTGGAGCGCATCGTGGAGAACGAGGGCTCTATGGAGGATCTGGATATGCTGGAATCGCTGAGTGACACCATCACGGACACGGCGCTGTGCGGCCTGGGACAGACGGCCTGCAAGCCGGTGATGTCCACGCTGAAAAATTTCCGTCAGGACTATCTGCACCACGTGGTGGACCACCACTGTCCCATCTGCAACGGGCGTAAGCGCCGGCTGGAGATCAAGGCCGAGCTGTGCAAGGGCTGCGGCAAGTGCGCCCGGAACTGTCCCATGGAGGCCATTTCCGGCCAGCCCCGTATGCCCTACGTCATCGACAACGAGAAGTGTATCCACTGCGGCGCTTGCTGGGGCGCTTGCCCCTTCGGCGCTATCGACGCCATAGAGGAGGAGTGAGCCATGGCCAAGGGAATTATGATCATCGACGGCCAGCGTGTGCCGTTTGACGGGGAGAAGAACGTGCTGGCCGTCATCCGCAAGGCGGGCATCGACATCCCCACGTTCTGCTACTACTCCGAGCTGAGCACCTACGGCGCGTGCCGGATGTGCATGGTGGAGGACGTGAAGACCGGCAAGCTGGATGCCTCCTGCTCCATGGAGCCACGGGACGGCATGGAGATACGCACCAACACCGCCAAGCTGCTGAAGCACCGGCGGATGATCCTGGAGCTGCTGCTGGCCTCCCACGACTGCTCCTGCACCACCTGCGCCAAGAGCGGCAACTGCCGCTTGCAGGAGCTGGCCCAGCGGTTCGGCGTGCGGCATATCCGCTTCAGCGACACACGGCCACGGCGGGAGAAGGACTACACCAGCGACGCTATCTTCCGCGATCCCAACAAGTGCATTCTGTGCGGCGACTGCGTCCGCGTGTGCGAGGAATTGCAGGGACAGGGCATACTGAACTTCGCCTTCCGGGGCAGTGAATTGCAGGTAATGCCCGCCTTTGACCGCAAGCTGGAGGCCACCAAGTGCGTGGGCTGCGGCCAGTGCGCCGCCGTGTGTACCACCGGCGCGATCACCGTGAACGATCAGATCGGCACGGCCTGGCGGGCCATCCACGACCCGCAGAAACGGGTGGTGGTGCAGATCGCCCCGGCGGTACGGGTGGCCGTCGGCGAGGCCTTCGGCCTGCCCGCCGGCACGAACGCCATCGACCAAATGACCACGGCACTGAAGCTGATGGGCGTGGACGAGGTGTACGACACCAATTTCGGCGCGGATATGACCACCATCAGCGAGGCGGAGGAGTTTTTGCAGCGGCTGAAGACCGGCGGGCCGTTCCCCATGTTCACCAGCTGCTGTCCCGCCTGGGTGAAGTATCTGGAGCTGAACGACCCCAAGTATCTGCGTAACATCTCCACCTGCAAGTCCCCCATGGAGATGTTCGCCGCCGTGCTGCGGGATAAATATAAGGCCAAGGACGAACAGGACGGGCGCACCACCTATCACATCGCCATCATGCCCTGCACCGCCAAGAAGATGGAGGCGGCGCGGCCTGAGTTCACCCACGACGGGCGGCCTGACGTGGATCTGGTGCTGACCACGCGGGAGCTGGTGGATATGATCCGCGAGGCGGGCATCCACCTGCCGGAGCTGGAGCTGGAGTCCCCCGACCTGCCCTTTGGACTGGGCAGCGGCGCGGCGGTGATCTACGGCGTGACCGGCGGCGTGGCCGAGGCGGTGGTGCGGCACTGTCTGCCGGACAAGACGAAAAATGCCCTGCGGGCCGTGCGGGTGACAGACCTGCGGGGCGACGGGGCGATCCGGGAGGTGACGCTGACGGTGGACGGGCAGGAGCTGCGTATCGCCATCGTCAACGGGCTGATCCACGCCAAGGAGCTCATCGCCGACATAGAGGCGGGGAAGCGCTTCTATCACCTGGTAGAGGTCATGACGTGCACGGGCGGCTGTGTGGGCGGCGCGGGCCAGCCCTACGGGCTGAGCGCCGTGAAGAAGCAGCGGGGCGACGGGCTGTACGCCGCCGACGCCTCCGCCATGTTCAAGCGGGCGGAGAAGAACCCCATCGTCACCGCCATGCTGGCGGACTACGGCGAGGAGAAGTGCCATGAGCTGCTCCACGTGCGGTACGGCGAGTGAGAGGGTTTACACGTCGGGGAAAATTCGGTATACTCGTAGGTGAGCCGCGGCGGCTATGACAGAGAAACACGCCGCGGCGTATCGGAGGGGAATGCCATGCCAAAGCCGAAATGGAATCTGAACGCCACCTACATATCCGAGCGGCTGCAGGAGAGCCTGCGGCCTATCTCCCGCTGCGCCATGACCACCGTGGTCGCGCCTATGGGCTACGGAAAGACCACGGCGGTGAGCTGGTATCTGGACGAGCGTGTCAGGGCGGAGACGGCCAGGGTCGTCCGCATCAGCGTGTATTCCGACAACCTGGCCATCCTGTGGCGCAGCGCGCAGGACGCCTTTGCCCGGGCCGGGCTGGGCTTCCTGCGGGAGTACGACTGCCCGGCGGACGATGTTGGGGGAAGTATGCTGGCGGACGACCTGTGCCACGAGCTGGCGGGGGATGTGCCGTGCTACCTGTTTTTGGACGATTTTCACCTGCTGACCGACCGGCGCGTGACGGCGTTCCTGTGTACGCTGGCGGGGCGGCTGCCCGGCAACGTGCACCTGATCGTGGCCAGCCGGGATCGCTTTCTGCCCGCCGCCGAGACGGTGCGGCTGGGTGCGAGGGTGTATCAGATCGGCACGGAGCAGCTGAGGCTGAACCACACGGAGCTGGCGGTGTATGCCCATCGGTGCGGCACGGAGCTGTCCGACGCGCAGGTGGAGGAGCTGCTGTACTCCAGCGAGGGGTGGTTCTCCGCGGTGTATCTGAACCTGCGGGCGCTGCATGAGCAGGGGGCGCTGCCCGACCGGCGGTCGGACATCTATGCCACGTTCACGGCGGCCATGATCGATCCGCTGCCGGAGCGGCAGCGGGAGTTTTTGGCGGTGATGGGACTGGCGGACGAGTTCAGCGAGGACATGGCGCGCTTCGTCACCGGGGACGCTGACGCGGGGGAGATATTGGCGGCGCTGACGGCGCAGAACGCCTTCGTGAAGCGGCTGCCGGACGGCGTGACGTATCGCTTCCATCACATGATGAAGGAGTGCGCCGAGAGGTGCTTTGAGGCGCTGGACGCGGAAAAGCGGGCGCTCTATCAGGCGCGCTGCGGCGCGTGGTATGAGCGGCATGGGCAGTATCTGCACGCCATGGCGGCCTATCGGCGCAGTGGGGACTACGAGGGGCTGCTGCGGGTGGTGCAGGCGGACGCGGGGATATTGCTGGCATCGCTGCACCCGGCGGAGGTGCTGGCGGCGCTGGACGAGTGCCCGGACGGGGTGCTCAAGGTGCATCCGCTGGCGCTGCTGGTGCTGATGCGGCGGATGTTCACGTGGCGGCAGATACCCAGGATGATGGCGCTGAAGGCGCTGCTGCTGGCGGCCATCCAGGAGCACCCGGAGATGCCGGAGCGGGAGCGCGGCGACCTGCTGGGCGAGTGCGACCTCATTATGAGCTTTTTGTGCTACAACGACATCAGCGCCATGAGCCGGCTGCACCGCAGCGCCAGCGCGCAGATGTCGCGCCCGGCGATCAGTATTCGCAGCGACGGAGGGTGGACGTTCGGCTCGCCGTCGGTGCTGATGATGTTCCACCGCACGGCGGGGGCGCTGGAAAGCGAGCTGGCGGAGATGGACGAGTGTATGCCCCACTACTATAAGATCACCGGCGGACACGGGCGGGGCGCGGAGCGGATCATGGCGGCGGAGGCGGCCTATATGCAGGGGCGGTTCACCGACGCGCACATCGCGCTGGAGAGCGCCTACGCCCAGATCGAGGGCAACGGGCAGGTGAACATGGCGCTGTGCTGCGACTTTTTGGCGTGGCGGCTGGCGCTGCACACGGACGCGGCCCTGCGCTGCACCCCGGAAGCACGGCGGGCGGAGCTGCTGCGGCAGCACAACGCATCGTGGCTTCAGCTGTGGAACGGCGTCAGCGCCTATTGCCACGCGGTACGGGGTAAGACGGAGCGTATCCCGGTGGTGTTCGCACGCCACCGTCTGGCGGAGGTCAACACCCTTGCGCCGGGGCGGCCCATGGTGGAGATGATCGAGAACCAGGTGTATCTCGCCCAGGGAGCTTACGCCAAGGTCATCGGGCGGGGCGCGGAGCTGCTGGCCGTATGCGGCGGGATGCACTACGCGCTGGTGGCGCTGCATCTGCGTATTCAGACGGCGGCGGCCTACGCGCAGCTGGGAAAGCGCGAAGAAGCCCGCGCATGGCTGGCGGAGGCGCTGGCTGACGCCGCGCCGGACGGCTTTGTGATGCCCTTCGTGGAGAACTATGACGCGCTGGCCTCGCTTTTGGCGGAGCAAAAGGACTGCCCGCTGACGGCGCGGATCGAGGAACTGGGACAGGCGGCGCGGCGGCGGCTGGCTGTCGAAAACCGTCCGCCGGAACTGGCAGCGCTGACGGAGCGGGAATACGGCATCGTATGCCTGATGGGACAGCGGCTGAGCAACCGGGAGATCGCGGAGAGGCTGTTTCTGTCCGAGGGCAGCGTAAAGCAGTACGTGAACCAGATCTACTCCAAGCTGCACATAGACGGCGACACCCGGACGAAGCGGACGCGGCTGACGGAGCTGCTGGCAAAGAACTAACCAAAGGTTAATAGCTATACCGTTTGATCCACCGTACAATGGTTGTACGGTGGATCTTTTATGCCCTGAGAGAAAGGAGGACGCAGACTTGGAGCGAAGGTACATGACAGCTGTCGTGCCGCTGGCGGATCACATTTTACAGGTGGACTTCGTGTCCGGCAGCCGCCTGCTCCTGGACATGAAGCCCTATCTGGACAAGACGCGGTTCTGCACGCTGTCCGACCCGCAGGTGTGGGACAGCGCCGTGACCAACGGCATTTTTGTCCGCTTCGGCAACGTGGAGCTGAGTCACGATGAGCTGCTGACCATGGCGGAGCAGGCGTATTGACGCGCCCTGCAAGAGAAAGGAGAAAAGAAAGATGAAACTTTGGAGAAAATACGCGGCGCTGGCGGCGGCGCTGGTGCTGTGCCTGACGCTGGCCGCCTGCGGCGGCGATGACGGCGGCAACGGTGACGGCGGCAGCGACGACAATTTCTACAACGTGCCGGAGTCCTTTGAGGGACTGGTGAAGGACTCGGAGCAGATGGCCGACCTCTATGTCTACGGCGGCGCGTGGCGCGGCGAGGACGGCAGCACGCTGATCGCGGCCCACAACGAAAGCGGCGACGAGGTGCGCTTCGCCCTGTATGACGCAGACGAGGAGATCACGGCCAGCGGCTTCATCCAGCACGTGCCGGAATATGACGATGACTACTTCTACAACGAGCATGACGGCGTGGCGTACCGCGCCCGGTTTGACGCGGCGGGCGCGCTGCACGTCACATCCCTGGGCACATTTGAGAAGATGCTGGGTGACACGCCGGGGGAGAACATCGGCGACACCGGCTATGAGGCGCTGGCGGGCGTATGGTACTTGGACGGCGAGGCCGGCGCGGCCAGCATTCTGGAGATCAACGCGGATGGCAGCTGGGCGCTGTATGAGCGTCCCGGCGGTGACGGCGACCCCGCCATGGTGGACGGCGGCACGTTGGAGACGGACGAGGAGAATCTGGATCGGTATTTCGCCGTTTCCGACCAGTTTGACGACGTGGTCTACGACTTCAACGTCATCGATAACAGCGTGATGTACTGGGGCGGCGAATACGACTATTACGAGAAGGCGGCGTGACCGCCGGGAGGAGAGAGCTATGAGGAAGAAGCTATTTGCGCTGCTGGCGGCGCTGGCGCTGTGCCTGAGCCTGACCGCCTGCGGCGGCACGCAGGACGATACGGATGACCTGGCGGGCGGCGACTGGCGCACCACCGGCGTGGTGCGGGCCGAGGGTACGATCACCCGGGATGGCGGGGACGTATATGTGCTGGTGTGCGTCAACGATGACGACGCTGTTTTCTGCTACGACGACGAGACGTATGCCGTATACGACTATGTGGACTACCCGGTGGTGCTGGAAAGCGACCCGTGGGAAGCGTTTCAGGACATCGACTTTGCCGATCGAAACGGTGACGGCGACAGTGATGTGGCCATGCTGTTTGAGCTGGACGGCGCAGGGGTGCTGATGGTGTGGTTCTGGGACGCGGAGGCGGAGGAATTTGTGTTCCAGCCGGAGGAGTCCCAGGTGGAGGGCAGCGTCGAGGCCTCCATGGACCACGAGGGCTTTGAGGGCACGTGGTATCTGGACGGTGACGAGACGGAGGTCAGCGTCATCATCATCGGTACGGACGGCGACTGGGTGCTGTATGACCAGCAGGGCGATACCCGCACCGCCATGGACAGCGGCATGATCGAGGTGCTGGACGAGGCACAGGGCCACTATACCGCCGTGTCGGAGGTCTATGACAGCGTGTCCTATAACCTGGTGACAGCCGGAGCGGACGGCTTCTACTGGGGCGTTTCCGGCGCGTATGAATTTTACGAGCGGCTGGACTGAGCGGCCAGGGCGAAAGTGAGGCGTGTGTAAAATGGCAAGGCAAGCGGACAGAATGACGGATGAGCAGCTCTCCCGGCAGCTGGGGCGGTATCAGGCCACAGAGAGCATCGGGATACTGCTGGGCGTGCTGCTGGTGGTGGCCGGGTGCGTCACGATGTTCATACGGCGTGACCCCCTGCTGATCTGCGCGCTGGTGTTCCCCGGCGTGGCGCTGTTCCTGCTGGTGGCAAAGCCCGCCCAAAAGAAGAAAAAGGCGCTGCTGCGGGAGCAGCTGGGCGGGTATTTCCGCACGGAGCTGACGCGGGCCTTCGGCCCTGAGCCGGAAGCGCCGGAGCTGCCCATCGACCGGACGTTTCTCGAAAACGCCGAGCTGCTGGCCGTCCCCTGGACGGAGTGCAGCGTGGAGGACTTTCACGAGGGCGTACACAACGGGCTGCGGTTTTCCGCCGCCAATGTGGTGCTGCGCCGCACGGTGGAGGAGAAATCCGGCCCGGACAACGACAACTGGATGACGAGGACCGAGACGCTGTTCCGGGGCATCGTGGTGCGCTGCAAGGATATATGCGGCCCGGCGCTGGATATGGTCATCCGGGATATGTTCCGGGAGCGGAAGAAGGACGACATCACCGATCCGACCCTGTTCCGAAAGCATTTCACCGCTTACAGGGCGGACGGGCAGGCGGCGGACGAACAGGTAACGCCGCAGCTGCGGGAGCTGGTGCAGAAGCTGGAGGCCTTCGCCAACAACGGCAAGGTGGGCTGCCTGAGCCTCCGTGACGGCGATCTGACACTGGCGCTGAACACCCGGTATGTGTTTGCGGGCGTGCCGGAGGAGCTGGATCTGCGGGACATCGACGGCATAAGGAAGTGGTTCACGGCCTCGCTGACGGGCATGGGCAGGCTGCTGGATCTGCTGGCGGAGAGTGACGCGCTGCATGGCGCGGCGGAATAAGGAGAAAAGCATGGCAGAGCAGAAAAACAACATGACGGATGAGCAGCTGGCGCAGGCACTGCGGCAGGGCAAGGGCGGCAGGCTGGGCGGCAAGCTCCTGTCGCTGGTGGGCGTGGTGGTCGCCATCGCGGGCATCATCCTGGGCGGCAACATCGTGGTGATCCTCATCGGCGGCGTGATTTTGGCCCTGGGGCAGACGGTGCAGGGCAAGTCCAAGGGCAAGGCCGACCGGCAGGCGTTCGAGGCCATCGTGCCGGGCGTGGCGGGCAGCGTTCTTGAGGACGTGCAGCTCGAGCCGGAGCAGCATATCCTGCGCCCGGGGGACACCAACATCCCCGTGCCCACCCATACGGACAGCCGGGGCGAGGGGTATGTACGGGGGACGTACAAGGGTCTGACGGTGGAGCTGTGCACCGTCCGCATGACGGATGTGGACGAGGTGCAGCGGGAGGAGACGGGCCTGTGGGAGCGGAACGAGCGGGAGGTCTATGCCGGGCAGTGGATGCTGTGTGAGCTGGGCCGGGAATTCCCCACGTGGCTGACCATCTGGCCCAGGGGCAAGCTGGAGAAGCTGCTCAACGCCCGCACCATCAAGACGGGAGACGAATCGTTCGACAGGCAGTTCAATCTGAGCAGCGGCGACGAGGCGGAGGCGCTGCGTATTCTGAGCGCCAGCCGGTTGGAGCGGCTCATGAGGCTGGG
>UMKX01082583.1_pt1 | contig 10444 bp, 10 predicted proteins | sample 1966471 | NCBI WGS metagenome assembly UMKX01 (sample SAMEA4836188, study PRJEB28245) | human gut metagenome | biome: gut microbiome; material: fecal sample | place: Denmark | collected 2008
GTAGGGGTGGACCGGGTCATCGCCCAGGTGCTGCCCCAGGACAAGGCCAAGTGCGTGGCCGACCTGCAAAAGGAAGGCCGCAAGGTCGCCATGGTGGGCGACGGCATCAACGACGCCCCGGCGCTGGTGACAGCGGACGTGGGCCTGGCCATCGGCGCGGGCACAGACGTGGCCATCGAGTCGGCGGACATCGTGCTGATGCGGAGCAGTCTCATGGACATTGTGGACGCCATGGAGCTGTCACGGGCCACGCTGCGGAACATCCGGCAGAACCTGTTTTGGGCGTTTTTCTACAACACCGTGGGCATCCCGGTGGCGGCGGGCGTGCTGTACCCTGCCTTCGGCATCACCCTGAACCCCATGATCGCGGCGGCGGCCATGAGCCTCAGCTCTGTGTGCGTGGTGTCCAACGCGCTGCGCCTGCGGGGCTGGAAGGGCCGCCAGGCGGTTGCAAAACCGGCGGAGACGGTGTATGATACGGACAACAACGAAAAGGAGGCGGCGGATATGGCTGCAAAGACCATTACCATCAAGGGCATGATGTGCGCCCACTGCGTGGCCCACGTGGAGAAGGCGCTGACGGCGCTGGAGGGCGAAACGGCCAAGGTAGACCTGGCCAGCGGCACGGCGGTGGTCACCGGCCCGGCCAGCGACGAGGCGCTGACCAAGGCTGTGACCGACGCAGGCTACGAGGTCGTAGACATCAAGTGAACAAGCGAAAAAACCAGGGCCGCCATCCGGCGGCCCTGGTTTTTTCTATTCTATACCGTGCGTCCCCCGCCCGGCGCTCCGTCAGGCGAACACCACCTGCACCAGCACCATATACACCGCCGTGCCCGCCAGGATGGACAGCAGCGTGCTCCGCCGCCACAGATGCAGCAGCGCCGTCACCGCCACGGCGATGGCCTCCGGCAGGCCGTGGCTGCCGGACAGGATGTCCACGCTCCGCAGACTGTATACCACCAGCAGGCCCATCATGGCCGGCGGCAGCAGACGGCCCAGGTCCTCTATCACCTTTGGCAGTTTCTTCCCGTCGGAGAACAGCAGAAACGGTGTCCACCGTGTGATCTGCGTGGCCAGCGCCACCATCAGCACGATGATGAGGGACTGTATCGTATCTAAGCGCATAGCTTCCTCCTTCCCAGCAGCAGCACGGCCATGGTCAGCACCATGGCGGGAATGACCATGCTGTCCGCGCCGAAAGCGGCCAGCGCCGCCACGGAGCACGCCAGCCCGATCCCGCCGCTGGCCCGGTTCTCCCGCTTCGTCACCTGCTCGATGAACAGCACCACGAACAGCGCCGTCAGGGCGAAGTCGATGCCGGTGGTATCAAAGGTCAGCAGGCTGCCCGCCAGGCCGCCCACCATGGAAAACACCACCCAGTACAGCCAGGTGAGGAAGCTCATGGCTAAGTAAAACAGCGGCGGGTCGATGTCCTCCGGCGGCTCTACGGAGGAGGACAGGGAGAAGTTCTCATCACTGAGGGTGTAGATGAGGAAGAACTTCAGCCGCCCCGCGCCCCGGTATTTGGGCAGCAGGGCCAAAGAGAAGAACAGATGCCGTGCGTTGACCATCAGACTCAGCAAAAACGCCTGCGCCGGGTTGAACACGGAGGTCAGCAGCGTGATGGCCACGTACTGCATACTGCCGCAGAAGGCAAAGGCGCTGACGAAGCCGCTCCACAGGAAATTGTAGCCCTTGGAGGCCATGAGCACGCCGTAGGCCAGCCCCACCGCCAGATACCCGGTCATGATGGGTATGGTGTGGGGAAACGCGGCGCGCACGGCGGCGGACAGCTTGGTTTGTTTCACAGCATCACTTCCCGTAAATGAGTTGGCGCTATTATATCCGAAAACTCTTTGCTTCGCAATACTGGAAAATGCGGAAAGAATAGGCTATAATAGGGTCACTGTCAGGAAATATATACAAGGAGCGTACCGGCTATGGAAGAAACACGCAGCTTCGGCTATATCTGTCCCGCCTGCGGCAAGGCGAATTTCCACACCCGCAGCGTCTTTGCCCTCAGCGCCGCCGCAGCCCGCATGGAGTGCGAGTGCGGCAAGGAGGCACTGGAGGTGCAGACCGACGGGACAAAGTTCCGCCTGTGGGTGCCCTGCGGCGTCTGCGGCGGCCAGCACCAGGCGGAGGGCTCCGCCGACGCGCTGCTGCATGGCCGGGGCATCGGCCTGTCCTGCCCGGTCAAGCAGGAGCTGTGCTGCTACGTGGGTCAGGAGCAGGATGTGCGCCGCGCCATGGAGAATTTGGCCCTCCGGGTGGAGAAGGACAAGGGCGCGGACGGCGAGGCCTTCACCGACAGCGTCATCATGTACGAGGTGCTGTCCGAGCTGAAGGACATCGCCGCCCGGGGCGGCATTTCCTGCACCTGCGGCAGCACGCGCTATACCGTGCAGGTGCGCCGGGGCGCGGTGGATCTGGTCTGCGCCGACTGCGGCGGACGGCTGCGCCTGCCCGCCGCCACCGACGAGGATCTGGACGACCTGTGCTGCCGCATGAAGCTGACCATCAAGGGGAAGTAAGGAGCGCCGCCATGTGGGGACTTATCCTGTGCTTCTGCCTGTTTTTGGCATCGGTCATCGTCTGCCTGTGCCTGAACTGGACGCTGCTGCTGGCGGTATGGGTCGGCATGGCCGCGTTTTTCCTGCTGGGTCTGCGCTGGGGACAAGCGCCCCGTAAAATGGCGGCGGATGCCTGGGAGCAGGGGCGGAAAATGTGCAGCGTCATCGTCATATATATGCTCATCGGCGCGATCACCGCCCTGTGGCGCAGTGCCGGAACGATCGCGTTTTTCATCTACCACGGCTTGCAGATCATCCAGCCGAGGCTGTTTTTGCTGGTGGCGTTTCTGCTGACCTCCTTCATCTCCTACGCGCTGGGCACGTCCTTCGGCGTTATCGGCACGGTGGGCGTGATCCTGATGGCCCTGGCCCGCTCCGGCGGCGTCAGCGCCGCCGTCACGGCGGGGGTGGTCATCGCCGGGTCGTATTTCGGCGACCGCTGCTCCCCGGCCTCCTCCAGCGCCTCGCTGGTGGCCGCCGCCACGGATACGGCGCTGTACGACAACCTGCGCCTCATGCACCGCACCGGCTGGCTGCCCTATTTGGTGACGCTGGCGGTCTACGGCGTGCTGTCCGTTCTCAACCCGCTGTCAGCCCTGGACGCGGCTACGCTGGAGGAGTTGTCCCGGCGCTTCGCCCTGCCGCTTTGGACGGCGCTGCCCGCGCTGCTGATCCTGCTGCTGCCCCTGTGTAAGATCCCCATCCGCTGGGCCATGGCAGCCAGCGCCGCGGCGGCGCTGGCGGTGACGGTGCTGGTGCAGGGCGTGCCGCTATGGACGGCGCTCCGGGACGCGGTGCTGGGCTATGTGCCCGCCCCCGGCGGGCTGCACAACGTGCTCTCCGGCGGCGGTGTGGTCTCCATGCTGACGGCCACAGTGCTGGCCATCAGTGCCGGACTGTACGCCGGTCTGCTGGGCGGCCTGGGCGCGCTGGACGGCGTGCGCCGCTGGGCGCAGCACTTGGCCGTCCGGGCGGGGCTGTTCCCGGCCTGTACGGCGGTGTGCGTCCTGTCGGGCATGGTGTTCTGCAACCAGTCCACCGGCGCGGTGGTCAGCACCCAGCTCCTGCGGGACACCTACCGGGAGCTGGGCGACGGCGAGCGGGAGCTGGCCATCGACATCGAGAACTCCGGCATCGTGCTCTCGCCGCTGATCCCGTGGAACATCTCCGTCTCCATCCCGCTGCACATGCTGGGCGTGACGGCAGCGGCCATCCCCTTTGCCGTGCTGCTGTATATGATCCCCCTGTGCTACGCGGCAACAAAAAAGCGGCTGTATCAGCCGCGTGAAAGGAAAGAGACCACATGATCGAATTGTTGGCAAAATGGTTCATCCCCCACCGGGACAGTATGGAGGGCGGCGCGCTGCGCCGGGCCTACGGCACGCTGTGCGGCGCGGTGGGCATCGGGCTGAACATCCTGCTGTTCATGGGTAAATTCTTCGCCGGGCAGCTGTCCGGCTCTATCGCCGTCACGGCGGACGCCTTCAACAACCTGTCCGATGCCGGCTCATCGGCGGTGACGCTGCTGGGCTTCCGGCTGGCAGGCAAAAAGCCTGACACAGACCACCCCTTCGGCCACGGGCGCATCGAATACATATCCGGCCTCATCGTGGCGGGTCTGATCCTGCTCATGGGCGTAGAGCTGGCCAAGTCGTCCTTTGACAAGATCCTCCACCCGGAGGAGGTCACGTTCTCCGCCCTGGCGGTGGTGATTTTAGCGGTGTCCGTGGCGGTGAAGCTGTATATGTGGTTCTACAACCGGCGCATCGGCGGAAAGCTCCGCTCCGCCGCCATGGAGGCCACAGCCATGGACAGTCTGTCCGATGCGGCGGCCACCTTCGCCGTGCTGTTGGCCACGCTCATCGGCAAGTGGACGGGGCTGGCGGTGGACGGCTATGTGGGATTGCTGGTGGCGCTGTTCATCCTGTTCTCCGCCTACAAGGCCGCCAAGGAGACGCTCTCCCCGCTGCTGGGGCAAGCCCCCGACCCGGAGCTGGTGCAGCGCATCCGCGACATCGTGGCGGAGCACGACACCGTGGTGGGCATCCACGACCTGGTGGTCCACGACTACGGCCCGGGCCGTCAGATGGTGTCCCTCCACGCGGAGGTCCCCGCCAGCGGCGACATTCTGGAGCTTCACGATGTCGTCGACAACATCGAGCGGGAGCTTCACGAGAAGCTCCACGTCCAGGCGGTGATCCACATGGACCCCATCGTCACCGATGACGCGGAGGTGGACGCGCTGCGCCGCCAGGTGGCGGAGCTGGCGCGGCAGGTCGAGCCCCGCATGACCGTCCACGACCTGCGTGTGGTGCGCGGCACGACCCACACCAACCTGGTGTTTGACGCGGTGCTGCCGCTGGACGCGGCCATCACCCCGGCGGAGGCCGCCCGCCGTATCCGGGAAAAGGTCTCGGAGCTGGACGGCGACTACTACGCCGTGGTCACGGTGGAGCACAGCTTCACGGAGTAAGCCTTACTCCCACGTCTGCCACACCTCGGGATGATACCCCACGGTGGCCTGCTTCCCGTTGCGGACGATGGGCGCGTTGAAAAGCTCCGGGTACTCCAGCAGCTTTTCCTCCGCCGCCTGGGGCGTGATATAGGCCATATACAGCGTCTCATAGGCGCGGCAGCCCTTGTTCACCAGCGCGTCAAAGCCGCCCACGGCGGCCTTGATGGAGCGGTATTCGCCGGGGGAGACCCCCTTGCTGACAAGGTCGATGTATTGATACTTGATGCGCCGCTCCTTGAACCAGCGCTCCGCCTTCTTGGTGTCGAAGGACTTGGACATACCGAAGATCTGAATATTCATAGGCACTCCTTTACAAAAGACGATGGAGGGATCGATATGGACGAAAACATCCGAAAACTGAAGGAACTCATAGACGGCAGCGATAACATCGTGTTTTTCGGCGGCGCGGGCGTGTCCACCGAGAGCGGCATTCCCGATTTCCGCAGCGTGGATGGCCTGTATAACCAAACGTTCCGCTACCCGCCGGAGACCATCCTCAGCCACACGTTTTACGAAAAGCACACCGAGGAGTTCTATCAGTTCTACCGTGCGAAAATGCTCGCCCCGGACGCGCAGCCCAACGCCGCCCACTACAAGCTGGCCCAGTGGGAGCGGGAAGGACGGCTGAAGGCCGTCATCACCCAGAACATCGACGGCCTGCACCAAAAGGCGGGCAGCCGTGAGGTGCTGGAGCTTCACGGCAGCGTGCTGCGGAACTACTGCACCCGCTGCGGCAAATTCCATGATTTGGACTTCATCCTCCGCACCACCGGCGTGCCCCGCTGCGAATGCGGCGGCGTGGTGAAGCCGGACGTGGTGCTGTACGAGGAATCCCTCAACGAGGACGTGATGGCCCGCGCCATCCATTACATCCGCCAGGCGGACGTGCTGCTCATCGGCGGCACGTCGCTGGTGGTCTACCCCGCGGCGGGCCTGGTGCAGTATTACCGGGGCAGCAAGCTGGCGGTGGTGAACAAGGGCGCTACCGGCGCGGCTCTGCACGCGGCGGTGACGGTGGACGGCCCTATCGGTCAGACGCTGGCGCAATTATAGCACATCTCCCCTCAACGGACAAGGGCGGGAGAGCCCCACTTCATTGACATTCCCGTCCGCACCTACTATAATGGAGAAAATCAACAAGCGAGGTATACCGCCATGGAAAAGCTCCGCGCATTCCTCCAGCGCAAGGACATCGTATTTTCTGCCAAGCGCTACTTCATCGACGCCATGGGTGCGATGGCCCAGGGCCTGTTCTGCACCCTGCTGGTGGGGACGATCCTCAACACCCTGGGCCAGCAGTTCCACATCGGCTTCCTCAACGCCGTTGTCGTCACGTTGGGCACGGGCGAGGGCGCTGTACACTACACCATCGGCGGCCTGTGCTCCGCCATGGTCGGCCCAGGCATGGCCGTGGCCATCGCCCGTGCGCTGAACGCGCCGCCGCTGGTGCTGTTCTCCCTGATCCCCGTGGGCTTCGCCACCAACTATATGGGCGGCGCGGGCGGCCCTCTGGCCGTGCTGTTCGTGGCCATCGTGGCCGCCGAGCTGGGCAAGGCCGTCAGCAAGGAGACGAAGATCGACATCCTGGTCACACCCATCGTCACGGTGCTCTCCGGCATCGGCTTCGCCGCCCTCATCGCCGCGCCGGTGGGCAAGGCGGCCTCCGCCGTGGGACAGGCCATCATGTGGGCCACGGAGCTGCAGCCCTTCTTCATGGGCATCATCGTATCTGTGGTCATCGGCGTGGCGCTGACGCTGCCCATTTCCTCCGCCGCCATCTGCGCGGCGCTGGGGCTCACCGGCCTGGCCGGCGGCGCTGCCGTGGCGGGCTGCTGCGCCCAAATGGTGGGCTTCGCCGTCATGAGCTTCCCGGAGAACCGCTGGGGCGGCCTGGCGGCCCAGGGGCTTGGCACCAGTATGCTGCAAATGGGCAACATCGTCCGCAATCCCCGTGTGTGGATACCCCCCACGCTGGCCTCCGCCATCACCGGCCCGCTGGCCACGTGTCTGTTCCATCTGGAGATGAACGGCGCGCCGGTGTCCTCCGGCATGGGCACCTGCGGCCTGGTGGGACAGATCGGCGTCTACACCGGCTGGGTCAGCGATGTGGCCGCCGGGGTCAAGACCGCCGTCACCGCCATGGACTGGCTGGGCCTGGTGCTCATTTCCTTCGTGCTGCCCGCCGTGCTGACGTGGCTCATCGCCATCCCCCTGCGTAAATGTGGCTGGATCAAGGACGGCGATTTGAAGCTGGATCTGTAAATACGTATTGTCAAAGGAGGCCGTGCCTATGGAACTGTCCGCAAAGCTGGTACGCGCCCAACTGCATTTCTTCAAGCCCTTCGTGGCCAACTGCTCCCTGGAGACCACCCGCAAGGGTCAGGACAAGCTGGGTGAGCTGATGAGCGCCCTACACAGGCGCGAGGTCTACATGAAAGATCACGACTTCGGCCCGTTCCAGGGTGCGTGGGTCATGCCCAAGGACGAACGCCGCTCCGGCGTGGTGCTCTACCTCCACGGCGGCGGCTACACCTGCGGCAGTCTGGAATACGCCAAGGGCTTCGCCGCCACGCTGGCCAGCCAGTGCGGCGTGCGGGTGTTCTGCGCCGCCTACCGGCTAGCGCCGGAGAACCCCTACCCCGCCGCGGTGGACGATGCGCTGGAGGCCTACCGCTACCTGCTGAAAAAGGGCTACGCCCCACGGCAGATACTGCTGTGCGGCGAGAGCGCCGGCGGCGGGCTGATCTACGCCCTGTGCCTGCGCCTGCGGCAGGAGAGCATGACTCTGCCCTGCGGCCTTATCGGTATCTCCCCGTGGGTGGATCTCACCGGCTCAGGGCAGTCCTACGAGACGAACCGGGACAACGACCCGTCCCTCACCCAGGAGCTGCTGGAGTTCTACGCCAAGTGCTACACCGCCGACCCCACCGACCCGCTGTGCTCGCCGCTGTTCGGCGACCTCACCGGCTTTCCGCCGTCCCTGCTGTTCGCCGGCGGGGACGAGATACTGCTGGACGATGCCCGTGCGCTTCAGAAAAAGCTGGTGTCGTGCGGCTGCAAGAGCACGCTCCGCGTCGCGCCGGAGCGCTGGCACGCCTATGTGCTGTACTGTCTCAACGAGAATATGGAGGACGACATGGCGGCCATCGACCGCTTCCTGTCCCAAAACCTCTCCCCGGCCCGCAGTCTGCGCTGGATGCGTCTGGACAACGCGGCCAAAATATACCCCGCCGCCAAGCGGCGGAACTGGAACAACTTCTTCCGCCTGTCCGCCACGCTGACGGAGACGGTGGATACCGAGGTGCTGCGCCGCGCCCTGGATGTCACGGTGCGCCGCTTCCCCTCCATCGCCGTCCGGCTGCGCCGGGGCGCGTTCTGGTACTACCTGGAGGAGATACCCAAAGCGCCGCCCATCCAGCCGGAGAAAAGCTGCCCCCTGGCCCACGCCCCGTTTCATGAGGTGCGGCAGTGCGCCTTCCGTGTGCTGGTGTATCACCGGCGCATCGCCGTGGAGTTTTTCCACGCCCTTACCGACGGCACAGGGGCGCTGATCTTCCTGAAATCCCTGCTGGCGGAATACCTGAGCCAAAAGTACGGCCTGACCATCCCGGCGGAAAAGGGCGTGCTGGGCCGGCTGGAAGAGCCGTCGGAGGAGGAGCTGGAGGACAGCTTCGCCCGCTACGCCGGGGATGTGAAGCTGAGCCGCCGGGAGGCCACGGCCTACCACCTCAGCGGCACGCCTGAGCCGGACGGCTACAAGGATCTCATCACCATGATGATCCCGGCGGACAAGCTCCGCGGCTGTGCCAAGGGCTTCGGCGTCTCCGTCACGGAGCTGCTGTGCGCCGCCATGATGCAGGCCATTCTGGACCTCCAGGCGGAGAAAGTCCCCCGCCGCGCCGCCCGGAAACCGGTGAAGGTGCTGCTGCCGGTGAACCTCCGCACCCTGTTCCCCAGCGCCACGCTGCGGAACTTCGCGTCCTATATCACCCCGGAGATCGACCCCCGCATGGGGGACTGCTCCTTCGACGAGCTGTGCCAACTGGTGCACCACAAGATGGGCATGGAGAACAACCGCCGCACCATGCGGGCCAAGTTCGCCGCCAACGTGGCCAGCGAACGCTCCCCTGTGCTGCGGGTCATGCCCCTGTTCATCAAGAATTTGGCCATGAAGGCCGTGTTCGACACGGTGGGCGAGTGCAAGTCCTGCCTGTGCCTGTCCAATTTGGGCCGGGTGGAGCTGCCGGAGGTGATGACGCCCTACGTAACGCGGCTGGACTTCATCATCGGCGTGCAGGCCCGCGCACCCCACAACTGCGGCGTGGTCACATGGAACGGCACGGCGTATATCAACTGCATCCGCAGCATCCGTGAGCCGGAGTTGGAGCTGGCGTTTTACCGCGTGCTCCACCGCCTGGGCCTGCCGGTCAAGGTGGAGAGCAACGCCCGCTGAAGAAAAGAGGAAACGATATGTATTGCATCAAATGCGGCGTAGAGCTGGCGGACAGCGAAAAGGTCTGTCCCCTGTGCGGCACGCGGGTGTTCCACCCGGATCTGCCCTGCGGCAGCGGCGAGCCGCCCTATCCCCCGGCGGAGCACCTCAACGAGGAGGTCAGCCGCGTGGGCGCGCTGTTCGTGGTCACGGTATGTATGCTGCTGCCCGCGGTCATCAGCGTGCTGGTGGACTGGCGCGTCAACGGCGGCATCGTCTGGTCCGGCTTCGTGCTGGGCGGGCTGGCGCTGCTGTATGTGCTGGCGGTGCTGCCCCTGTGGTTCAAGCGTCCCGACCCGGTGGTGTTCGTCCCGGTGGACTTCGCCGCCATCGGCGTGTACCTGCTGTATATCGACCTGACCACCGGCGGCGGCTGGTTTCTCAGCTTCGCCCTGCCGGTAACAGGCGCGGCCATGGTGCTGGTGACGGCGGTGGTGACGCTGCTGCGCTACGTTCCCTCCGGGGCGCTGTATACCCTGGGCGGCGGGCTGATCCTGGCCGGCGGCTTCAACGTGCTGGTGGAGTTCCTGCTGAACCTGACCTTCCACCTCCACGACACGTTCCTGTGGTCGTTCTACCCGCTGGCTGTCTGCGTGGTGCTGGGCGCGATGCTGCTGGTCATCGCGGCGTGCAAGCCCCTGCGCCGCTCCCTGCACAAGAAATTCTTCATCTGACGGCCCTGCCCAACACATCATACAAAAAAGAGCAGACACGGATGTGTCTGCTCTTTTCAGCTTGTCGATAAACCCTCTCTATGGGGTCAGAGGTTCATTTACGCAGGGGGAGCTCGAGGGGGCAAAGCCCGCCTCGAATAAGATCAAATGTCGCGCAAAGCCTTGCCTTGCAAGGCGTGCGTGGAGC
>UMKX01053153.1_pt1 | contig 10425 bp, 10 predicted proteins | sample 1966471 | NCBI WGS metagenome assembly UMKX01 (sample SAMEA4836188, study PRJEB28245) | human gut metagenome | biome: gut microbiome; material: fecal sample | place: Denmark | collected 2008
GGTGCTTAAGCCGCAAGGCGGGAATTGTGCGGTGTTGCCTGTATTCACGCCGGATTGCGTCAGCTTTTGTGAAGTATCCTCACATGCAGCAAATAGCAAAGGCCGGCGGCTCCGTTTTTTGGGCAGCCACCGGCGTATTGTCATGTTGTTTTACTTGATTTTATTTGCCCCAGACAGTTTTCGCAATCTCTTTAACCAGCTTGAGCTTGTTCCACTGTTGCAGCCCGGTCAGCTTGTTGCCGATCTCGCAGGAGGCAAAACCACACTGCGGGCTCAGGCAGAGGCGGTCCACTTTTCTGCTTCGTGCATCAGGTCAATGTGGTTTTATGCGGCGGGATTGGTGCCGGTGCCCAGGCCGCCCTTGCGCAGGCTGGCATCCAGCTGTTTGGCGGTATTTCCGGCAGTGCGGATGCCGCTGCCGCAGATCATCTGGCTGGTCGGCTTGTTTTTGACCCCAACGCCCACTGCAATCATCATGCCCACGAAGCAGAGCACGCCTGCGGCTCCCATTCCTGCCACGAGGACAAAGGCGGCTGTGCCGGGAGCTGCCACTGACCAAAAGAGTTAAAAAGTGCCGCGTCCCGAGAGAAAAATCGAGATGCAGCACTCATTTGTATCTTCATTTTTGATTGTTGAAGAAAACCAAAAATCCGAACCCTTTCCCCTGTCGAGAAAAGGTTCGGATTTTTATTATTCAGTGCACCGAATGAGGATAAATCCGAACCCTCAACATCTGCCAGAGTGATAGTCTTGGAACCATCCTTATAGTTGAAAGTAAGGATTATCTTGTCCTCATAAAGATACACCGCATTTACAAAGCTGTCGATCAGCCTTTGCCGCTGTTCCCGCTTTGTCACATCAAACTTGCGGAAACGGTAAATGAAAAATGCTATCTGTTCTCTTGTAAGCAGGGGTTTGTGCATTTCTTCCTGCAAAATGCTGACTTCAAGCTGGCTTTTTGTTTCTTCCAACTCGTCCAGCCTTTGCTTGGTGGATGGGGTAAAAATCCCTGCTTGAATAGCGTTGAGCATATTGTTAATACCTTTTTCCGTTTCTGCAAGCTGTTTTTTCAAAAGTGGCAGGTCGGTGCTTTCTTTCTTCTGCAACTCCATCAGCGTATCAATCAGCCGCTCCATGACTTCATCATTCATAATTGCTTTCATGGTATAATTGACAACCAAATCTTCAATCCAGTCTTTCTTGACCGCTTTCTTGTCACAGAGCTTCTTTTTCTTAGTATTCACACAGCGATAATAACGGTGTACTTTCATTGTATGGCTTGTGCCGCTTTCTCCCACCATGAAAGAGCCGCATTTCCCACAGTACAGCTTCGTTGTCAAAAGGTAATCATCCTCGGCTTTGTGACGGGCAGGAGCTTTTTTGTTCTTTGCCAGCCGTTCCTGTACCCGTTCAAACAACTCTTTCGGGACAATCGCCGGAATACCGTCCTCCTTGACTACATCACGATAGCTGTATTCTCCCATGTAACGGCGGTTCTTTAGCAGGTGGTTCATAATATTCAATGTGATTTTCCCGCCACGAATGGAACGCATACCCCGGCTGTTTAACAGATTGACAAGTTCCTGCATGGTCGCACCCTCGCTGTACTTTGTAAACATTTCCAGTACCACCGGGGCGGTCTTGGGGTCGATTTGATAAAACTGCTGTTCGTCAATGTAATATCCCATCGGGACAGTACCGCCATTGTATTTACATTTCAGCGCATTGTCAGTCAGACCTCGAATAACCTTTTCAGAAAGTTCCGCAGAGTAGTATTCTGCATAGCCCTCCAGCATAGCTTCCAGAATAATTCCCTCGCTGCCCTCGGAGATATTTTCCCTTGCGGAAATGACTTTCACACCGTTCTTTTTCAAGAGATTTTTGTAGCGTGCGCTATCATAACGGTTTCGTGCAAAGCGGTCTAATTTCCAGACAAGGACAACATCAAACAAGCCCTTTGCGCTGTCTTTAATCATCTTCTGAAATTCAGGGCGGTTGTCCGTTTTTGCTGATAAAGCCCGGTCAATGTATGTTCCTAAAATCGTGATACCGTTTCGTTCTGCATAATCCTTACATTCTCGCAACTGCCCCTCAATACTTTCTTCTCGTTGATTATCGGAAGAATAGCGGGCGTAGATCACACCTTTCATTTATCCACCTCCATCATTTGAAGAAGCGTCTGCTTTAACTTTTTACTCATTGGCGATTGCGGGTCAAAACACATTTCAATAAACTGCCGCATTTCCTCACTGCCCGTTGCAATTTTAGGGCGGTATTCGTACAGCTTGCCTTGGGGCTTATCCGTCCGGGCAAACAGGTAATCCATAGACACATCAAAATAATCTGCATACTTCACAAGCGTTTCCAAAGACGGAGCAGATTGTCCCTGTTCATAGCGGTTAATGCTGGACTGTTTTACTCCCAGCAAATCCGCCATCTTTACCTGTGACAGTTTCACGCTCTCCCGCAATATCCGCAGACGTTCTCCCAATTCTTTCATAGCTGCGACCTCCCTGTTTTCTCTGTGCTTATTATAACATTTATGCGTTTTATTTTCAATCCGCAATAAGCATAATTATTATGATAAATGCTCGCATAAAGAGCAGAGGAAACAGGGAATGCAGCACCAAAATAAGCGGTCAATCTGACTGTGATGTTACAGCAGACTGAAACCGCTTATTTTTGCGTTTTGCGGGGAATGTGGGTACACATGACCGCAAAACAGGGTTTCCAAAGGGTATCCCTTTGGCACACGACTTTGCTTGCAAAGTGTAGTGTGTTATACGCTCTGTCGGCGTTGCTGCGAAAATGAAGTTGCCGGGGGAGGGCAAGTACATTTGAAGTAGCAAGAAAACAGGGCTGTGGTTGCATGGCGTAAAGCCGCAAATACAGGGCTGGTTTCAGCAGCAGACAGGGCGTATAGGAAAGCCCCCGTCCATCGTCCCACGTCGGACTTCGGGACAAAATGTCCCGAACTTGTGGACACACTCACGAAAAAGCGGGTGGGTTTTTCTCTCAAAATTGAAATGGGCGGGAAGCCATTTTAAGGGCTTTCCCGCCTTGATTGCCTATCAGCAAAGGTAGGCGAAACTGTCAACGGCGGCGCATTTATGCGCCGTTCATCTTGACCGTTGACTGGATCGGCTGGCTTTGCGATTTCCCATCACTTTAATAAATGCGTTTTCTTCTCAATCGTCGCTTTTACGAGCAAAACTGTTTTGGGATTGACAATCAACATTTCGTAAAACTGGCAATACGAAAACCAAAACGGCAACCGCAATAATCCCTATTCCACAAAGTAAAAACCATTTTTCCACACCAATTCGTTCTGCAAAAATACCGGAACACAGCAAACCCAGCGGCATGGCAAAGGACATCACGCTTCCGAGCAATGAGAAAACCCGTCCCAGATATTCTGGTGGAAGCTGCTCTTGAAACAAGGCGTTTTGTACTCCGTAAAATGGAGAAGTTAATCCCATGACTGTACAACAAATTACAAATATAAAAAACGCATTGGTGGGCAGCAAACCGGAAATCGCAATGCTTACCCCCATCACAAGAACCGATAGACCGATTGAAAAAATCCGGTTCTTGAATCCACCCCAAACGCTGAGCAAAATTCCCCCTGCAAGCATACCGCCTGCAAAAGCAATTTCTGCTATGGACGCATGGGTAGGTGTTCCACGAAAGTATCCCATGCTCATTAAAGGGTACAATGCACTGATAGGCATAAAGAAAAACATATATGCCGTTCCAATCCAAAGTAATGCGAACAAACCCTTGTTTTTCTTTAACTCAAAATATCCCTCCTTCATATCCCGGAAAAAGCTGTTTTGGCTTTCGCCTGGGCATATTGGCGGATTTGGAATCGACAGAACCGCAACAACGCCGCAAGCCAGAACTGCGCCGATAATATCCAATAGAATAATCGTGCTTAATGACCAGACACTATATAAGAAAGCGGCAGCGGCTGGGCTGATCAGGGACACGGCGGCCTGCATGGTCTGATTATAACCGGCACATTTGGTTAGCTGGTCTTGCGGAACCATAAGCGGTGTAACTGCGCTGGACGCAGGAGAATGAAAAGCGTTGCCGATACTTCTGACAAATAAGACCAGCATAATGAGCCATATGGGCAGTTCCATAAACACTGAAACGACTGCCAGAAATCCTCCTGTTGCGGCAATCATAAGGTCTGCTCCGATCATCACTCCTTTGCGGCTATGGCGATCCACAAAAGTCCCTGCAAAGGGGCCAATCACAGCTTGAGGAAGAAAGCCCATCAAGGTTGCAATGGATAAGACCATAGCGGAATTTGTTTTTGCTGTGAGATAGAATATAATGGACATTTGCAAAATCCCACTTGTAATGAGAGAAACGCTCTGTCCCGCCAGCATAGTAAAATACTTCTTTTTCCAAAATTTAGTTTCTGTTGTCATATCAATACCTCCTGTTTTTGTCACATACTCTTTTCTGCGCAACAAAAAGCAGATATATGCTCCACTATGGGCATATACCTGCATAACAAAAGGCACGACAAGAAATACTCTATGACAATCATTGTCATAAAGGATTGACCTACGTGTTTCTCTGTACGCACGACAAAAAAGCCCATCACATGGAATGAAAAACCGACTTTTTGTTGTTTATTAGCGTACAAAAATTAACACACGTAAGCCTCCTTTCAACTTCAAACTGATTGTCAGAATATCATATAACAGATAGATTGTCAATCAGTTTGAAAAATTTTTGAAGTGGATTGGTTTGTTTATAACTGAAAATCTAATTTCTTTGAACTTGCAGGGAATGGAATGCTCCGCTTACTTTTTTAGCCCTAACAATTATAATATCTGGAATTTCCTTGTTAAAATAGCATTCTTCATAAAAACCATCAATTACAAAACCAGTGTCAAAACACATATTAAAAATATCCTGCAAAGAACGATGATAGTAACATTGCTTTTGTGGTTGTCCTTCAATCGCAATATCGTAGTAGCTGTGTGGTGTCATGTATTTATCTGTCAGTGTAACAAAGCACGGATGCTGTGTTGCAAATACAAAAACTCCATTATCCTCAATCAAATTGTAAACAGCGGTAAAAAGCGGCTTAATATCGGTAATATCCATGACCGCCATATTTGAAACCGCTTTTGTGAACATCCTGTTTCTTTTTAACGTCTTCATACTGATTTCATTAGTGGCATCTGCTACGTAAAATTCAATTCTATCAGTATTGTGTTTTCTTCGTTTCTTTGCCAGTTCAATCATTTTTTCACCATAATCAAAGCCAACAACTGAAATGCCTTTTTCAGCAAGATATGCCGAATAGTTTCCGTTTCCACACGCAATATCTAAAATATAATCTGAGGAATTGGGATTTAGAAGTTCTGTGACCTTTGGACGGACCACGTTTCTGTGAAAATCATTTGATTCATCACCCATTGTATAATCCCAAAATTCAGCATTTTGATCCCATATCATTTTACTTTCTTCTTTTGAGTATCGCATAATTCCTCCTTCAATTAGAAGTTTTCTATCTATTCAATAGGCAAATTATGTTGTTTCAAAAAGGAAAGTTTATCCCAGTAACCTCTTTGAAATAAAATTTTCCCGTTCACAACATGGAAAAATCCGCAGCCTCTTAATCCTAATGGGTCTCTCCATTCTAAAATTGCCCACTGCCCATCTTCAAATATATTTTCTACAATGGCTGTCATATCAGCTGTGGTAAATTCTGTTGTGAACATTTCTCTGATTGCCTCTATCCCAATCACCGGTTCATTTGTTACCTGATGATTGGTTGCGTTATCATGGTACAGACTCACGATTGCCTCAACATCGTGGTCGTTAAAAGCATCTACCCATTTACATACTACTTCTTTTGGTCGTAACATCATGATTTCCTCCATCTATCTTTGTTTCCTTGCCTGCCAGTTCAATCATTTTCTTCGCCAACTGCTGGAACTGCCCGGCAGTTTCCTCGTCCATCGGAAGAAGCTGCCCGACCCGTCCGGCAATCATAGCGGTCACATCATCCATAGAAAGCGGCTCCTGCTGGTGGTTTTTCATGGCTTCCTGCATAGTTTGGAACATGGCAGCGGTAATGGTTTCTCCCGGCTGCTCGCCGCTGTCCATCTCTTTCTTAATGTCCCGCAGGATAGCAAGGAACACATTCTTGATTTTCTCAATCTCTGCTTCATGGTCGCCCATTTTCTGTGCGTTCAAGAACTGCAAGTCCTGTCTTGCTTCTGCCCGGTGTTCCGGGTGTTCTTTCATCAGATCAGACAGGGAAGCCGTTGCCATTTCAATAAGCTGGTTTCGTGCCATAATGCCCTTTGCCGCTGTGTCCTGAAAATAAATCCGTATCAAATCTATCAGTTTCGGGAAGTTCCTGTGTTCCAGCAAGCGATTTAGGATTTGCACATCCACAGCACCCGTCACAAGCCCTTTGACTGCTCCCTCGGACAAGCCCAGCTCGGATATATCATAGCTTTTGCGGACGCTGATATTGGATAGCCCCAGTATATAGTCGGTGGACACCTTAAATTCCTTTGCCACACCAATGAGAATATCGCTGCTGACTGTCCTTGTTTCGCCGCTGACAATGCGGCTCAGCTGGGAAGCGGAAACGCCGATCTTCTCTGCAAGTTCTTTTTGTTTGATTTTGTTTCCGTTGCATAGGTCAGAAATCCTCTGTCCGGGTGTTCCGGGTAAAGCCATAGTATGCACCTCCTCCGTATAACTCTATTATACAGCAAAATTGCAAAAATGCAATTTTAAAAGTGTAAACTTCACAGAAATGCAATTCTCGCAAAATTCCGAGGATTGCATTTTTTTCGTGTAGACTTAGGGTAGTTCATCGATGGACTGCACCTTGAAAACAGAATGACCGTCCGAAAAAGGAATATTTCTCCCGGCGAAGTATCGCATTTGCGTACCAACGGAGAACACACGCCGCAGAAATGGGGCAGGAAGCCTTTTCGGGGAAAACGGCAATCAGACAAAGCGGAGGACACACATGGAAAACAATCTCAAAAAGCTGCCGCCGTTGGAGCGCAAGCCGGACGGCTCTCTGTACCGCATGACCCCAGCACAGCGGAAACGGGCAAACGCCTTGATTCGCCGGGAATGTTGCAGCTATGACAGCGGCAACTGCATTGTGCTGGATGATGGCGATACCTGTATCTGTCCGCAGACGATTTCTTTCTCGGTCTGCTGCAAGCATTTCCGCTGGGCTGTCCTGCCGCTGGATCGGACGCTGGAAGCAGAGATTTTCCGGGATAAGGACACAAAACGGTGTATTGTCTGCCGGAGAGCTTTTGTTCCCGGCTCTAATCGGGCGAAATACTGCCCGGATTGTGCCGTCAGCGTTCACAGGCGGCAGAAAGCAGAAAGTGAACGGAAAAGGAGGGCGTGCGTGGACAATTAGGGGCGAAAAAATCCTGTATTTATGGGGCTTTCCGAACACCAAACCAGGGCAGGTGGTATTCTTTATCGCTAACTCTCAAAACAGGGCTTCTAATTGTCCATAAGACACTATGACGAAGTTTATCTATCACTACCAACAGGAACGGGCGCAGAGCTTCACCCAGCTTCCCAATTTCCTGTTTGAAGCACCAACCTATCAGCCATTATCCAATGAAGCAAAGCTGCTGTACGCCTTTATCCTGCGCCGGGCAGACCTATCCCGCAAAAATGGATGGGCTGACGAGTACGGACGGATTTACCTGTACTATCCCATCTGTGAGGTAGTGGGCCTGCTTCACTGTGGGCGGCAAAAGGCAGTCAACACCCTGCGGGAATTACAGTATGCAGAGCTGATCGACATCAAGAAACAGGGCTGTGGAAAACCCAACCGCATTTACCCAAAATCCTATGAGGGCAGTTCCAATCTCTGACTTCTTGAATTTCCATTTTGGTACGCCGGAGAGCTGAAAACCGTACTTGACGAGTACAAAAATCAGCCCTCTTGGAGTACCGAAATCGGACGGTATAGAAATACAGAGATTAAAATGATTTATTTATATCGATTCCATTCCAATCCTATCAGAGCTATTTGGGGCGGGATTTTCCTTGTGGAAAACCCCGGGAACGGAAGGGAAAGGAACGAGGAAAGGAGTTTATGGCACAACACGCAATTTTGCGATTTGAAAAGCACAAGGGCAATCCGGCAAGACCGCTGGAAGCCCATCACGAACGGCAAAAGGAACAGTACGCCAGCAATCCCGACATTGACACCAGCCGGAGCAAGTACAATTTCCACATTGTCAAGCCGGAGGGCAGGTACTACCACTTTATACAGAACCGTATTGAACAGGCAGGCTGCCGTACCCGTAAGGACAGTACTCGGTTTGTCGATACGCTGATTACCGCCAGCCCGGAGTTTTTCAAGGGCAACCCCCCAAAGGAGATACAGGCGTTTTTTCAGAGGGCGGCTGACTTCCTCATTAACCGGGTAGGCAAAGAAAATATCGTGTCGGCGGTGGTACACATGGACGAAAAAACACCCCATCTGCATTTGGTCTTTGTTCCACTGACGCAGGACAACCGGCTGTGTGCAAAGGAGATTATTGGGAACAGAGCCAACCTCACAAAGTGGCAGGACGATTTTCACGCCTATATGGTGGAGAAATATCCAGACTTGGAGCGTGGAGAAAGTGCCAGCAAGACAGGCAGGAAGCATATTCCCACCCGGCTGTTCAAGCAGGCGGTCAATCTCTCCAAACAGGCAAGAGCTATTGAAGCCACGCTGGACGGCATTACCCCGTTCAATGCAGGGAAGAAGAAAGAGGAAGCCCTCTCCATGCTGAAAAAGTGGTTTCCGCAGATGGAGAACTTCTCCGGGCAGCTCAAAAAATACAAGGTCACGATAAGTGACCTGTTAGCTGAAAATGAAAAGCTGGAAGCAAGAGCCAGAGCCAGTGAAAACGGCAAGATGAAAGACCGTATGGAACGGGCGAAGCTGGAAAGCGAACTACAGAACATTCAGAAACTTGTTGACCGTATCCCGCCGGAGGTGCTGGCGGAATTGAAACGGCAACAGCGACACACAAAGGAAAGGTGATTGATTATAAGCAGATTTTTACGCCGCCCCTATGCGGCATTGTACCTTGACAACTGAATAAAGAAAGGCGAGCTATGGCAGAAAAGCACTCGGACAAAATCCCACAGTATGAGATAAATGCCCTTGCCCGGTGCTTGCTTCCCGAAATTCAGAAATTCTTTGCCAGCCCGGAGGGGCAGAAAGAATTTGAAGAATGGAAAGCACAGAGGGCAAAGGAAGCAGAACAACATAAAAGCGTATAACAAAAGCGGCGGTATCGTTATGATACCGCCGCTTTTGCTTTAGCATAGATATACTAAAAATCCGAATCCGTCCCCGATTGGAACCGGGTTCGGATTATCATGGTCTGGTGCGGATAACAGGACTTGAACCTGCACGTCGTAGACACTGGACCCTAAAACCAGCGCGTCTGCCAATTCCGCCATATCCGCTCAAAATACCTTTGTATTTTAGCAGGTATCACGCTTTTTGTCAATGCAGGCAGACGGGTCATATTAGGTTTCGTATCAGGTCAGGCTTTGCAGGTATGCCTGCGGGCCGGACTGGTACAGGTCGCCGCCATGGGCATCCAGCAGAACGGTAAGGGGCATATCCACCACTTCCAGGCGGCGGACAGCCTCGCACCCAAGGTCCGGCCAGGCGATGATCTCGCAGCTTTTTACGCTGCCAGCCATCAGGGCACCTGCCCCGCCAATGGCTGCCAGGTACACAGCACCGTTGCGCACAACGGCGGCCTTTACGGCTTCATCCCGCTTGCCCTTGCCGATCATACAGGCAAGGCCCAAGTCCAGCAGGCGCGGGGTAAACTTATCCATGCGGCCGGATGTCGTGGGACCCGCCGCACCAATGGCACAGCCGGGGCGCTCCGGTGTGGGGCCGACATAATAGATGGCCGCGCCTTTGATATCAAACGGCAGCGGTTTCCCACGGTCCAGCGCTTCGTTCATTCGGGCGTGGGCGGCATCGCGGGCGGTATATACGGTGCCGGTCAGCAGCACGGTATCCCCCGCGTGCAGCGGGGCAAGCTCCTGCCGTGTAAGCGGCGTTGTTAAACGTACCTGCATATAAAAATTACCCTTCCTGCTGCACGCGCGCGCGGCGGTGCTGCTCCCTGACTTCCTCATGGTGGCGGTTTACAATTTCCATTTCAGTTTGCAAAATCTGCCCCGGTGCCGGGTCCGGCTGCAGCTTGGGCGGCTGGTCGTCATCCAAGGAGATATCGATTTTACTGCCTGGTTTATGCTGAGCCGGTTCCCCCAGTGGGATATCAATTTGCGGTTTGTTTGCCAATTTGATCTCTTCCTTAAAAATTTGTGTCTTGGGCAACACCGCACAATTCCCGCCTGACGGCTTAAGCACCG
>UMKX01086214.1_pt1 | contig 10350 bp, 10 predicted proteins | sample 1966471 | NCBI WGS metagenome assembly UMKX01 (sample SAMEA4836188, study PRJEB28245) | human gut metagenome | biome: gut microbiome; material: fecal sample | place: Denmark | collected 2008
CCATTACCATAGGCTGCTCTTTACCGTTTTCATCAAGATAGGTAGCTTTTAAAGCAGAGCTGTATTTAGTAAACAGCTTAAAGACCTGCCCTACCTCGATGCCGCGGGCTTTGCTCACTTCGCCGCCGCAATGCGGGCACGGATCCCCTTCCTGAATAAGACGGATATCTGCTACATATGTTGGTGTAAAATCACGGCCCGGGTTAACATTAATGAAATGGTACCCTTCTTTATTAGCGCCGCAGCAAACATTATGCATTTTCATAACAGTAGCGTCAACAACTACTATGACTTTTTTATTATCGATGCCAACAGGGCCCATATAACCGCCGACAGTACCAGCAGCAGCTAATTGTTCCTCTGTCGCCATTTCCAGGTCAATAACGCCGCAGGTATTGATAACTTTGATTTCATTGACTTCGTGATCGCCACGTACAAAACAAAGAATCAAACCTTTTTCACTGTTATAAGCAACAGCTTTAACAGAATGGTCAACAGGAAGTTTTAAATAAGCGCACACATCAGCAATAGTTTTACAGTCTGGTGTTACTACCTCTTCTTTAGTCAGCATTGCTTCTTCTTGAGCTTCCAAAGGAAATAGCTCTGCTTTTTCAACATTGGCCGCATAATCGCAGCTGGTGCAGAAAACAATCTCTGCTTCACCACTATCGGCAATTACCATAAATTCATGGGAACCACTGCCGCCGATAGCCCCGGAATCAGCTTCAACAGGGCGGAAGTTCAGGCCGCAGCGCGTAAAGATATTGGTGTAAGCATCGTACATATCCTGATAAGATTTATCAAGACCAGCTTCGTCACGATCAAAGGAATACGCATCTTTCATAATGAATTCACGGCCGCGCATCAAACCGAAACGCGGGCGACGTTCATCACGATATTTATTTTGGATTTGATAAACACTAAGCGGCAGCTGGCGATAAGAACGAACATCACCGCGGATCAAAGTCGTTACCATTTCTTCATGTGTAGGCCCAAGGCAGAAACAGCGATTATGACGATCCTGCAACCTGAACATTTCCGCACCATATACATCCCAACGTCCGCTTTCCTGCCAAATCTCAGCCGGCTGTACAATAGGCATCAAAAGCTCCTGTGAACCTTTGGCATCCATTTCCTCACGTACTATTCTTTCTATTTTTTTCAATACACGCCAGGCAAGCGGCAGATAAGTATAAATACCACCGGCAGCTTTACGCATAAATCCGGCACGCAGCATTAATTGGTGACTAACAACCTCCGCCTCTGCAGGTACCTCACGCAAAGTAGGAGCATACAGTTTGGAAACTCGCATTATTTCATCTTCCTCTCAACCAAAATTTTCTTAATTTCATCAAACAGCTCGTCAACTATTTTATCTTCGCTGACTTTTTTTATGATCTCGCCTTTGCGGAACAGCAGGCCCTCGCCAATACCGCCGGCAATGCCTATATCGGCCTCCCTGGCTTCACCAGGTCCATTAACTATGCAGCCCATAACTGCAACCGTAATTGGTTCTGCTATTTCGTCTAAACGGCGTTCGACCTCTAAAGCAAGCTTTTCCAGATTGATTCTGGTCCTGCCGCAGGTTGGACAGGAAATCAAAGTCGGCCCATATTCTCTAAGCCCCAAAGCTTTCAAAATATTATAAGCAACCTTTACTTCATTAACCGGATCCCCGGTAAGCGAAACACGAATCGTATCGCCAATACCTTCCGCCAATAACGTACCTATACCAACTGCCGATTTTATAATCCCGGAATTAACGGTACCAGCTTCAGTAATCCCCACATGCAGCGGATAATCACATTGAGCAGCTAAAAGCCTGTAAGCCGCAATCGTTAATGGTACGTCATGTGCTTTCAAAGAAATTTTGATATTGCGATAATCAAGTTCTTCTAAAATATGAATATGACGCCAAGCAGCTTCTACTAATGCTTCTGCTGTCGGATGCCCATATTTTTCCAATAAATCCTTCGGCAGTGAACCGGCATTAACACCGATACGAATAGGTATATTTTTTATTCTGGCCGCTGCAACTACCGCTTCTACCTTTTCACGTCCGCCAATATTACCAGGATTTAACCGAAGTCCGTTGACACCGGCATCTATAGCCGCCAAAGCAAGCTTGTAATCAAAATGAATATCAGCTATTACAGGAATCGGGCTCTGCGCAACTATTTCCCTTAAGGCCTGCGCTGCAGGCATATCAGGTACAGCACAACGAATGACATCGCAGCCAACTGCCGCCAGTTCCTTAATTTGTTTCAAAGTCGCTGCAGCATCGTCGGTCCTCGTATTAGTCATCGACTGTACTGAAACAGGAGCATCACCGCCAATAAATACAGATCCCAACTGTAATTGTCTGGTTATTCTGCGCTTCATAAAGACACCTCTTTATTTTATCGGCTGATGTCGTTAAACACCGCCAAAACAGTAATACTTAGAATGATTGCTACGCCAACCATTTGAATAGCATTGGTCGCACGCGCTCCTAAAGGCTTGCCACGTACAGCTTCCAAAACTAACAGAACAAAATGCCCGCCGTCCAAAGCCGGCAATGGCAATAAATTGATAACGCCTAAATTAATACTGAGAAAAGCAATAAAGTTCAGTAGCGGAAGCATGCCCTGATTTGCCATCTCCCCTGCCATTTTAGCTACGCCGATAGGACCTGAAACATCTGCCGGCGCCGCCCCGGTAATTATTTTCTGCAGACCGTCAATCATCGCAAATATAATATACTTAGTATAGCCAGCGCCCATGGTAGCCGCTTCAACAACGCCTGGCTGATATTGTTCATATGTAGGAGAAATACCTATCAAGGGCCTGCCGTACTGCGCATCATAGGCTGGCGTCATTTGATAATTTTTTACTGCGCCCTGATGCTCTGCCGTAACAGTAATCTCCTTATCAGGATACTTCTGCAAGGTAACTACCAAATCATTCCATGTGGCAATATTTTCACCATTAATGGCAAGGATACGATCGCCTACCTGCAAGCCTGCCTGCGCGGCCGCCTTATCTTCCATAATCGTGCCCAAAATAGGCTGATCGACTGGCTTTTGAATACCATTGATCATAAAAATACTGAAAAACAAAATTATCGGCAGCAGAAAGTTCATTAACGAACCTGCTAAAATAACCAACATTCTGGCAGGAATAGATTTTGACTTAAAAGAATCATCGCTGTCAGGCTCTTCCGGATCCATACCGGCTATTTTATTATACCCGCCTAAAGGAATAATTCTTAAGCTATATAGGGTCTCACCAACTTTTTTCTGAAAAATGTTGGGTCCGAAACCAATGGCAAACTCGTCCACGCGCATGCCTGTCATTTTTGCCGTAATAAAGTGGCCGAATTCATGTACGGTGATCAAAACACCAAAAACAAAAATAGCCGCTAAAATAGTTGTCATGTCCGAGTTCCCCCTCTCATTACAAGTTTTTTAAAATTTCTCTGGTCAGCCTGCGAGTTTCAGCATCTGTCTGCTCTATATCCTCAATAACAGGCTGCAATATATTCTGATGTCTGACAATAATCTTTTCTATAGTCATCGGAATATCAAGGTATTTAATCTTATTGTCCAAAAATGCGTAAACAGATTCTTCATTAGCCGCATTAAATGCACAAGGTAAGGTACCTCCTGCTTTACCACATTCGACAGCAAGTTTCAGTGCCGGAAATGCTTCCAAATCAGGAGCTTCAAACGTCAATTGACCTGCTTTTACTAAATCCAGCTGTCCGAAAGCATTATCAAATCGCTCTGGATATGAAAAAGCGTACTGTATCGGCAAACGCATATCGGGCAGTCCCAACTGAGCCAAAACAGAACCATCCTGATATTCAACCAAAGAATGAATTACGCTCTGCGGATGTACAACTACATCGATTTTTTCATAAGGCATGTCAAAAAGCCAATGCGCCTCAATAACTTCCAACCCTTTATTAGCCAAAGTAGAAGAATCAACAGTTATTTTTCTGCCCATACTCCAATTTGGATGCTTCAAACACTGTTCTAAAGTCACATTTTCAAGCTCAGCTTTACTTTTACCACGAAAAGGACCGCCAGAAGCAGTTATCAGCAACCGCTTAACTTCCTGATGTTTGCCACCTGCCAAAGCTTGAAAAATGGCACTGTGTTCACTGTCGACCGGCAATAAAGTAACATTGTGCTCTGCTACCGCACTCATAACAATACTTCCTGCAGCAACCAGCGTTTCTTTATTAGCCAAAGCGATGTCTTTACCATGCTCAATCGCAGCCAGAGTAGGTCTCAGACCGGCATAACCGACCATTGAAGCTAAAACTGTGTCAACTTCGCTGAACGTAGCCACTTCCAAAAGACCCGCTTCTCCTGCAAGGATTTTCGTCTTGCCGGTATAACGTTTTTTCAACCGCTCTGCAGCGGCCTCATCAGAAAGCGCCGCAATATCAGGCTGAAAAATATTAATCTGTTCTTCCAATAAAACGTCACTTGTATGTGCCGCCAACGCTCTGATTTTTATCTTATCAGGATTAGCTGCAGCAACCTCTAATGTCTGTTTACCAATGGACCCGGTACTGCCAAGCACGGAAACATTTTTCATTTTGAAGCCTCCGAATAATATAATCAGTGTGTTTTAGTCAACAAAACCGAAAACACTAAAACATAATAGCCAAGCGGTATGGCAAACAACAAGCTGTCACAACGATCTAAAACTCCACCATGGCCTGGAAAAATCTTACCAGAGTCTTTAACGCCAAAGGAACGTTTCAAAATCGACTCTACCAAATCTCCCAGCGGCGCAAAAACAGCTACGCATAAACCTAATGCAGCTGCCTGTACTATCTCCATATCTAACACCTTTACTCCCAAATAAACCATTACAGCCAGACAGCCGATAAATCCGGCTGCAGCTCCTTCTACAGATTTATTAGGACTGACATTTGGACACAACTTGCGTTTACCGATCGCACAGCCGACAAAATAAGCAAAAGTATCACTGGCCCATGTTCCAAGCATAATCAGCCAGAAAAAACATTCGCCGCCTTCTAAAACAAATGAACCAATAACCACCGGTTCAAATGGTAACTGCCTTAAAAGACCAAAGTGAAAAAACAGAATGCCGATATATAAAACCGCCATAACCGACAAACCAACATTCTCAACCAAATGACCTTTACAGTGCTTATGCAGGCCTTCCAGTAAAATAGCAATAATAGTTACGACCAGAAAAAGCGGCAGTGAATATAATGTATAAATAGAATCATCCAAATACATCAAACTTCCTACCAGCACCAAGGTCATAATACCGGACGAAAAATAAAAAACATTATAGCCTTTATTTTTGGCCATATTATAAAATTCCAGCCAGCCGATAGCTGCCAGTACAAATATTGCAGCATTAAAAAGCATACCGCCGCTATGAAGCAGCCATACTACTATCGGAACGCCTACCAAACCTGTCAAAATACGAGTCAACATATCTTTTACACCTGCTTAATTTATTTTGTCACTAACCCGCCAAAGCGTCGTTCGCGTCCCTGATATTCTTTGATTGCCTGCAAGAACATTTCAGGGGTAAAAGCAGGCCAATATGCATCTGTAGTCCAAATTTCCGCATATGCGATTTGCCACAGCATAAAATTACTGATACGATTATCTCCTCCTGGTCTGATCAAAAGATCAGGCGCAGGCAAGCCAGCCGTATAAAGATAATTTTCAAAAGTTTCTGCCTGTATATCTTCTACTTTCAGCAAGCCTTTTTCGGTATCTGCCGCAATACGCTGTATTGCCTGTAAAATTTCGGCCTGCCCACCGTAGTTTATTGCCAAGTTTAAAATAATACCAGTATTGTTTTTAGTTGCTTCCACAGCGTGGTCCATTTTCTGTTTTACAACTTCCGGCAAACCTTCACGTGAGCCCATAAAACGAACCTGAACATTATTTCGATTAAATTCTTCAATCTCACTGGTCAGATAACGGCTTAAAAGCTCCATAATAAAACTGACCTCAGTAACAGGCCGTTTCCAATTTTCTGTTGAAAAAGCATACGCGCTGATAACTTTAACACCAATTTTATCAGCAATTTTAACAATAGTTTTTAAAGTTTCAGCTCCGGCCTGATGCCCAAATGTTCGCACTTTTCCCTGCGCTTTAGCCCAACGGCCATTACCGTCCATAATAATTGCTATATGCTGCGGCACATTAGCCAAATTAATACCATCGATGTCGATATTTATGTCGGGGTTTGTATTCTTCTTGATTTTGAACAAGCTGTTAAACACAAGCACACCAACCCTTCCCTGGAATAAATAAAACTGACAGACCCCCTCTTAGAGGGGGCCTTGCAGTCCTAAAAACTTAAAATCAAGGTTGTTTAATAGCACCTACAGGGCAAACACCAGCGCAAGCGCCGCATTCAACACATTCATCACCGATTTCATATTTACCGTCAGCTTCTTTAATAGCACCTACGGGGCAGGTAGAAGCGCAGGAACCGCAACCGATACATTCGTCTTTATTGATTACTAATGCCATTCTCCAGCACCTCCTTTCTATATTTTTTTACTGTTACAAGAGCTACTTTATTGTCAGACAGCAAACTCTGCCTAACCACATATTCAACAGCTATCTTCTCCGCCACAACTTCGTTTTGCCGGCGCGGCGGCTGCGTATCAGCAACCGTATATCCGATCTCGGCAGCTTCCAGTCTGGCAATAGCTTCTGCCAAAGGCAGTGCCAACACATCAGGTATCAGCATCAGATCTCCATAACTTCCTTTTCTTTATTAGCCATGATATTATCGATTTCCTTGATAATTTTATCAGTCATTTTCTGAATATCATCAGTACCCTTTTTAGCTTCATCTTCAGTGATTTCTTTAGCCTTCTCTGCTTTCTTAACAGCATCGTTAGCGTCACGGCGCAGATTACGCACAATCACACGTGCATCTTCAGATTTTTTATGAACAGTTTTTACAATCTCTTTACGGCGTTCTTCTGTCAGCTGCGGCAGATTCAACCGAATTACAGCACCATCACTGTTAGGGTTCAATCCCAAATCAGATTTCATAATAGCTCTTTCAATATCCTTCAGAAGATTCTTCTCCCAAGGCTGGATAATGATCATTCTCGGTTCAGGTACAGTAACGCTTGCAACCTGGTTAACAGGTGTCGGTGTGCCGTAATAATCTACCATAACCTTTTCCAGCAGAGCCGGAGTAGCACGTCCTGCACGAACAGAAGCAAGATCTACGCGCAGTACGTCAGTAGTTTTGTGCATTTTACTTTCTGCTAATTCAATGATTTCTTTTACTGTTGCCATGATTATTTTCCTCCCACCAGGGTACCGATCTCTTCGCCTAAGGCAGCACGCAAAATGTTACCCGGTTTATCAATATTAAATACTACGATAGGAATTTTATTATCCATGCAAAGACTGATTGCCGTAGAATCCATTACACTCAATTTTCTTTGAATAACTTCGATATAATCAAGTTTTTCAAACATTACCGCATCTTTATTTTTAGCCGGATCGCAATCATAAACACCGTCAACACCCTTTTTAGCCATCAAAATCGCATCGGCTTCTACCTCGGCCGCCCTTAAAGCAGCAGTGGTATCTGTTGAAAAGTAAGGATTACCAGTACCAGCGGCAAAAATAACTACACGCTCTTTTTCCATATGACGTATGGCACGTCTGCGAATATACGTTTCTGCAATCTGACGCATTTCGATCGCTGTTTGCACACGTGTTGGGACTCCCAAAGTCTCCAAAGCATCCTGCAGCGCCAGAGAATTGATAACTGTGGCAAGCATTCCCATATAATCTGCAGTAGCGCGGTCCATACCTTTCGAACTTCCCGATAAACCACGCCAGATGTTGCCACCGCCGTTGACAATAGCGACTTCTAAACCACATTCCGTAACATCTTTGATTTGTGAAGCTATGGACTCAACCGTTTCCGGGTCAATACCGAACCCTTTATCACCAGCTAAAGCTTCACCGCTCAATTTTAAAATGACACGCTTATACTTCGATTTCTCCGCCACTTCCACGACCTCCTATTTTCTGCAACTCTATATCCTATTTCATATTCTACATTTTACCAATATTTCCTCTTTTTTACCTTGAGTTTTTTGTGAACTACAGCCATTCGGGCAAAAAATAAGAGAACACCGAAGTGTTCTCTTATGCGGTTTCTCATTATTTTACGAAAGACATAACTTCTTCTGCAAAGTTTTCTTCTTTTTTCTCAATGCCTTCGCCCAGTTGATAACGGGTGAAACGGCGAATAGAAATATTCTCACCGATTTTAGCAATTGATTCGGTAATCAAATCAGAAATAGTTTTGTCGGGATCTTTAACGAAAGGTTGTTCCATCAAGCATACTTCTTTATAGTATTTCTCGATACGTCCTGCAACCATTTTTTCAATGATTTTTTCAGGTTTGCCTTCGTTGCGAGCCTGTTCAGCCAAAACAGCTTGTTCATGCTCAAGTTCAGCAGTAGGAACTTCTTCGCGTTTGAGGTAAGACGGATTCGTTGCAGCAATATGCATAGCAATGTCTTTTACCAATTCTTTGAAAGCATCAGTTTTAGCAACAAAGTCAGTTTCGCAGTTAACTTCTACCAAAACGCCGATACGTCCGCCGCCATGGATATAAGCTTCAACTAAACCTTCAGCCGCTACACGGCCCGCTTTTTTAGCAGCAGCAGCCAAACCTTTTTCACGCAGGAAGTCGATTGCTTTTTCAAGATCGCCATCGGTTGCGCTCAAAGCTTTTTTGCAGTCCATCATACCTGCGCCAGTACGTTCACGCAGTTCTTTTACTAATGCAGCAGTAATTTCAGCCATTTATTCGTCCTCCAGTATTTGATTATTATTCAGCGTCTTCAGCTGCAACTTCTTCAGATTCAGCAGCTTCTTCCATTTGCATACCTTGACGACCTTCCAAAACAGCGTCAGCCATTTTTGCAGTTAAAAGTTTTACTGCACGAATAGCGTCGTCGTTAGCGGGAATCACATGATCGATAACGTCAGGATCGCAGTTAGTGTCAACAGTAGCAACAATAGGAATATTCAGTTTGCGTGCTTCAAGCACAGCAATATTTTCTTTGCGGGGATCAACAATGAAGAGAGCACCCGGCAATTTTTTCATATCTTTGATACCGCCAAGATATTTAGTAAGTTTTTCCATCTCAAGACGAAGACCGATAACTTCTTTTTTCGGCAGTACATCAAAAGTTCCGTCAGCTTCCATAGCTTCCAGCTTACGTAAACGGTTGATACGGGTTTGGATAGTTTTGAAGTTAGTCAGCATACCACCCAACCAACGTTCGTTTACATAGAACATGTTGCAGCGTAAAGCTTCTTCGCGCATAGCTTCTTGAGCTTGTTTTTTAGTACCAACGAACAAAATATTTTCGCCGCGGGCAGCAACATCGCGCAGGAAGTTGTAACATTCTTCAACTTTTTTAACGGTTTTCTGCAGGTCGATGATGTAGATGCCGTTTCTTTCAGTGAAGATGTACGGAGCCATCTTAGGGTTCCAGCGACGGGTTTGGTGACCGAAATGAACACCAGCTTCAAGTAATTGTTTCATGGAAATAATAGCCATTTTTATTTGCCTCCTGTTTTTTCCTCCGCAGAAATCGTCTCTAACCCTTACCGCAAGCGGACAGCGGGTGATCATTCTGCGTGTGTATTTTTACACCGTGTGATATTATACCATAGTTACGGCCTCTACACAAGCTTTTATTCATAATGATCAGCAAAATTTGTTTAATACTTTACACTTAACATGTATACAAAATATTTTAATAATTAAACTTGCCAGCTATATACAGATGTGTTAGATTAAATTTGTTTATTGTTTCTATATTTATATTGTTTCTATATTTATTATGAAAGGTGGAATGACTTCCATGAGCTTCAACATCGATAAAATGATCTCTCCCTTTATTAAAGCCCTTCCGCCCTCCGGATTGGCAAATTTTTTAGAAATAACAGCCAACAATCCTAACATTGTACCACTCAGCGTAGGTGAACCTGATTTTGATATTCCAGCAAAAGTACGTGCAGCCTGTATCGACAGTCTGAATGCAGGGAAAAGCAATTATACCTCTACACTGGGAATGCTGGAACTGCGCGAAGCAATAGCTACTGATACTTACAAAAACTATGGCGTGCAATACGACCCCAAAACTGAAATTATGGTTACTGTAGGTGTCAGCGAAGCATTAGACGTCGTTATCCGCACCATTATGGTCCCTGATGGCGAAATCATTATTCCTGAGCCCTGTTATGTTGCGAATAAAGCCTGCATCATTTTAGCAGGCGGAAAAGCGGTACCGGTAGAAACCAA
>UMKX01062468.1_pt1 | contig 10316 bp, 8 predicted proteins | sample 1966471 | NCBI WGS metagenome assembly UMKX01 (sample SAMEA4836188, study PRJEB28245) | human gut metagenome | biome: gut microbiome; material: fecal sample | place: Denmark | collected 2008
TTTTTCCTACTTCTTCCGCGTGTTTATCCTCTTTTTTTGACCTTATTTCTTCTTCATTAAGTATTCCCTCTTGAAGTACCCATCCAGATTCCCATATTCGCTCACCGTAATCTGCCCGATATGCATCCGCCGCATAATCGCCCGCAAAATGCAGATTCCATGCACCACAATATCCGCGCGGTTCGGCTGCAACCCCGGCAGCTGCTTGCGCTGCTCCAGCGTCATATCCGCCAGCTGCCGCTCAAAGCGCGCCACATCCGCCTCCGTCAGCACCGTGCCGTGCATGTAGGTTCTATCCGTCCAGTAAATGCCCTTCACCATCGCGGCGAGCGCCGTGAACGGGCCGCCCGTGCCGCGCCAGCTGCCCGGCATCGACAGCACAGGGTAATCCAGCAGCTTATCTGTCAGAATGTCGGTGGCAATCTGCTCCACCGCGTCCAAATCGCCGTGGTCGCGAATCGGAATCCGCTGGAACAATCGCACCGCCCCCATTTGGCAGGAGAAGGAGCAGCGGATGTTCATCCCCTGCCCGATGATGATTTCGGTTGATCCGCCGCCGATGTCAATGACGCCGGAATCGCCGCCATCCGTCGCGCCGAAGAAAGACAGCGCGGCCTCCTCATCGCCGGAGCAGATTTCGAGCGTCAAGCCGGTTTCGGCTTTGAGCAGCGCCGCGAAATCCGCGTTGTTGGCGGCGTCGCGCGTGGCGCTGGTGGCAAAGAGATGCACTTTTTCCGCGCCCTGACTGCGGGCGGAATCCGCCATGCGTTTGACCGCCGCGCAGGAGGACGCCATTGCCTCCCGCGACAAGTTGCCTGCTTCGTCCAGCCCGGCGAACAGGCGTGTGCCGGCGCGGTCGCGGCTGATGCGGCGAATCTCCCCGTCGGCTGCTTCCGCCACAAGCATCCTCACCGAATTGGAGCCGATCCCGATGACTGCTGCCCTCATGGTTCACCTCTCCTGTCTTTCTGGTTTACAATATGTGTAACGAAAAAGGGACTTGCAGACGCAAAGTCCCCCTTTAATCCCGAAATTCATCCAGCAGCGCGTTCCATTCCGCCTCGGTGTAGCCCCGCAGCACATCCATGCTGGCAAAGTGGAAGTGGATTTCGCCGTCGCGGACATAGCCGAACTCGTTGCGCGCGGTTTCCTCAATGTACGCATCCGTCGCAACATACGTCAGTTCTTCGCGCAAGTCCCGATTTTTCTGATCCAGCGCCGCATACTGCTGCTGCAGCTGCTCATTGCGCGTCGAGAGCGCGTCAAGCCGCTGCCGCGACTGCGCCATCACGACATAGAAGATGATGCCCAACACCACCAGCAGGATGACAACCGCCTTCCAACGCACCAGCCTGCGCCCCAACGCCCTCACTCCTTTTCTCCAGAATCGGAAGTGTTCTTTTCCTTATCTATTCGCTATGATTTTGCATATTCCTGCCTGACGGAAAACTTTTTTTCAGCCGTTTTCCAATCCAGCGGAAGATGCGCCGGATGCCCGTTTCCCACAGCACTGCGCCGAGCAGCAGCCCCAGCAGCGCGTACAGCCGCAGCCCTTCCCCGCTGTGGATGAGGACGAGGAGCGCCGCCAGCGTGAGCATCAGTGCGCAGAGCACATCCGCCGCGTCGGACAGGCCGTGCCGATGCCGCCACACGCCGCCGAGGGTCAGCGCCAAGGCGAACGCCGCGCCGAGCAGCACCATCCGTAGGAACGTTTCCGCCTGTCCCTGCTGCGCGAACAACACCTCCAGCGTCATCCGATGGCACGGCGGAGGAAGCCGCCCTTGCGCCGCGCGCGCCCCTGTTCATACTGCACGCCGTCGATATCGCCATCCACGAGCAGCTTGCCCTCTTCCAGCTGCAAAGCGGAAACATGCAGCCCGCTGCCGGTCAGCGTCAGCCGCCCGCCCCATGTTTCCAGCACGATCGCCGTTTCATCGAAGCGGTCAACCTCCTTGACCCCGGTGAGAACCGCCTTTTTGCGATTCTCGATAACCAGTCCGCAGGGCTTCTGCGGCACTGTCGGCTCTTTCACTGTGCGCTCCCCCCTCTCCTGCTGTCAGGGTATGCGCGGCGATTGCCGATTATGCCGGATTCTCCTTCTGCCACTCGCGCAGGATGCTTTCGAGGTTCGCAAGCCACAAATCAACGTGCGTGCAGTCCCACAGCACCGTTTCCGCCACCTGACACTGCACGACGAACAGCCCCTGATAATCTTTTCTTTCGGCGCATTCGTCCATCAAGCGGCGAAGTTCATCCGGCTGATTTGTGTGCGCCATGACGTCGTTCAGGTGGTCGATGCACCCCCGCAAAAGTTCGGGGATGGTCATGTCAAAGTCGCTTTGGCGCATGATACCTTCCAGCTTCTTCAGGTGCTGCACGGCTTCCTCCGGCGGATTGCCGATTTCGTACTGTTCCATCAGCCAGAACCAGATTTCCGCCATCTGCGACCATTCATCCAGCGTCTGCCCGCCGGTAAAGACGGTCATCCCCTTATCCGCCGCAAAATCCGCGCAGGCATGAATCGCCAGCATCGGCACGCGCCCGGCGTGTTCATGCAGGTACAGCCAGTCCTCGCTCTGGAAGGGCGTTTCGCCATCATAATGGAAGCACGCCGTCCACAATCCGCTGGGCTGGCGCGCAATGTCAAAGCGGCAGGTGCGGTTATCCGCGTCGCCATAGGTATAGCGCGCGACCATGCCATAGTAGAATCCGCTCTCCTCGCCGCCCAGCTCCTCTGCGTGCTGTTTGACCTGCTGGCGCAGCTCCTCCAGCGAATACGGCGGGCGATCATCCGGGATTTCGAGCCAATCGCAGTTTGCGAGCAATGTGCGGCAGACAGCCGCCATGTCCTCTTCGCTGCCGATGGCGACGACCCTTGCCCGATGCAATTCCTTCATTGAGATACCTCCCCAGCAAGGGGCAGTGCCCCTTGACCCATTCGCGCGATTGAGTTGGTGACACTTTCATACTACTATCGCGTGTTTATGCGAGGATTTCGCTCCTGCGGGAGCGACCAGAGGGCAATGGAAACAGACGAAGTCTGCGGTCGCCCTCTGGACTGCTTCGCATCCCCATCTAAGTTTGTTGGATGTTATCGCTGCTTTTTAGTTAGTATGCCTTTCGTTCCCCCAAGCAGCATAACCGTACTGTTGCTTTAGGGCGACGGGCGAAGGGGTCAAGGGGGCGATCGCAAAGCCCCCTTGTCGCCGCCGCAGCGGCGAAATCTTTAGAACATGCACACCTGACTGGTTTCGCTCAAGCCCTCCAGCGAACCGTGCGTCCGCAGCAGCTCAATGACCGCGCTGGAAATGCGTGTGCGCTCCTTCAAGTCCTCCACCGACATGAACGGGCCGCGCTCGCGCTCACGCACGATGTTGATGGCAGCCGATTCGCCCAGTCCGCCCAAGGACGTGAACGGACACCGCAGCCCCGTTTCGCCCTCCATCTTGAATTTCTTCAGGTCGCTCTTGTACAGGTCGCACGGCAGGAACTTGAAGCCGCGCATGTTCATCTCCAGCACCAGTTCAAGGCTTGTCACGGCTTCCTTGTCCTTCGCGGACGCCTTCGGGTCAGCTTTAATCTGCTTGATTTTCTCGCGAATCGTCGCGGGGTCAATCAGCATCGTCATCGCGTCGAAGCCGTCGCCGCGCACGGTGAAGTACGCACAATAATATGCCAGCGGACGATGCACCTTATACCACGCCACGCGCAGCGCCATCGTCACATACGCCACGGCGTGCCCCTTGGGGAACATGTACTTGATTTTCTTGCACGAATCCATGAACCACTGCGGAACGTGCTGTTCAATCATCGCCTGTTCCATTTCAGGCTTCAGGCCGCGCCCTTTACGGACGCTCTCCATCGTCGTGAACGCCATCTTCGGCGCAACGCCCTTGTCAATCAGGTAGTTCATGATGTCATCACGGCAGCAGACGCACTCGCTCAATTTCGCCGTACCGTTTGCAATCAGCTCCTGCGCGTTGCCTAGCCACACGTCCGTGCCGTGGGACAGGCCGGAAATGCGCAGCAGTTCCTCCATCGTCGTCGGCTTCGTCTCATCAAGCATCCCGCGCACGAACGATGTACCGAATTCCGGCACGCCGAACGTACCCGTCAGGCAGCCGATATCCTCTGGCGTCACGCCCAGCGCCTTGGGCGACGAGAACAGGCTTCGCACGTCCGGGTCATCCAGCGGAACATCCTTGTAGCCGATGCCCGTCAGTTCCTCCAGCATGTGCAAAACCGTCGGGTCGTCGTGACCGAGGCAGTCCAGCTTAACCAGAATGTCGTGCATGGAGTTGAAGTCAAAGTGAGTGGTGGTAAAGTCGGAATTGAGGTCATCAGCAGGGTGCTGCACGGCGGTGAACTGGTAGATTTCGTACTCCTTCGGCACGACGACCATGCCGCCGGGGTGCTGCCCCGTCGTCTTTTTCACGCCCTCGCAGCCCGCCGCCAGACGCTCCTTCTCCGTGTTGCCGACTTGCAATCCGCGCTCCTCGAAGTACTTCGACACATAGCCGTATGCCGTTTTTTCCGCCAGACCCGTAATCGTACCCGCGCGGAAAACGTGGTCATGCCCGAACAACTCCTCGACGTTATGGAACGCGCGGTTTTGATATTCGCCGGAGAAGTTCAGGTCAATATCCGGCACCTTGTCGCCCTCAAAGCCGAGGAACACCTCGAACGGGATGTCGAAGCCGTCCTTCACGAGCTTCTGACCGCAGATTGGGCAGTCCTTGTCCGGCAGGTCAACGCCGACTTTGTATTGGCTCTTGTCCACGTCGAAAAAGCCCTTGCGGCAATGGGTGCAGCGGTAATGCGGCGGAAGCGCGTTGACCTCCGTGATGCCGCACATACGCGCAACGAGGCTCGAACCGACCGAACCGCGGCTGCCGACAAGATACCCGTCCGCGTTGGACTTGCTGACCAGCCGCTGGGCAATGTTGTACAGCGTCGCGAAGCCGTAGCCGATGATGGATTTTAACTCCTTGTTCAGCCGGTTCACGACGATTTCGGGCAGCTCATCGCCGTAGAGTTCCTTCGCCGTTCCCCATGTCATATTTTGAATGTTGTCCGCCGCGTCCTCCCAGAACGGCTGGAAGGTGTCCTCGCCCTTGGGGTGCTTGGGGAACAATTGCAGCTTGTCCACCTGATCCGCAATCTTCCGCGGATTGTCGATGACGACCTCGTGGCACTTTTCCGCGCCAAGGTAGGCAAATTCCTCCAGCATCTCGTTCGTCGTCTTGAAGTACAGCGGCGGCTGCATGTCGGCATCATCGTAGCCCATGCCCGCCTGAATGATGGAGCGGTTGATGGCGTTGTGCGGGTCAAGGAAGTGCACATCCCCCGTCGCGACGACCGGCTTGCCCAGCTCGTCGCCCAGCTGGACGATTTTGCGGTTGATGTCCCGCAGCGCCTCATCGTCCGCCACGCGCCCCTCGCGCACCAGAAACGCGTTGTTGCCCACGGGCTGGATTTCCAGATAGTCATACCACGACGCGATTTCCTTGATTTTCTCCCACGGCTCATTTTCCAGCACCGCGCGGTAGAGTTCGCCCGCCTCGCACGCGCTGCCGATAATCAGCCCTTCGCGGTAGCGGTCAATCATGAAACGCGGCATGTGCGGGCGGCGGCGGAAGTAGTCCAGATGCCCGATGGACACCAGTCGGTTGAGGTTGACCAGCCCCTCCTGACTTTTCACCAGCAGAATGACATGGTAGCTTTCGCCGATGGCGCCGCCTTTGAGCGTGTTCAGGTCGCTGAGTTTGGTGAACCCGTGCTCTTCCTTGGCGATTTTGAACATCTTCGCCAGACAGTACGCCGTCGCAGTTGCGTCGTGGACGGCGCGGTGGGCGTTTTTCAGGCTCACGCTCAGCGCCTTGCAGACGCTCTTCAATTTGAACGACTTCAGTTCCGGCAGCAGCTTGCGCGACAGGGACAGGGTATCCAGAATCGGCGCGTTGAACTCGCGCCCCAGCCGGCGCAGCTCCGCTTTGAGCAGCTTGCCGTCAAACGCGGCGTTGTGGGCGGCAATCGCGGCATCGCCGATGAAATCCATCAGCTTCGGGATAGCGGTCTCCGCCGTTTCCTTATCCGCCAGCATCATGTCCGTAATGCCCGTGATTTCAGTGATTTTCGGCCGCAGGGGAATTTTCGGGTTCACCAGAATCGACAGCGTATCCACCAGCGTGCCGCCGGTCATCTTCACCGCGCCGATTTCAATCACGCGGTCTTTCAGCGTGTCCAGCCCGGTGGATTCAAAGTCCAGCACGACGATGGTATCATCAATCGAGCGGTCGTCTTCATCGGTGACGACCTGCGTTTCGTCAATAAGGTAGCCCTCGCAGCCCGGAATCAGCTTAATCGGCTGCTTTTTGACGGCATTGAACGCCGCCGGGAACGCCTGCACCACGCCGTGGTCGGTAATCGCGACGGCGGGATGCCCCCACTCGATGGCGCGCTTGATGAGGTCACCCGCCGGGGCCAGCGCGTCCATGGTGGACATGTTGGTGTGCATGTGCAGCTCGATGCGCTTTTCCTCCGCCGTGTCCTCGCGCCTGATGCGCTCCATCGGCACCATATCGCGGATGGAAATGGACAGCTCATGCGCGAAATTATCGTACATGCACTCGCCGCGCACCTTGACGTTCAGCCCCACCTTGATTTGGTTGACCTTGTCCATCACCGCCTGACGTTCTTCTTCAGTAATCGGCGGCGGCGGCGCGTCGTCGTCCTTCTTCTTGCCGAAGGGCAGGCGGCGGTAGCGCATGAACGCCTTGCAGAGGATGGACGACGTGTAGTCGGTGATAGCGAAGGTGACGAGCAGCAGTTCGCCGCCCTTGAGTTCCTTCGTTTCCAGCTTGAAAATGTCGCCCTGCACGACGACCAGCCCCGCGTCGCTTGCCAGCTCCTTCATTTCCATCGGCGGATCGGCAATTGCGCGCCCGATAATCGGCTTGCCGATGGCGTGGTCGGTCATCACGGGCAGCATCGGGTCGCGCTCCGGCGTTGTCTGCTCCGGCTTCTTCTCGCGCGGCGCAGACGGCTTGCGCTCCTTGTGCTCCTTCGCGGGCTTGGCGTCCCCCTGCGTCATCGCGGCAATTTGCTCCGGCGTGTAGGTGACGGTCTGCTCGCGCAATCTCTCTTCGCGGATTTCCGCCAGCCGCTTCTCCTGATCGCCCGCGACGGTCAGTTCCACCATCACCTCAGCGGAAAAAATGTCCTTCACCGCCTGTGACAGGCGCGCCGCGACGTTCTGCCGCCCCATGTATTCCAGGCTGAACGCGTCGGGGAAGGTCAACGTGATGCGCTTGCCGTCGCACCGCCAGTCGATTTGGCTCATCCAGCTGGCGGACGCGGGATAATTGCGGCGCAGGAAGTCGGTCAGCACCTGCTTATACGCGCTGATGTTCTCCAGAAAATCGTCCTTCAGTCCCGGCGAGACGACGCGCAGCGCCAGCGGCTTTTGCGGGAAAACGCGCCGCAGAAGCGCTTCCAGCTTCAGGAACGATGCTTCCTCCACCAGCACATTTGACTCAAACGTGATGTACACCTTGCCCTGCGACTGCACATACACCACGCGCGGCGCGTGCAGCTGCCCCTTGAGCTGCGGCAGCGCGGCATACACCTGCGCGAGCAATTCATCGTAACTCATGCTTTCCTCCTTCCCCTGTCGTAAACGAGAACGAGCCAAGGGGCGTTGCCCCTTGACCCCACCAGAGGCTCTGCCTCTGGACTCCGCAAGGGAGTTCCTCCCTTGACCCTTTCGCGCGATTGAGTTGTACACTTCTTCATACTACTCTCGCGTGTTTATTCAAGGTTTCGCGTCTGCGGTCGCCCTCTGGACTGCTTCGCGCCCCTTCTAAGTTTATTGAGCGTTATCGAAACAGATTTAGTTAGTGTACTTTTGGTCTTTTAGCCACGGTACAAACCAATAAACAGGAGTGTGCACTGCGAAGGGGTCAAGGGGGCGACCGCAAAGCCCCCTTGTCGCCTCCGCAGAGGCGAAACCCTCTGCAACACAAAAAATCAAGTCACGAATATGCCGAAAAGCCCTTTCCCCGCTTTTCCGCCGGAAAAAACGTCATTTCCCCGCTTTTTCCGCCGCAATCTTCCGTGCCAGTTCAATCAAGCGGTCAGCCAGATTCTCCTCGACCACCATCGGCTCCTGCCCCTTGACGAACAGTACGCCGCCGCGCTTGCCGCCTGCCATGCCAATGTCCGCTTCGCGCGCTTCGCCGGGGCCGTTCACCACGCAGCCCATCACCGCCACCTTCAGCGGCACCTGAATATCCGAAAGCTCCTTCTCCACGCGCGCGGCAATGCCCGCCACGTCGATGCACGTCCGCCCGCACGTCGGGCAGGACACCAGCTGCACGCCGTGCGTCCGCAGGTTCAGCGCGCGCAGGATGTCCCACGCCGCCTTTGCTTCCGGCACGGGGTCTCCCGTCAGGCTGACGCGAATCGTGTTGCCGATGCCCTCCGCCAGCAGCGCGCCGATGCCAATTGCGCTCTTGATTGTCCCCTGCCCCGGCAGACCCGCCTCGGTCACGCCGACGTGCAGCGGATAATCGCAGCGCTTCGCCGCCAGCTCGTAGGCGGCAATCGTCAGGCGCACGTCCGACGCCTTCATGGACAGCACAATATCCTCGAAGCCGACTTTCTCCAGCATCCGCGCGTGATTCAGGGCGCTTTCCACCAGCCCCTCAGCGCACGGCTGCCCGTACTTCGCCAGAATATCCTTCTCAATCGACCCGGTGTTCACGCCGATGCGAATCGGGATGTGGTGCGCCTTTGCCGCCGCCGCCAGTTCCCGAACGTGCGCTTCGCCGCCGATGTTTCCGGGGTTGATGCGCAGCTTATGGATGCCGTTTTCCGCCGCGGCAATGGCAAGCCGGTGGTTGAAGTGGATATCCGCCACCAGCGGCACGGGCGAACCGTCCACCAGCGTGCGGACGGCGCGGGCGCAATCCTCGTCGTACACGCTGACGCGCACGATGTCGCATCCCGCTTTCGCCAGCGCGCGAATCTGCCCAAGCGTCGCCTGTGCGTCGCGCGTGTCGGTGTTCGTCATGGACTGCACCCAGACCGGGTTGTGTCCGCCCAGCGTCAAGTCGCCGACGCGAACCATTCTCGTTTCGTACATATCATTCACCTCAGTGTCCCATCAGGGTCCAAACGTCCTTAAATACCAGCAGAATCATCAGCCCGAAGAGCAGCGCCATGCCAATCAGGTTGACGATGGCTTCCTTCTTCTGCGGCAGCGGCTTGCGGCGGATAGCTTCCACCAGCAGGAACAGGAACCGCGCGCCGTCCAGCCCCGGAATCGGCAGCAGGTTCATGATGCCCAAGTTGATGGAGATGACGACCAGCGCGTTGATGAACGCCGCGAAGCCATAGGTGTTGACCTGCTCGCTGACCGCCGCGACTGTGCCGACGACGCCGCCGACTTCATTCAGCCCCGCGCCCGTCGTGACCATATCGCGCAGCGCCTGCCCGATGATTGTCGCGGCGTTGACGCACACGTTCCAGCTGTCCCGCACAGCCTCCCCGAACGACACGGGCAGCATCTCGCCCGACGCAGCCGCGCTGACGTGGATGCCCATGCGGTAGCGCCCGGTTTCCGTATCATAGAACGGCGTGAGGGTGATTTCGGTGCGCTCACCGTCGCGGCGGATGCCAAGCACCATCGCGTCGCCCTGCGAGGCGTTAATCAGCTCCGTCAGCGACTGCGATGCGTTTTCGGGATTCGGCGCTGTGCCGTTGACGTCAAGGATAATATCGCCCGCCTGAAGCCCCGCGGTGTACGCCGGGCCGCCCTGCTCCACGTCCGCGACGAGGGCTTCCGTGCCCGTCACACCGCCAATCCAGAAGTACAGCACCAGCACCACCAGCGGCAGCAGGAAGTTCATGCCCGGCCCCATCAGCACCGACAGCATCCGCTTCCAAACCGGCTGCTTGCCGAACGCGCGCGGGTCGTTCATGGCTTTGCCCTCCACATCGTCCTCGCCGTAGAACGCGCAGTACCCGCCCAGCGGGATGCACCGCAGCGCGAATTTCGTCCCGGACTTTCCCGTCCACCCGACGATTTTCGGCCCGAAGCCAATCGCGAACTCCATGACCTCTATCCCCGTCATGCGCGCGAAAATGTAATGCCCAAATTCATGCACCGTAATCAGGATTCCCAGCAGCAGCAGCGCCACCAGCACCGAAACAACTGTCATAGCTTTCCTTTCTTAGAAGGGAGAGACGCAAGGGGCTTTGCCCCTTGACCCCACCAGAGGCTTTGCCTCTGGACTCCACAAGGGACTTCGTCC
>UMKX01082612.1_pt1 | contig 10239 bp, 7 predicted proteins | sample 1966471 | NCBI WGS metagenome assembly UMKX01 (sample SAMEA4836188, study PRJEB28245) | human gut metagenome | biome: gut microbiome; material: fecal sample | place: Denmark | collected 2008
CAGATCACCGGCTCTTACGACAAGCCCGGCGCGGCGGCCATGGCCGTGGTGCTGCTGTGCATCACGCTGGCCATGTTCGTGGTGCAGAAATACTACCTGGAGCGCAAAACGGCGGCCACCCTCACCGGCAAGGCCTCCCGCGCCCGTATGCTCATCGAGGATAAGAGCGTGAAAACGCCGCTGACCATTCTGTGCGCCCTGGCCGCCGGGTTCGTCATCCTCATGTATATCTGCGTGCCCATCGGCGCGTTCTTCCCCACCTGGGGCTTCAAGTTCTTCCCCCTGACCACCAAGTGGTTCGAGCTGGTGTTCACCCGCTACCACGGCTTCCAGGCCTTCCGCGACTCCTTCGTGCTCAGTCTGATCTCCGCGCCTATCACGGCGCTTCTGAGCATGATCATCTCCTACCTGGTGGTCAAGCGGAAATTCAAATCCAAGGGCTTCATCGAGGCCGTGTCCATGCTGGCCATGGCCGTGCCCGGCACGGTGCTGGGCGTGGGCTATATCCGGGGCTTCTCCGGCGGCCTGTTCCACACCGGCCTCATGCAGGGCCTGTACGGCACGGGTCTGATCCTCATCATCGTGTTCGTGGTCCGCTCCCTGCCCACCGGCACGCGAAGCGGCATCTCCGCCCTGCGGCAGATCGACAAGTCCATCGAGGAATCGGCCTATGACATGGGCGCGGACAGCTTCAAGGTGTTCATGACCGTCACGCTGCCCCTCATCAAGGACTCGTTCCTCAGCGGCCTTGTCACCGCCTTCGTCCGCAGTATCACCGCCATCTCCGCCATCATCCTGCTGGTGACGCCGCAGTTCCTGCTCATCACCGTGCAGATCAACGAGTTCGCCGAAAAGGGCTCTTACAGCCTGGCCTGCGCCTTCGCCACCATCCTCATCGTCATCACCTACGGCGCGGTGCTGCTCATGAACCTGTTCATGAAGTATTTCGGCACGAGCAGAAAGCTGAAGGAGGACAAATAAATGGATAAAGTAAAGAAAGGCGTCCGCCTGGAGCACATCTCCAAAATTTATCAAGACCCCAAGACCGGCAAGGACTTCTACGCCGTGAAGGACACCTCCCTGACCATCGAGCCGGGCAGCTTCGTCACGCTGCTGGGCCCCTCCGGCTGCGGCAAGACCACCACCCTCCGCATGATCGCCGGCTTCGAGAGCCCCGACGAGGGCGAGATCTACCTGGGCGATGAGGCCATCAACGCCCTGACGCCCAACAAGCGCGACACCGCCATGGTGTTCCAGAGCTACGCCCTGCTACCCCACTACAACGTGTTCGACAACGTGGCCTACGGCCTGAAGCTGCGTAAGATCCCCAAGGACGAGATAAAGGATCGCGTCATGAAGATTTTGGATCTGGTGGAGCTGACGGGCATGGAGGGCCGCATGACCAACCAGCTCTCCGGCGGCCAGCAGCAGCGCGTGGCCCTGGCCCGCGCCTTGGTCATCGAGCCCAGCGTCCTGCTGTTCGACGAGCCCCTCTCCAATCTAGACGCCAAGCTCCGCGTCTCCATGCGTACCGAAATACGCCGCATCCAGCAGGAGGTGGGCATCACCGCCATCTACGTCACCCACGACCAGTCCGAGGCTATGGCCCTCTCCGACAACATCATCATCATGAAAAACGGCGTGGTGGAGCAGATGGGCTCGCCCCAGGAGATCTACTACCACCCCGTCAACGAGTTCGTGGCGGACTTCATCGGCGAGGCCAACTTCCTCAAGGGCACGATGACCGGCCACAACGGCCAGCACGCCCTGCTGACCATCGCCGGTCAGGAAATGCCCATCGCGGGCCGCGACGACCTGAAAAACGGCGAGGAGTACACCGTGGTGCTGCGCCCCGAGTCCGGCCACCTGGCGGACGAGGGCGGCCTGCCCTGCAAGGTGGTGGTCAGCTGCTTCATGGGCAGCTATCAGAACTACCACGTCATGGTGGGCGACACGCTGGTAAAGCTGGCGGAGCACAACCCCAAGAACAAGCACATCTATCAGGTGGGCGACCAGTGCCGCCTGCGCTTCGACCCCGACGAGGTCCACGTGCTGTAACAAAAAACGGAAAAGCGCCGCCGCGGCGGCGCTTTCCTTTTCAGGAGGAAACCCTATGCTCTCTCAATGGCTGGAGCGCGCCCGTGCCGGTGAGCCGGTGTGGCTGCCGGATATGCGGGCACAGTGCGCCCAACTCCCCGACCCCATAGACGTGACCATGCAGCTGACGCTGTGCGACGGCACACAGCGCGACTTCCCGCTGCCGCTGCCCCGCTGGGAAAGCGACGACCAGCGCCAGTTCGTGCTGCAATACGTCACCGCCTGCGTGTGGAATACTCTCTCCGCCCTCAGCGGGCGGGAGCTGGCCTTTTATTTCGACCCCGCCGAGACGGAAACCGCCGCCCTGCTGGGCAAGCTGGACACTGTTTTTCAGGTACACGAGCCTACCCGCCGGGAGTACGGCAAGGTCGTCAGCATCGCCGACCGGCTGTGCCGCGCCTTCGGCTGCGGCCCGTTCGCCTTCGCCCTGCGGGACAAACGGGACTACGTCCCCGCGCCGCCCTTCGTCCCGCCCCAGGGCGCGCTGACCCAACAGCTCCGCCGCGCCGCCCAGCGCTGCGAAAGCGGTGTCTGCTGCGGCATCGACATCGGCGGCACGGACATCAAGGCCGCCGTCTCCGTGGACGGCCAGCTGGTCTGCGTCAAGGAGTACGACTGGGACCCGGCCTCCAGCCCCACAGCGGAGGGCATCACCGGCCCGATCGTGCTGCTGGTGCGCCTGATGGCCTGCTGCGCCGCCGGCCTGACCCCCGAGCTGCGCCGTGCGCTGAATAAGAACGCCCCCGATGATCTCATGGCCCGTGCCGTGGCCGCCAGCCCCGCCCTGCCGCTGGACGTGCTGGGCGTCAGCTTCCCCGACGTGGTCATCCGCGACCGCATCGTGGGCGGCGAAAGCCCCAAGACCCGCGGTATGCGCCAAAACCCCGCCCTGGACTACGAAGCCGCCTTCGCCCGGCTGGGCGACCTTCTCGCCCTGCTGCGCCCCTACTGCCGCCGCGGCGCGGCGGTGCACATGACCAACGATGGCCACATCGCCGCCTTCACGGCGGCGGCGGAGCTGGCCTGGCAGGGCGACCCCGACCTGTCCGGCGGCGTGGTGGCCCACGCCCTGGGCACGGACTTCGGCATGGGCTACCTCTACGGCGACGGCAGCATCCCCGAAATGCCGGTGGAGCTGTACGACTTCCTGCTGGACCTGGGCAGCTTCCCTCAGCGTGAGCTGTCCCCCGACGACCTCCGCAGCACCCGCAACGAGAACTCCGGCCTGCCCGGAGCGCGGCGCTACGTGGGGCAGGCCGCCGCCTTCCGGCTGGCCTACGAGGCCGACCCCTCCTTGCTGGACGGCTTCACGGCGCGGCAGGGCATCGCCCTCACCGTCCCGGCGGACAAGCGCAAGGACTGCCTGGCCCACCTGATGGCCCGTGCCGCCGATGGCGACCCCGCCGCCCGCCGCGTGTTCCTTCAGGTAGGCCGCGGCGTGGGCGAGATGAGCCGCGAGCTGGCCCTGCTGCTCCACCCCGCCACGGACACCCGCTACCTCTTTGGCCGCTTCGTCAAAGACCCCGCCTGCTTCCGCCTGCTGCAAGAGGGCTGCCGCCAGGTCGTCCCCTCCCTCCGCCTGGAGGCGGCGGACGAGGAGCTGAGCTGTACGCCCCTGATGCGCGCCCTGTCCGCTCACGGTGTCACCGTAGCCCAGTTCGGCCAGGCCATCGGCGCGATGTACTACGCCGCCATGGAACGCTGAAAAACGCAAAAACGCAAAAAGGAAGCACCCGGAAGGGTGCTTCCTTTTTGTTTGCGCTTATTTGCTCTTTTTCTTCGCGGCCTTCCGCTGGATGCATTTCACCAGCTCCACGATGGGGATCACCAAAATCGCCAACCCCATAGCCACGCCGTACTCCGTCCAGCTCACCGGGGTAAACCCGAAGGCGTTGGCCACCACCGGCACCTCCAGCACCACCGTGGTCAGCACCAGCGAACCCAGCATCGCGCCCCACAGCACCTTGTTGTGGGTGGGCAGCGAGAACACGCTCTTGCGCTGGGAGCGCATATTGAAGCTGTGGAATATCTCACACATGCTCATGGTCAAAAACGCCATGGTCATGCCGTCGTCGGACACGCCCTTGGGCATCTCAAAATAGCCCACCTCCATGCAGTGCCCAATGATATAGGAGGTCAGGGTGATCAGGGTGATCAGCACGCCCTGATACAGAATATCAAAGCCCAATCCGCCGGCAAAAATGCCGTCCTTGCTGTCGCGGGGAGGCCGGGTCATGGTGTCCGGTTCTCCCTTCTCCATACCCAGCGCCAGCGCCGGGAAGCAGTCGGTGATCAGGTTGATGAACAGCAGATGCACCGGGTTCAGCAGCGTGAAGCCCAGCAGCGTGGCGAAGAACACGCCCAGCACCTCGCTCATATTGCTGGCAAGCAGGAACTGGATAGCCTTGCGGATGTTGTCGTAGATACGCCGTCCCTCGCCCACGGCGGAGACGATGGTGGCGAAGTTGTCGTCACTGAGCACCATGTCCGCCACGTTCTTCGTCACGTCCGTGCCGGTGATGCCCATGCCCACGCCGATGTCGGCGGACTTGATGGACGGCGCATCGTTGACGCCGTCGCCGGTCATAGCGGTCACAGCGCCCTTCCGCCGCCAGGCGGACACGATACGCACCTTGTGTTCCGGCTGTACCCGTGCGTACACGCTGTACTGCTCCACCGCCCGGTCCAGCTCCTCGTCGCTCATGCTGTCCAGTGCGCTGCCGGTGATGGCCTGATCGGCGCTGTCGATAATGCCCAGCTCCTTGCCGATGGCCACGGCGGTGTCCTTGTGGTCGCCGGTGATCATCACGGGCCGGATACCGGCGGCCCGGCACTCCGCCACCGCGTCCTTCACCTCAGGCCGCACCGGGTCGATCATGCCCGCCAGGCCGATGAAGCACAGCTCCTGCTCCAGATCCTCCGGCTCCTGCCGGTCGGGCAGCGCGTCATACAGCCGCTCCGCCGCCGCCAGCACACGCAGCGCCTTGTCGGCCATGGCCTTGTTCTCCGCCAAAATGGCGCTGCGCTTCTCCTCCGTCATGGGCAGCACCGCGCCGCCCTCCGTATAGCTCACGCACCGGCGCAGCACCTCGTCCGGCGCGCCCTTGGTGTACTGGATGAACCCGTTGTCCATGCGGTGAATGGTGGACATCATCTTCCGCCCGGAGTCAAAGGGCGCTTCGCCGCACCGGGGCTGCTTCTCCTCCAGTCGGTCCTTCACCAGCCCGTTGGCCGCGGCAAAGTTCACCAGCGCCGCCTCTGTGGGCTCGCCCACCGCCTTGCCGTCCTCCAGCACCGCGTCGCTGCACAGTGCCATAGCCGTGGCCAGCAGCTCCGTCGGGCCGGTGTGCTCCACCACCGTCATCTTGTTCTGCGTCAGCGTGCCGGTCTTGTCCGAGCATATGACCTGGGTGCAGCCCAGCGTCTCCACCGCCGTCAGCCGGCGGATCACCGCGTGGTGCTTGCTCATGTTGGTCACGCCGATGCTCAGCACCACCGTCACCACCGTGGCCAATCCCTCCGGGATGGCTGCCACCGCCAGCGACACCGCCACCATGAACGTATTCAGCACCGTCTCCAGCGTGAACTCCCCGGCCACCACCAGGTCAAAGATGAAGATGAACACGCAGATGCCCAGCACCAGCTTGCTCATGGTCTTGCCCAGCTCATTCAGCTTCCGCTGCAGGGGCGTCTGTTCCTGCTCTGTCTGGGCCAGCACACCGGCGATCTTGCCCATCTCCGTGTCCATGCCGGTGGCGGTGATCACCGCCTTGCCCCGGCCATAGACCACCGTGCTGCCCATATAGCACATATTCTTCCGGTCGCCCAGGGGGATGGAGTCACCGGTCAGCAGCTCCACCGCCTTGTTCACCGGCACGCTCTCGCCGGTCAGCGCCGCCTCCTCGATCTTCAGCGACGCGCTCTCCAGCAGCCGCCCGTCGGCGGGCACGGCGTCACCGGCCTCCAGCACCACCACGTCGCCGGGCACGAGCTGACTGCTCTCCACCACGACCTGATGGCCGCCCCGCAGCACCTTGCACTTGGCGGCGGTCATAGTCTGCAACGCCTCGATAGCGGCCTCCGCCTTGCTCTCCTGCACCACGCCCAGCACCGCGTTCAGCAGCACCACGATGAGGATGATGAACACCTCCGTGAAGCTCTCACCGCTGAGCGCGTTGGTCACGGCGGACACCGCCGCCGCCGCCAGCAGTATCAGCAGCATGGGGTCCTTCAGCTGCGCCAAAAACCGCTGGAACACGGAGGGCTTCTCCGCCTCCTTCAGCTTGTTCGGCCCGTGCTGCCGCAGTCGCTCCGCCGCCTGCTCCTCCGTCAAGCCGGTGGGACAGGACTGGAGCGACGCCAGCACCTCCTGCGGGCTGTGGGTGTACTCTCTGTCCATAATGACCTACTCCTTTTCGTTTCTCGTCCTATATGATCTCGCCCCGTACAGCAAAAAACTCATGCACAGGGCATAGCTGTGCATGAGTCTCATTCTTTCAGGACACATCGGGCGCTTTCGCGCCGGGATGACGGTGTGTCTCGCAGCGCTCCCAGCGCTGCGGAATTACTCCCTCATTCATTAGGCAATATTTTACCCAGCCCGCCGCCGGTTGTCAAGCGGCAAAGCGCCCTTATTCACAAAAACTTTTCACTTTTCGGTCTGCGCCGCGCACAGCCTGTCAAAATACTTATAGAACGGCATCAGCTCCTCAAAGCCCTCGATCATATCCTGTGCCAGCTCCGGGGAGAATATCCGCTCGTCCGGCGGCAGCTCGTGCTGCAAATTCACCGACTTCTTCTGATACCAGGGCCGTAGCAGCTCGCTGACCTCCCCCTTGCTCCGGGCATACTCCGGCCCGGCCAGCACGAAATGCGTCTGCCGGTTGAACCGCCGCACCAGCTTGGCCAGCGTCTCCGGGTTTTCATCGATGCCCTTGCGGTACGCCTCCATCAGCGACGCCTTTGGCGCCCAGAACCCCATGCCGTAGCTGTAATAGTCCGGCGCGATCTCAAAATAGAACGTAGGCCGCCCCGTCCAGTCCTCGTCCCCGGTGCGGATGCAGAACCACAGATGATCCTTGTACGGCCCTTGCCCGTGCAGCCGCCGGGCGTCCCGGTAGATGCGGGACATCTTCAGCATAAACGGCTCTTTCGGATACTTTTCGTGCAGCGCCTCATACACCTGCTCTCCCAGCTCCCGGGTAGGCCGCAGCAGATGCGCCTGATAGTCCTCCTTGTGGGCCATGAACCAGCCCCGCTCGTTGTTGAACCGTATGCCCCACAGGAAGTCCAGCGTCTCCTGCGTATATCCCTCAAATGCCATGTCAGCACACTCCCTTCACCGGGATCATAGCACAGTTCCCTCCATTTGTCCACCCGTCCGCTCTTTGGGTTATTCCAACTTTTGTGTGGGATTTTTATTTTCAAACCCTATTTCGACCGAGCGATTCCTTCCAACTTTTCTGTGGGATTTCAGTTTTAAGCCCCGATTTCGGGCGAGCGACTTCTTCCAACTTTTGTGTGGGATTTCCTCCGAGTAAACGAATTGTATATAAAAAAGGAAGCTGGCATTCAATAGGACACCAGCTTCTCTCCAACCCTCCGAAGATATTTTTGTATAATCTTAAACTTACAGTTTGAAATGAGTCATTTTTCCTTTTGATAAGGTAAGTTGACCGCGCACATGACAGGTTCATCTTCACTACGGCAAAAGAAACAAATATTCTGCAAGTCCTTGGCTGCACGAATGGTTGCGTATTCGTGCAAGTGCGGCAAATACACATCCAGCCTGTGCTGTTCGTACTTGAAGTGCTGCGGGTCATAGTCCCACACGAAATTTGTGTTCAAAATGGCGACCCGAACCTCTGATTGAAAATGATATTGCGGGTATTTCCAAAAGAGTTCTGCTGATGGGCTTGGCTCATCGTAATAAATGTCTGCAGGTGAATGTCGAGCATAATCAACTTTATCTACAAAAAGTTCACAGTCGTCATTTCCTTTAGCACGATAATATCGGTCAGCAGTTAGAATGCTCGCGTTTTGCTTGATGGCTATTGGGACTTGTTCTTTCAACTCCTCAAAAAACTTTTTCGGGTCATTTATGAATAAAAAACTGGCAGTATCTTTTCTGTAGCACATTTCATCCAAGTACCTATCAGGCAGAAAAGACACCACATGAGGGAATATAGGCATCTTGCCATCATTTATAGCAGCTATTTTCGCTGCGTCGAATGAATAGAAGCACATAGCTGGTGTCAAAAGTGTCGGAATGAAACGCAGATAGTATGTATCCGTTCTGGGGTCATATAAGGTTTCAAGGTGATTTCCCATAGGGATACCGTGTGAATCTTTAACATTCATCCGAGAGTCACCATTCTTTAGGTGGGCGAAAACACATTCTAATTGGTCTCCAGTTACCTTGTCGCCTGTTTTTGAATAATCAACCCAGTTTGCAGCACATCCAAAAGATAGCGTCCTTGTATTAAAGCACTGTTCAATACGCTTTGTAGAACCAAGTCGCATAAGGAAGATAGTTGAAAAATGGCTTTGTAACATAAAAGTTGGTTCTCCTTTCTCGTCCCAATGGTTATTTCAAACTCAAGAACAGCGCCGCCCGACAAGACACCGGGCGGCGTTTTCGTATATTTTATCAGTCTGTTATTGTTAGGGTGACTGATGTAGTTCCGTTATTGATTTTCCCAGCAACCTTGTAAGCTGTGGCAGAGGTCAGATTTGAAAATGTAACCGTTGCGGCGCTTTTTGTGAGAGTCGCATATAAGATAGGCTCGGTTGTGTTTTCCTTCGAATACAGAAACAACTCTACTTCCGCAGACCGCTCCATGTTCTTCGCAGACACAACAATTTTTGTCGTGTTTGTACTGAGAAATTCTTCCGTCTGTTGAGCATCATCGGAAGCTGCGTCAAGACACAACTCAACAGTTTGCACCCCCAAAGCAATGCTTTCTACGCCGGAACTATTTTCGTCTAGCGCGAAAGTGTCAATGTCGCCCGTTTCATTTGATTTGCAGGCAACGAATCCAAACATTAAGATTAGCACGAAAACTAAGGATATTGCTTTTTTCATATTAGCGACCTCCTTTGCTAAACACGAATCTGTTCATATCTTTTTCAAAAAGTTCCTACTATGTCATAAGCGTACCATGTCTTTCACAATATCGCAAGATTATTTTACTTTTTTGGTATCCTTGCTTTATTCAAAAAATCCAATGAATTTCAAAAAACCTCTTGCGTGAACAGAACATATGTGCTGTTCTGAAATCGCGGTATACCAAAGCCTAAGCAAAAAGTAAATAGCGTAGTCTTCATCAATTATTTGAATACATTTCCCCGGCACATTATTTTTGATGAATTTGAGAGGTATACCACGATGAAGACTGTGAATCACATTCGACTGACTCCGGATGACATGGAGGAGGTCATTCCCATTCCGCACCTGAATTTGCGCGGCATAATTGAAGATGCCTGCTATCGACCCAAGGCAGGGCATCCTTACTTGCTGTTCTCCTGCCATGTGGAGGACTACCGAAACCGAAAATGCCGTTTCTGCGGCAGTACCGCCGTTCACGCACACGGCCTCGTAGCCGTCCCGTGCGAACAGCCGCAGCGCGGTGTTGAGAATGTTCTCCCTGGTGTCAGCCATAGAATACCTCCAAAAACGGTGAACGACCGTTTACCATAGTATAGTAAACGGTCGTTCACTTGCCAAGCCTGTTTCAGATATTTTTTCTCTCGGCCTCAGCCGCGCCGCTTCCGGCCTCTCACCACGGCAGTACCGGCCAGACTCAGCGCCGCCGACATGGCGTAGAGCATAATGCCCGCGTCGCCGGTGGTCACGCCGCCGATGGTGAAGCTCATGGTGGCGTCACCCTCGCTGGAAAGAATGGTCACGGTGTGCTTGCCCGGCTTCAGCGTCTGCAGGTACACCGCCTTCAGGTAGACCACGATCGAGCCCTCCTCGGCGATATAGTTGCTGGGGGCGATGGTCTTGCCGTCCACCTGCACGCCCCGGAAGCTGGCGAAGCTGGCAGAGGAGCGGAAGGTCAGGCCGTAGATGCCGTCGGTGTAATCCGTGGCGCTGCGTGCGTCGCGGCTGGTCTTTTCCGCCGCGATGCTGGGCCGCGT
>UMKX01003214.1_pt1 | contig 10163 bp, 6 predicted proteins | sample 1966471 | NCBI WGS metagenome assembly UMKX01 (sample SAMEA4836188, study PRJEB28245) | human gut metagenome | biome: gut microbiome; material: fecal sample | place: Denmark | collected 2008
TAAAACTATACCGCTATGGGCTATGTCGTATTGCATATCGAAAAGGCGGCCGGAACGGATGCCGCCATGTCGGGACACGTCGAGCGGAGAATAACACCCGCCAACGTCATAACGACACTTACCTACCTGAACCAAGAGTTAATCGAATTTCCCAAAGATGTTACCAACCGCACCGAAGCGATCCAGCACCGGCTGGATAACGCCGGACTGGAACGCAAGATCGGAAAGAACCAAGTGAGGGCCCTGCGTGTCATGCTCTCCGGAAGCCCCGAAGATATGAAGCGCATCCGGCAGGCCGGACAGTTGGACGCATGGGCCAAGGATTCCTGCGGCTGGCTGCAAAAGACCTTCGGAAAAGAGAACGTCGTGTCGGCAGTCCTGCATCTGGACGAGAAGACGCCGCATATCCACGCGACCGTCGTGCCGATCACACGGGGCGAACGCAGAAAGGCTAAGCTGGAGCGGGAGAAGAACGCCCAAAGCGGAAAGAGAACCTACCGCACTAAGAAAGACCGCCCGCGCCTATGTGCCGACGATGTGATGGCACGGGACAAACTCAAAGCCTATCAGACCACCTATGCCGAAGCGATGGCCAAATACGGACTGCAACGCGGCATCGACGGTTCGGAAGCCAAACATATATCCACGCAGCAGTATTACCGCGAGGTGTTCGTCCGTAAAAATGAAATGGCCGAACAGATCGAAGCGATGATCGGACAAAAAGACGCTGACGGTAGACATTGCCGCACTCCAAGCACAGCAACGAGCCGCACAGACAGACTGCAACGCTATCGACGAACAGCGGCGGAAGAAGAAAGAAGAACTGGCAAAAGCCGAAACGGAGTTGGCACAGACGCGGCGGGAGATCAAGACCGACAAACTCAAAGGCGTGGCCGTGAATGCCACGACGAAAGCCGTAGAAAGGATCGGAGCGTTGTTCCACGACCCCAAGCCCGCGAGGTATGAAAAACAGATTGCAGATTTGCAAGGGGTAATTGCCGACAAGGATAAGTGCATCGGGCAACTGCAACAAGAGATCAAGACCATGCAGGCCGGACACGATAAAGAGGTGGCCAACCTTAAACAGGAAGCACAACAAGTCATAAAAGCCTTGATGCGTGTCGATGAGTTGTGTCCCTATGTAAAGGGGCTGTTGAAATGGGAAAATTACTGCAAGGATGTCGGGTTGGACAAGGAGCGGACCAAAGCGTTGTTTACGATGCAACCTTACAGATATACGGGCGAGCTGCATTCGATAAGGTATAATCATACGTTTCGGGCGAACGATGTCATTCTCCAATTCAAACCCGACAAGGACGGGCCGAGCGGGTTCCAGTTCACCATAAACGGAAAGGACTGCGACGAGTGGTTCAGACAGCAACGAAAGGAGTTTTACGAGCGGATAGGAATTGACATCGAACAAACGGAGCAAAGGCGCGGGATGAAGATGTAACCACGAGCGGGACGGAACCAAAAGGCCGTCCCGTTGTTGTTTTAGGACGGCGTATTCCGTTAAAGCCAGAACATGGGCTATTCGGGCGGCATAAACCCTACGGCACAAAAAGTGCCCGCAACATATTGCGGATTCGAATTTTTTGTGCTACCTTTGGGACAAGCGATCCGCTGTAAAGGCGTGAATCGCGTTGCTGTTTGCGTAAACGTAGGAAATTTACAGTCTGCGGCAACAAGAGAGTCCTTGTCGGGTCGTACCACGCCTTGACGGGGCAGTACATTTAAGGCAACTACACCTGACGGGCGTGGGCCTCTTGTGTTACGAAGTCAGACGGGTTTCCTACGACCTACGCAGCGTAAGTAACGCAAGCCGCATACCTTTCTTGTAAAGGACAGCGGGGTTCTTCAGAGCCGGGTTCACGTTTCGTCATTCTTTTATGGCATCAGTCGGGTCGCATAACTAAAATTGAAAAAGATATGTTACCTTTGCGGATGAAAACGGCGCCATAGCCGTAACATATTCATAAGGTTAGGACAACCTTTATACCAGCGGTAAACTTGCGACTATTATAGCGATATAATAGGTTTTAGGATTGGTGTAAAATTTGTCTGAAACCCTTGTCATGCCTGCGGCTTTGTGCCGTGGGCGGGCACGGGCGTAAGGGCAGTTACCAATCCAAGGCTCGCAAGGCCGACCGTTGGGGCTGTACCTGCGTTCCGTGCTTTTTTATGTGTTTAGGCCGGAACGAGGATTTTAATAACGAACCCTTAATAATACGATGTTACGGCCATATACTCCCAATCGGAAAGAATCACGTTCCGCCGACCCTCGGTCGGTGCGGGGTGGGGCGCCGTCATTCGCTGTAACGAGAACGCTCGCCGTCGATAATAATCCCGCTTTAAAGGCACCTAAATCTGGTAACGGCGGGCCGTTCTCCGAACTGGGTGCGGGACATTGGAATTCTTCATGTCGAAGTTGCGTCACTATTTTTTTCATCGACAGTCCCGCACCCGTTTTTCATCATGCAGGAACCGCTAAAAAAGAGAGTGACAAGGGAAGTGATGTAGCTATCATGTCAAGTAAGTCCGTTGCGGTTCCTGCTTTTTCTGTAACAATGCTTCCGAAATCTCCTGCCTCCATAGGCTCGCGTTTCGGAAGCCGAGGGGGCGGACGGAAACGATAAGCCGAAGGATGCTCTTTTTCGTTTATCGTGGTGTGAGGCGTACCAGTCCGTTACCGCCCCTCTTTTTCGATACTTCAATTTTACGATAACGGGTGCGGGATACTCGAATCTTAGCTTCATATTTTCCCACTACTGACTTTACTGTTTCCGCACCTGTTTTTTTACGATATATTTTGTATTCTCACAATAATTTAAGATTTTTGTTAAATGCAATGCCGAAACTCGATACGGACTTACATCATCACTGTCACACAACCATCGCCTAACGTATTTGGCATTGTCTTTTTAATAGAAAAAGGGATGACCAACCACGATTAGTTAACAGACAATCGTTATTTTATTGCAATTACAATTCGGTCGTCCCTTTATTTTGTATTCTCGAAGTGCCTATAACCTTTGCGTACGTTTAAGAATTGTTCTATAAACCCATAACTACTGAACCATGCCACAAAAATCCTATACGCTGGGGAATCTGCTTCAAGACTGTTTGGATTGCGACATCCGCAAAAGCGACATCCGGCAATTTTTCGATGATCTGAAAAAGAAGGCGCATTTTGTCTATGCAATCTTGTGCGGTGCTCCGAAATCGGTATTTTGGATTACGCTGGACGATGAAGAAAGCCATCCCGACGAAAAGACATTTTCAGTTGCGGAGTTTAACGACAATTACGAAAACTTCGACAGCCGCATCGATTCTTTCCGGGTTAATTTCAATGCCTATTTTTTTCGCGAGCAATGGGCCACGAAGTTTCCCGAATGGGAATTGATGGAGAACCCTTTCAACGGGGAGGAGCGTTTCTGCGCTACGAGCCGCAAGGAGCTGACGGTAGAAATTTTCGTAACGGAATATCCGCATTTGTTGGCTTATCTGTGCCGTCGGGCGGTTCTGGAAAACGCGCCCTTCGAACTGACGCGCGAAACGATTAAACATTACGGATTCAGCCGCGAAGATGTAAAACTCCTGCGCGATTGTATTGCAAGCAACAACCGACGGATCATCGACGAGTTGCGCGAGGAATACGAGCGGCTGAAAGCCATAGACTGCCTGCAGGTAGTGCCTCCAAAAAGGCGGGGGCGGAAGCCTAAAGCCGAAGTGTCTGCCGAAATCCAGCCCATAGCCAAAAAACCGAGGACGAGGATCAGTCGAAAGAAATTCGTGCCGACACGAAGCGTAAAAAGTTAGGCGTAAACCATCGGAAAACGCAGAGTACTCCTCACCAATTAGCGGAGATGGTTTTCAATATAACAACGAGAATAATTTGCAAATATGATTATCCGTATAACGTCCGTTAATATTTTTAACATAACACGAATAAATCATGCGTAAAATTTATACAAAGACATTTGTGTATTTTGCTGAAATTCAATATATTTATAATGAAATAAACAATCGAAATATCATTATGGACATACTGAACTTCACGTATTATTTTTTAATATATAATTTGATATTTAATTAAAATATATTTATCTTTGATTTCATAACACTACTTTTTAACATTAAAATATGCCGCTATAACACTGCTTTTTCTATCAAACCAAAGATACGGCGTCACTCCGGAATCTTTACTCTTGTTCAACTAAAACCCACTTATTTATGAGGAAATTAACCAACCGAGCACTTTTCATCTGCTTTGCTCTGATGACGTCCTTTTGCCTCATTGCGCCGGCTACCGCTCTGCGTTCCTACGCGCAGGAGGGGGGGGGCAGCACCCTTGAAGGCCTGATCAAAGACGACTCCGGGCCGCTTCTCGGAGCAACGGTGATTGTGAAGAACACGACGCGCGGAACGACAACCGACATGGACGGCAAATTCCGTCTGGAAGGGTTGCAGCCCGGCGACGTACTGCAAGTAACCTACGTAGGATACGACCCCTACGAGGTGACCTACACAGGTCAGACGACACTGGACATCCTGATGACGACGACCGCCAACCAGCTGAACGCAGTCGTAGTGACTGCCATGGGTATCGAACGTCAGTCGAAAACACTCTCCTATGCTGCCGAAACGGTCGGCGGCGATGACGTGGCCGACATCAAGTCGGTCAATATGATCAACGCGCTGCAGGGCAAGGCCGCCGGTCTGCAAATTACCCCGAACTCGACGGGCGCGGGCGGATCGTCGAAAATACTCTTCCGCGGTAACAAGTCGATCAACGGCTCGAACCAGCCGCTGGTCGTCGTCGACGGCGTCCCCCTGATGATGAACATCACGTCCGATCAGGTCGACAGCAACTGGGGCGCCCAGCGCGACGGCGGCGACGCCATGTCTACGATCAACCCCGACGACATCGCCTCGATCTCCCTGCTGAAAGGCGCGTCGGCCGCCGCCCTCTACGGTGCGGTAGCCGCCAACGGCGCCATCATGATCACGACCAAATCGGCCATGGCAGGGCGTCTGGCGGTGAACGTATCGAGCAACACGACCATTGACACCCCGCTCTCGCTGCCCGAATTCCAGAACACATACGGGGCGAACGGCCAATACAGTTGGGGCGACAAACTCGCGTCGAAGGCTCCCGATTACGCCGAGAAGTTCTTCCGTACGGGCTGGACGACCAACAACTCGATCTCGATCAACGGCGGCGCCGAAGACCTGCGAGCCTACTTCTCCTACGGCAACGTAACATCCGGCGGCATCACCCCTGAAAACGACTACTCGCAACACACGCTCAACGCCAAAGTCGGTTTCGACCTTTTCAACGACCACATCAAGGTCGATTTCAACGCCAAATACGTGAACCAGCACATCTCGAACCAGCCGGCCGGCGGTTTCGTCTTTAACCCGCTCGTCGGCACCTACACCTTCCCGCGCGGCGGCGACTGGAACGGCTACAAAAGCAACTTCGAGACCTACAACGGCGAGCTCAACGCCAACGTCCAGAACTGGGTGACTACCACCGACGAGACCAACAGCAACCCCTACTGGCTGCTCAACCGCGAACGCCCCGTCGTCGAACGCAACCGCTACGAATTCGGCGGATCGATCAAATACCAGATCATCGACGGACTTTCGCTCACGGGCCGCATGCGCTACGAGCGCGCCGACGAACACTACGTACGCAACCACTACGCGTCGTCCTACGGCAATAAATACACCTACGGCAAAATGGACGACAACCGCTACTTCAGCGAACAGCTCTATGCGGACCTGCTCGCCCAGTACAACCATACGTGGGACGATTTCTCGCTCAACGCCACCCTCGGCACCAGCATGATGCAGACACGTTCGAACAACGTGAGCCTGCTCTACGAGCAGAGCAAGTTCGTCGCTCCGGGCAACGGCGGCGCCTACTATCCCAACATCTTCAACCCGTCGAATTTCTACAAGAACGGCACGACCATGGGACTGGAGCGCAAACGGCTCAACTCGGTCTTCGGAGCTGTCACGTTCGGCTTCAAAGAGGCGCTCTTCCTCGACGTGACGGCCCGTAACGACTGGTCGTCGGCCCTCGCTTACACCGACGGCTACTCGTTCTTCTATCCTTCGGTGGGCGCCAGCCTTCTGCTCAACCGTTTCGTGGACATGGGCCGGAATATCGACCTGTTCAAATTCCGCGGTTCGTACTCCATCGTCGGCAACGACGTCCCCGTCTACAAGACCAATCCGCGCTATACCTACGGCGACCAAGGCGCCATCAACCCGCCCAAATCGGTGCCGTTCCGCACGCTGAAACCCGAAAAGACCCACTCGTTCGAGGTCGGTTTCGACGGAGAGTTCTTCCAGCACCGTCTGCACGTAAACGCCACCTATTACAAGACCAACACCAAGAACCAGTACTTCGAGGTGACGCTGCCGTGGGAGAGCGGTTACAAATCGCAGTTCGTCAATGCGGGCAACGTCCAGAACCAAGGCTTCGAACTGACGGCCGGCTGGTTCCAAGACTTCGGCAATGAATTCACATGGTCCACCGATCTGAATCTCTCGTACAACGACAACAAGATCATCGAGCTTTTCGACGGTATCCAAGACGGCGTAACGGTCTCCAACTTGGGCGGCGCCAAAGTGATCCTCTATGAAGGCGGCCAGTATGGCGACCTCTACGTCCGCACGCTCAAACGCGACGAGAGCGGCAAACTGGTGACGGAAACCCCCGAAGGCGCCGACTACCAGATCCCCGTAAACGGCGGCGAGCAGAATTCCGACCTGAAATACATGGGCAACATGAACTCGAAGTGGAACATGGGCTGGAACAACACGTTCCGCTACAAGGACCTGACACTGAGCATGCTCATCGACTTCCGCATCGGCGGCAAGGTCGTTTCGATGACCGAGGCCACACTCGACGGATACGGCGTATCGGAACGCACGGGCCGGGCGCGCGACCGCGGCTACGTGATGCGCGAGGGCATCAAATTCTCGAACGTCAAGGCTTACTACGACGTGGTGGGCGCGACAAGCTTCAACTCGGTCTACAACGTCGAGGATTACGTATACGACGCGACCAACGTCCGTATGCGCGAGATTTCGCTGGGCTACACTTTCCGTAACCTGTTCGGCCAGTCGAAGAACCTGACCCTTGCGTTCATCGCCCGCAACCTTTTCTTCTTCTACAAAGACGCCCCGATGGATCCCGACGTGTCGATGGGTACGGGCAACGGCCTGCAAGGCTTCGATGTCTTCAACCTGCCGACCACGCGCAGCTTCGGTCTGAACGTGAAACTGAATTTCTAATCAAAAGCGTTTACACATTATGAAACTCAAGAATATTCTTAGAAACGTTACCGCAATGGCGCTTCCCCTCGCACTGTTGGGAAGTTGTACGGGAGATTTCGAAGAACTGAACACCAATCCCTACGAGATCGACCCCGAAGAACTGCCGTTCGAAGCGCAGTTCTCCACTCCCCTCTCGTTCAGTTACCCCACCCACCAGAACCTGTTCCAGTACTGGACCTCGTTGTCGATCGACAACTACGGCGGTTATTTCGAGGTGCCGCACAGCAACTGGACGATGGCGCGTTACGACCTCGCCCGCGGGTTCTGCGGCGGCATGCACGAGAACTTCATGCAGAAAATATTCAACAACACCCGCCGGCTGATCAAACAGTGCGACGCCGCCGGACAGCATGACTTCGCAGCCGTAGCCCGCATCGTCGAAGCGTATAACCTGCTCCAGTATACCGACACCTACGGCCCGGTTCCCTATTCGTCGGTCCTCGCAGCGGACGAACTGGCCGAACGCCCCAGCAGCTACGCCTACGACAAACAGGAAGATATCTACAAGGCGATATTCGCACAGCTGGACAAAGCGCTCGAAGGACTGGATACGGAGACCGCAGGTCTCGCATCGTTCGACTGCTGGTGCAACGGCGACCGCACGCTCTGGAAGAAGATCGCCAACCAGCTCAAGCTGCGCATGGCGCTGCGCATCGTCAAGGTAAACCCCGTCGATGCTGAAAAATACGCCAAGGAAGCCATTCAGGCCGGAGTCCTCGAAGACAAGGACATCCTTATCAACAAGTCCTACTCGAACGAACTGCGCCGCATGATGGACTGGCTGGATTCGGGCATCGGTTCGTCGATCGTAGCGTTCATGAACGGCTACAACGACCCGCGCCGCCCGCTCTATTTCACCACCAACGTCCGCCATCTGGTCAAGGAGACCGCCGAACCGACAGGCGAGAAAGACCAGAACAACGAGGACATATACAACGAAAGCGACATCCTGATCCGCAAGGGAGCGCAATACATCGGAGTTCCCGTAGGCTGCGAATTGGGCAATAAGAACGGCGGCAACGACAACCAGCGCGTCTACTACTCGTTTCTGGCCGGCGGATATGCGACGCCGCAGCCCATCATGTTCGCCGCCGAAGGCTGGTTCCTGCGCGCCGAAGCCAAACTTCGCTGGACCGACGCCGGGCAGCAGAGCGTAAAGGAACTCTATGAAAAGGGTATCGAGGTTTCCATCCGCAACCAGAAGAGCTACCGACAGTCCGACGCCGCGGCAGCATGGACCGAGAAGAAACTGACGGCCCCCGACTGGGCGGCTATCGACGATGCGGCTATCAGCAGCTACATCAACGACGATACCTCCTCACCTGAGGGTTATACGGACCCGTGGAAGCCGGAATACAACTCCGATCCGACCACCAGTATCACGGTGAAGTGGGACGAAGGCGCTTCGAATGAAGAAAAGCTCGAACGCATCATCACCCAGAAATGGATCGCCAACTTCCCGCTCTCGACCGAAGCGTGGGCCGATTACCGCCGCACGGGCTACCCCAAACTCTTCCGTCCGAAGCAAAATCTGGCCCCCTCGATCATCGACACGCAGCTCGGCCCGCGCCGCCTGCTGTACAACGAAACGGAACTGAGCTCCAACACCGTCGAGGTGAACAATGCCATCCAGCTGCTGAAGGCTGAATCTTCCGAAGTGAAAGGCGACGGCGACACCGGTGGCACCCGTCTGTGGTGGGACCGCAAGGACAAAGGCAATTTCTAACCCCGCCGATCCGTTTCACTCATAAACCGGGACTCCGTCGTATAACGACGGAGTCCTTTTTTCCATCCGACACATCCGAATCGGGCTCCGGCGCATTTCCGACCACTATCATGCGGCATATCATTTTTTCATGCCCCCGAATGGCTCGTACCGGAAACGGACAGATGATTTGCAAATATCAACTATTTTGTATTCATTTGTAATGAAGATAAAAATTAAGGTTAAAAACTTGTTTTAGTTGTAGCGGTAGCGACAGAGTTGTGAAACACCGTCGCTACATTTTTATTACCGGAAAATAGGCTATATACCAATTATTTTTCGTAATTTGCAGAAAACCATTTTAATCTTATTGCCCATTCGTCATCAAAGCCATCTAACACGGTAACAAGAAATAAAAGGGAAGAAGGTACGAGGCTCATAACCTCGTGCCTTCGTTTTGTATTTAGCACTTAAATCGAATATTTTTGCAAGTTCAAAGAAAATTCCTACCTTTGTTTTTGACAAGGGTTATTTGACAAGATGATTACGCAAAGTAGCGAATTTCGCACATTCTCCAAATCGTTACTAAAACCCCTGTAAAATCTTCTTAAAAGTCTGTTTGTCAGATTGATATATTTATCAACTGATTTATTAAAATAAGTTATTTTTTATATCCTTCGAAAGCAGGACGGCTCATCCAAACATCGTATTTCTTTTTCTTTGTAAATTTACGATTGGAAAATAAATTCGCAATTAATCGCAGATGAAGTCGGCATCGGGATATATTAGCGAAATACTATCCCCGATTTTTCCCGGAAAAACGTACTCTTTTAATGCAATTTTTCCCAAACTCCATCTATTCGGTTTTCCCTAATAACGTTTCCGCCAATTTTTCATCCTTCTCTATCCTCTTCATTTCAGTTTCGATGATGTCGAGCGCATCCTGCTTGATGCGGCGGTAATTCTCCTTGATCTTTTCCTGCATGATGTCTCGCCCGCTGGCGTCGAGGAACGACGATATTTCGGGTATGGGCTTGTACTCCGCCATTTCTTTTTTCACGGCCTCGTTGTCCACGACGATCCGGGCATGGAAAATCTTCTGCTC
>UMKX01000184.1_pt1 | contig 10109 bp, 10 predicted proteins | sample 1966471 | NCBI WGS metagenome assembly UMKX01 (sample SAMEA4836188, study PRJEB28245) | human gut metagenome | biome: gut microbiome; material: fecal sample | place: Denmark | collected 2008
CGACACGACCCCCAACACAAAGCAGGAGCAGACCGCGGACACCAAAAAGGATGACGCGGCCAAAACGGACGACAAAAAAGAGGACAAAAAGTCTGAGGTAAAGGCAGAAGACAAGACTGAGGACAAGACCGAGGACGACAAAAAGTCCGAGGAGCAGCAGAAGGCCGAGGAGGAAGCCAAAAAGCTGGAAGAACAGAAGAAGTTAGAGGAAGAGCAGAAGAAACAGGAGGAACAGAAGAAGCAGGAGGAGCAGCCCAAGCAGGACGAGCCTGCCAAGCAGCCGGAGCAGCCTAAGCAGGAGATCGACCCAGCCACCGGCAAGGACAAGTACCAGACCGATCCTGTGCCGGAGGGAAAGCCCATTCCCGTGGAACCGGGAACATCCTCCGCAGGCGGCAGTGCCACCTGCACCTTTTCCATCTCCTGTGCTACCATCCTAAACAACTGGGATAAGTGTGACGAGAGCAAAAAGCCCCTTGTGCCTGCTGACGGCGTGATCCTGCCCACCACCACGGTGACATTCACGGAGGGTGAGAGCGTGTTCGATGTACTTCAACGGCTCTGCCGCGAAAATGGGATCCATATGGAGTCCAGCTGGACTCCTATGTATAACAGCGCATACGTAGAGGGTATCAACAACCTCTATGAGTTTGATGTGGGAAGCCTGTCCGGGTGGATGTACAGCGTCAACGGATGGTTCCCCAACTACGGCTGTTCCCGCTATGCCCTGCAAAACGGCGATGTGGTGAACTGGGTTTACACCTGCGATCTGGGCTATGATGTAGGCGGAGGCTACTCCACCGGAAGCTGATGCCACATCGCACAGCATATACCTGTGACCTGGGAGAAGATCTCGGCAGTGGTATGGGAGGATAATGGAGGCACCAGAATATAGAGAACGCTGATATAGGAAGCGGAGTTCCCGGAACACATTGGCCTCTGGAGATATTCGAGAGGCCGCCTAACCATGCCGTCAGACAACATAACAAAGCGGAGAAAAAGCCAAGGATGGCCCTTTGCGGCCATCCTTGGCTTTTTCTCCGCTTTTCATTATGCGGATACCAATTTCATTGCCGTGGCCCGCCGTTTTCACCATTTGAGAAATCTTTAGGAGTTTTGATGAAACGGAGGTAAGAAAATGCACTTTGACCACAAATCAAACGGAGCAAGAATCCGGCATCTGCGAATAAGAAGGGGGCTTACCCAAGAACAACTCGCAGAAAAACTGAATGTGTCTGGAACATACATTGTGAAAATTGAAAGTAACCAAAGAACTGGTTCTGTTGAATTTGCAGTGGAACTGGCAAGCTGTTTTGATATTTCACTGGACTATCTCTTGCTGGGTACAGAATGCACTGACAAGAAACGCCTCCTTCAAACCGTGATAGCATTCCTTTCTGAACTTGAGGCAGGCATTTGAAACCTGACAAAGAGGGTAAGAAACCTGCCATCTTGTCTCTGTTGCAGTGAGATTGCCCAAGGTACAATTACATCAAAGTCGCAGGTAGCGGTGGTTGTACCTTGAAAAACGCCATACGGCTATATCCGGCAACTGGATCACATCAGCAGATGAGCCTCCGTAAGAAAGAGGACAGCGATGCGGAGAACGCGCCATGACCACCTGCACGGGAGTTTCCCGTGTCAATGCAGGTCCCAAATCGGAAGGTGCCCAGCGATACCCGTTCATCCAAAAGCAGCTGCGGCAGGCTGTCTCGCCATGACCTCATCTGCCTATAATGGTACTTCTGCATAGCGATACATTCAAAACATCGGTGCAGCTCGGAGAGATCCTCGGAGGGGTTAGTTACCCATGTGCGGTGCCAGCCGCAGACCAGTTGACCGCCCAGCAGTCCGGGAAGTAGTGTCGAATAGGACTGGACAAACGACAGAAACGGCGTGGGCCGTTCCGGGAAACCGGGGCGGCCCCGCCATGGCCTTTGCCTGATGGCAGAAACGCGGGTGCTGCGTTTTCTCTCCCCCTCACATATTTACTACCTACCCCCCCAATTACTCCTTTCCGCAGCGCCCGTGTTTGTGCCATCAGAAATCAATGCAACCGTAAGAGGAGGGATACTCATTAAAATTTCCGAAAGCTCTTATACCATTGGCGATGACGGACGCCTTGTGATCCCGGCGGATGACTTGACCGAAATGGGGTTGACTGCCGGGCAGGACGTGTTTGTGGCGTATATCACCGATGATGGTCTCGCAAACCGATACCATGAGTTCACAGTTTCATCGGTATCTCTTTCTGAATTGGATACCACCCAGCAGATCGCCATACCGCAGCAACTATTGGGGCAAGCAGGCATCGACTCGAACGCGGAGGTGCAGATCGCCTGCATTGACGGAGCTATCATCATTACGGGGGATACACCCCTGACCGAAGATGAATTGAGCGAGGTCGTTGGCTGTCTGCGGGCGGTCAATGACCTCGCCGAACATTTCGCAAATGAATCGGATACTGAAGAAAGGGGGACAAGCTATGGCAGCTTCTAAAAACATGATAGCGCTGGAGATAAATGGACTCCATGTGCATCTTACCTTTACACCATTTCCTGCGGATGATACCGTGGCCGCCGTCCGAGCAATTTTGAAGAACAGCTACGTTCGGACGCTCCAAACGTAAGGAGGCGTGACCTTGGCTAAAAGAGTTTGCTGCCTGTATCGCGTTTCCACGCTGAAGCAGGTCGAAAAGGATGACATCCCCATGCAAAAGCAGCGATGCCATGAGTTCGCCGCACAAATGGGTTGGGACATTGTTCGAGAGTTTTCCGAGAAAGGCGTGTCCGGCTTCAAAGTGTCTGCCAAGCAGCGCGATGCCATACAGGAAATCCAGCGCGAGGCGGCACTGAACACCTTTGACATCCTTCTTGTTTTCATGTTTGACCGCCTTGGCCGGCGCGATGACGAAACACCTTTCATTGTGGAATGGTTCGTCAACAACGGCACCGAGGTCTGGAGTGCCGAGGAAGGCCAGCAGCGGTTTGATAACCATGTGGACAAGCTGCTGAACTACATCCGTTACTGGCAGGCGTCCGGCGAAAGCATCAAAACCTCAATCCGTACCAAGACCCGTTTGGGGCAGATCGTTATGGAGGGCAGATTTCGTGGTGGTTACGCACCCTATGGCTATCAGCTGGTGAAGAAGGGGCGCATAGGCAAAAAGAACCGTGAGCTGTTTGATATTGAGGTCAACCCCATGGAAGCCGCGGCTGTGCGCCGCATTTTCGATTTGGCCGACCAGTACGGCTACGGTGGCCGAAAAACCTCTACTACGCTCAAAGAGGAGGGCTTTCTCAACCTCCGCACGGGTGAGTCGTTCCATTACTCCACCATCCAGAACATCCTCATCAATATTGCTTACACCGGTGTACTCCGAAGCGGTGAGAGTATCTCTGAGATATTTCCGGACTTGCAGATATTATCACGCCGGAGCAATTCCAGCGTGTGCAGAAGGGCCGGGAGCAGCGGTCTGCGGACTACCTCGCAAAATGCGCTGCGGCCTATGGAACGGAAACCATCACGCTGAAGGATGGCAGCGAAGCAGAGGTTTCCCGCCCGTTTCGCAGTTATCCCCGAAAAAATACCAGCAGTGCTCTGCTGTCCGGCAATGTGTATTGCGGTCACTGTGGTGGCCGCATTTTTGCGTCTACGGCAAGAAAAACGCATCACCCGACAGACGGCGGTATCGGTCGCATGGCGATCTACAAGTGCTATAACCGCACCCAGCGCAAAGGAAACTGCGACGGCCCCACGACCTACCGTGCCGAAAAGGTGGATGCCGTGGTCAGCAAGATTATCCGGGATATTTTTCAGAAGGCTGGCACTGTCAGTGAGTACGACATCGTTCATAATCAGATCGGTGCAACGGCGTCTGATTTGCAGCAACAGATCCGCCAAGCCAAGCTGGAGCTTTCCAAGAAGCACATTGAGCAGGGCCGCTGGGAGGGCTTGATGCTGGACTCGCTGGATGGCAAGTGTCCGTTCACACCGGAGCAGGTCAAGAGCCGGTTGGATTCCGTGAAAGACGCCATGACGGCACTGACTGCCAACATCGAATTACTGGAAGCTCGATTGGCTGACAGCGACAGACTTACACAGGAGCTAAAGGAACAGCACCAGCAGCTTCTGTCCTGGGCTGAGATGTTCGATACCGCCTCCCCCGCGGAGCGTAAGCTCATCCCCTCCCACCTCATCAAAGCTGTGACCCTGACCCGCGGCTACGGCATCCAGATCGACTTCAACATCTCCGAGGCGCAGTATTTGAATGGGATGGAGCTATAAATTTTTCTGCGGTTGCATATTTTTGTGCAACGAATGTCAGTTATTGACGCTATGGTATAAGACGTCTGCAGAATGCACAAATACCACATTGTAAATCACGATACTTTGTAGTATAATTAATTTACAAAACAAACGACTGTGGGGTGTACTGCTTGCCGAAGAGTATTGATGGGTTAATGCGTTATCTGCGTGATAGAAAAGGTAGCAATAAATCTCTTTGCAAAAATTGTACCAACCGACACACGAACCAAGTTGCAGAGTTTACAAAAATTCCTTTGATCCTGTAATACCAATATGATAACACTAATGGGTAAAAAAGGCTTGCATATTGTGGTGCCATCGTGTATAATCTAAGTAGGAATAGCGGTGTATCTCTTCGGAGTGCACTTGAGGAGGTTGGATGCGTCCGGCCTCCTCTTTCCATTTTACAGATTCTTTATTTATTTTGTTTTCATTACACTCAAACCTTTGAAAGGATCAACCGGGGGTGCTGTGCCATAAAATTGCTGTGTTAGCGAGGGACATTTACATTACGATACACTAATTACCGTCATCATAAAGTGTAAATACTTCATCGAATGGGGAAATAGGAATATGGGGCGCGCAGGAAACCCTGCAGAAAGAGCGTAGCGTAATATGAAATTTAAATACGGTCATTATCTGATTGTTACAACACACTAAATGAGACTATGCGTTTTCTATCAAGTGAGTCCATGAAGTCAGTGGCACGACGCAGAAGCAACAGGAATATATTGTTGACCTCTTTCCATAGACGATTATGAGAAACCAGCAATGAGGTACCACAAACGGTAAAGCTTCATTGCTGGTTATCTCAAATCATTTCAAAGTGGGAGAAGGCATTGATGATAGCTCGTTCAAAATCAGACTAGTTTCCCGTCATCTTCGTCCGAGGAATAATTGTGATCCTGGCGAAAACTTCTGGTATCAAGGCTTCTTTCCGCTGCGGCCTTAGCCGCGGCTGTATACAAACCATACTGTTTTTCCTCCACCAGTTCCTGATAGGAGGGATCCTTTGCCTCAAACTTACTGTTTCTGGGCAGAGGTACATTCTGGTCAACCAAGATATCCTGAACTTTTCTGATATTTACATTATGGGTGGTGGTCCCGTCCATGACCGCAACAGCGGCGGCTACGCCAGCGCCCTGACCGGTACCAACGCACTGAGGGATCAGATTCAGCCAGTCGATAGCCACATCGTCTGTGGACAGATGGCGTCCGGGTGCCAGCAAGTTTTCGACCTGCTGAGGCAGAATGGCTCTGTAAGGGATCTCAACAGGACCACAGTCGTTAATCTGGCAAATGGTGGAGTGCCATGCGATAACATCATCATGCTTTTTAGCAAAAGCAAAATCGTTAGCGGTCATCACATACTCGCCCTTCAAACGACGGCTACAGCGGCAGCCCAACTGGGGCGCGATGTCATACAGGAACGCATTCTTGAAAGCAAAGGGGACACACTCCCGCATATAATCGATTAGAGCATGGATCGTCATACGGGTGTTGATCTCGGTAGCAGTCTGGTCCTTAATAACTGTACAGTCTCGGTTGGAATGCCAGTTGTCAATCCAGCAGACACCGTCACGGCTGGACTGGAAGGGAACAACGCGGAAACCTGCAGTCTTGGAAAGGCCGGTTGCAAAAGCAGCGGCCTCCACGGGATGAACCTTTTGCCACTCGTGATAGGCGTCCCAGTCCACGCCCCCGATACGATACACCAGTGCAGTGGTAGAAGATCGGCACGTCCCGTCCGCCAAACTGGCATAGGGGGCGCCGGACTTGCTATAAATGTCTCCGTCTCCAGTGGCATCGATAACCACTTTGGCAAGGATGGCTTTTCGCCCTTCTTTGCTCTCAAAAATTATGCCCTTAACTACATCATTTTCTACAATGGGCTTGGTCACCCAGCTGTGGTAGCAAACCTGAATTGCATCCCGCTCCTCATAAATCATCTGATCCATGGCGATCTTCAACTCATTGGGCTCATAATGGACGGCGCGCACCAGACATTTTTCCTTGGCTCCCTCATAATCGCTGCGGCTGGTGCAATCCAGAAATGATGACCAGCGATAAAGTTTTGCTGGATCGTGGCCGCCAATTTCCTTGAGAGATGGGCCGGTTACCGCACCGGGAATATGCTCCAGACGGGTAAACCATTCCTCCTGAATGCCTCTGACAAAGGCCTTGTCATACCAACTGAGATTGGGAACCATAATAACATAGCCGCCAGTGGCATCACCGCCCATATAGCCATATCGCTCCATAAGAATGATATTTTTTGCTCCGGCCCGTGCTGCTGCCAGTGCTGCGGCGTGTCCGGCAGCACCTCCGCCCACGACAAGGATGTCACAGGCGGCGTAGACCGGAATACTGGCTGACGGTTCCTGATAAAAAGCAGTTGACATATCGTTTTCTCCTTTTTAATTGGATTAGAAGGGCAACAGGATCACACCCAAAGGATAGACCACAGCCAGGCAAAGAATAACAGCAATCGGAATCATAACGGCACCGTATTTCATTGCATGACTTCTGGATGCACCACTACCCAAGACAATCGCACTGGCAGCGGAGGCTGCAGGCGTCATGATGCCAATATTGGCCGCAATGGCTACCACCATAGCAAGTGCAGTAACGCTGACCATCGGAGATAGTGCTACAGCAATCGGTGCAATGAGAGAGAAGGCAATATTGGCAATGGCATTGCAGGACATAAAATTAGTAAAGATTGTGCAGAAAGCTGCTACTAGAAGAACAATGGGGATCCAAGAAGTCATATTTGCCGTAAGCGGACTAAGAACATTGGCAATCCACACCGGGATGCCAGTGTTTTCTGCCGTAAGACAGGGAGCCACAACGAACATACCCATGACTAGCAACGCCGCGCCCCAAGGGATCTCATGGATGGACTTGCTGAAGTCCAGCAGACGCTCACCGTTTTCATCCTTGAAGATATACAAAAGCGAAATGCCCACCACAGCGGGAGCGTTGATGGTCAGGCCAGAAACAAATGCGGCGGCCTCAGGCAGGAAACCTCGGCAAATATCGGGGAACAAGATACCCAAAATAATCAGGCAGAAGATAATCACAGCGCTCTTCTCGCCTTTTCCCATTTCTCGGCTCAGATTGCTGGCACGGGCTTCAGGATCATAGTTGACAAACTTGCTCACATCGGGTCTAACAACAAAACGGAATACTAGGAAACTGAGAATGCCCAGAACAATGGTGCTAGGAATGCCAACCATCATAAAGTCCAGCATAGAGATAGCTTGGCCGGTATATGTCTCAATCAAGCCCATGATAATAATGGATACGGTGTGGGCAATCGGTGTGGCAGCGTAGCCCCACATACTGAACCAAATAACACCAAGATACATACAAGAAGCAAACTTGGAATCATCCTCGTAGCCGATCTCCCGGCAAAGCTCTCTAGCGACAGGAAGTGCGATCAAGGCGCAGGCAGCAACATCCAGAAAACATCCGATAACATAGATTGCAGCAAAGTAGAATGCAAAGAACAACCACGGGCGACCCTTCAGGAATTTTCGGGTGACAGCCCAGTTAATCACGCGAGAAATAAAGCCAGTCCGGCTCAGTGGAATCGTAACGGCACTCATCACAATGATCAACAGAACTGGAACGGCTCCGGTTGTGAGAAGCTTACCAAACGGCATCACCCCTGCTACAGCAAACAGTAGAACACTCAGTATACTTGTCCAGTCTGTGGCGACAAAAGTCCATAGGTAAACAGTAGCAACAGCGGCACCAATGGCGCGCACACCAATGTCAGTCAAGCCGTTGCCTGCGGGTATCAAGACGCTAATTAAAAGGTCCAGAATGATAGCAATAAAAAAGTGCATGACTTTTTTATCTTTTACTTTCATATTCAAGCACTCTCCTCAAAGTATTATGAAGAACACTACGTCCAGAGGAGGAAATGGGCACAGAGTCCTCTTCCGCCCGGGCAGGTCTTCTTTGCCGGCAAAAATAGTTTAGCAGAAAATCGTCCCTTTGAGAAATGCCAAGTCATTTATAAGAATATGCATAAAAAGTTATCTTGTCAACAGGATGTGGCTGTACACCTTGCCAACCCTTCTGCCGATATGCTATACTATTTTTAGCGTCAGGCAATCATCAGTGAAAAGAAGGGGGAGGACAATATGAACGATTTGGAATACCGCTATTTTTACGAAGTGGCAATGACCTTGAATTTCAGTCAGGCCGCAGAGCGCCTTTTCATTTCTCAGCCCGCATTAAGCCGCTGTATTTCAAACCTGGAAGAGGAATTCCATGCTCCGCTTTTTGTTCGCAACAAGCGTGGCGTGCACCTTACCAGTGCCGGAGTTGCCCTTCTTCACAATTATCCACAGGTCCAACAGGCCAACCGTATTCTCCAAGAAACAGTGCAAAATGCCGCGTGCGGGATGGATTCTCGGCTGGTGATCGGCATTCAAGAAGGTCACCTCATTACAGCATCCATAAAGCAGGCTCTGAAAGATTTTCGAATCCACAACCCCAGCATTGAAATTAATGTGGTAAGTCTCGTTTACAACCAGCTGTTTGACCAACTCAATTCTCACAAAATTGATCTGGCCTTTTCCCTTGACTTTCCTAACAACATCTATCCAAACATTGAGCGAAAGCATCTGGCCGAAAAACAGAGCTACGCGCTGGTCAGTCGGGATCATCCGGCCGCAAAGTGCAAAGATCCGGCGGAAGGCCTCAAAATACTTGACGGAATGGACCTTATGCTGGTGGAATGGAGCATTGTCCCCAATGTAACCAGTTGGATCATTGACCAATGTGTGGCCAACGGCTTCAGCCCGGCAAATATCCACTACGCTCCAAGCTATCTTACGCTTTACAACTGGCTTATTATGGAAAAAGGCTTTGTCATTATGAATAAGGAACCAATTTTTAATGAGTCATACATCCACTATATCCCTCTTTTAAAAGAAAAAACGGTGGATTTCTGCGTTTATCGGCACAAAGAGGCAACAAATCCTGCCACGCTGAAGCTTATCGAAAGTCTTCCTGCATGTCTGGAACTCTAAACAAATGCAAACACCGAAAAAACGCCAAAAGAAGTGTAAGGAGATTATTTGATATGACTACGAACCAGCCTCACGATTCTAAAACACTACCAACATCATCATCGCCTATATACACCAAAAAGGCTCAACAGGGGGATAACGCTGATCTGAGTCAGGAGTTTTATCTACATCTATTGGGAGGACAGCCTCCCTGCAAGACAGGTGCCCTCTGCAACGGCTGCGGACAATGTGGCCGGTAGACAAATCTTCATGAGCAATATATCAGCATCTTTTCTTTGGAAATTCATGATATTTCTTGATTGGTCCGAGGGCTTTATGGGATTCGGAAATGCCGGAGCACTATTGGATACTATCATTAGAACAGAAAAGAACAGAAACTTGAATATAATAAGCAGCCTTTCCGCGGATCCGAACGAGAGAGAACCAAATTGTCTTTTTCGGCATAGTTCATGATTTCAGGCTTTCTATTTTGTGAAACATGCCAAGGCATGATTATAGCCGCAATTCATCTTTTCCTAAGCGCGGACATACGGTGATAGGCCTCGCATCCATAACAAGCAGAAAATAATTGACACTTGTATTTTCTTGAACAAAGTAAGTGGTATGTGTCGAAATTCTGGTGTAACATTTTCTGGCTGAACTGGCACCAAATTTAATAAAATAGCGCAAAAATTCAACGAATCAAATGCGTGTGGATGCAATATGTCAGCCTTGGGAGAGCGTTCGGTTCGCATCCGAGAGGTCGAGGGTTCG